>ERZ795059.2516-NODE-2516-length-18889-cov-8.418658_pt1 | contig 18889 bp, 16 predicted proteins | sample MGYA00375143_ERZ795059 | MGnify/ENA primary metagenome ERZ795059 (study PRJEB30188, sample SAMN05720168) | activated sludge metagenome | isolation source: Anaerobic digester | place: USA | collected 2015-01-07 ... | reverse complement strand
GAAATCGTAAAAACAAGGGGTTCATCGCCAACATTATTAAAATTAAAACCATTGAGTTCTGATGACGGTACCGAATAGGGCCACTCGGGTATTGCAAAGAATACAGAATCAAAGTCAATTAATGTGTTCGTGGAATCAGTCCATAGTTCAAGCTTCGCAATTGGGCCTGTTTGAGCATGTACACGATTAATAAAGAGAAAACTTGTGAGCACGATAACGCCCACTACGAGGGTAGAGATTTTTTTCATTCCAGCTAAAGATTAAAGTAGAGACAAACTATAACAATTCAATAAAGGTATAGTATTCGACAAACACTCCCCAATTTCCAGAAACGAAATAAAACAAATCTTTACAACACGCTGGGGTTAGATTGATCTCAAGTTGTTAATTCCAGAGAAGAAATTGCGGTGTTACTGATCCCTCAGACTCTTCGCAGGATTTGCTAAAGCTGCGCGAACCGATTGTGTTGCTATTGTTAATAAAGTTGCCAGTAAAACCAGTATGCCCGGTAAAATAATCATCCACCAACTAATTTCTATTTTGTAAGCAAAACCCTCCAGCCATTGATAGGTAAGGTAATATGCCAACGGAAAAGCGAAAGCACATCCAATTAAAATTAGTTTGACATAATGCGTTGAAAGCATCACCAGAATATTCCAAACAGATGCACCCAAAACTTTTCGCACACCAATTTCTTTTGTTCGTTTCACCATGGCAAGCGAAGCCATTCCAAATAACCCAAGACTTGAAACAACAATGGATATGACACTAAACAAATTCAATAGCTTTCCGAATAATTCATCGGCACGATATTGCTCTTCAAAAAAACGATCCATGAAATAATAAATAAACTGATCATTGGGATAATGCTTTTTCCATATCGATTGTAGTGCCTCAAGGTAATCGCCTTCGCGGGATTGAACATTAAATGAATAATAACCATACTCATGTGGATGGTGATGATAAAAAATTACAGGATCAACAGACTTGCGAACAGACTCCTGATGATAATCTTTCCACACACCAACGATGATAACCTTTCCATTTTCATTTGTAATAATGGATGTGTTGACAGCTTCTTCCGGTTTTGCAAATCCCAATGCTGTTGCGGCCGTTTCGTTAACGATACAGGTTTTACCAAATTCTTTTTCATTAAAATTTCGTCCCTTCAATAAAGTCATACCAAAAGTTTCCTGGTATCCTTCATCAATCCACATATTCCAAAAGGATTGCTTCTTTATATTTTCAGAACCTACGGCATGAACTCCTTCATCATGAAAACGAATTTCTTCTCCGGGAACATTCATCGAAGCTGTACCAGATTTGAACGCATGATGTTGCAACACCTCGGAACGAAATGTTTTGAATCTTGTCTGACGTAAAGAATCAGAATTAGTAGACGCTGGTGCTCGCAAGGTTATGGTTTGTTGTGCATTGAAACCAGAATCAAATTCATGCATGAAGTTGATTTGTCTGCCGGCAATAAAAGTAATGCCCACAATGGCAATGGCTAAGAACAATTGAAACACCATCAATCCTTGATGAAGAATATTCGCTTTACCTCTGCCACTTCCCAATTTGTTTTTCAGAATGAGTGCCGGTTTATATTTCGAAATAAAATGTGCAGGATAAAATGCAATAAGCGCAGTACCTAAAACAAATCCGAAAAAATACAAAAACCAGGTGGCAATGTTCGGAGTAAGGAAAGTAACATTCGTGAAAAACACATTTGCTAATGGTTGTGTGAAAAGTAGGTAAAGACCACAGCCAATAAAAAATGTAATCACCGACAAGATCAATGCTTCCAACAAAAATTGTCCGCTAATTGCAAAACGTGTTGCTCCAAATACTTTTCGAACACCAATTTCATCAGCTCGTTCAAGTGAACGTGCAAGTGATAGATTGATGTAGTTAATCCACGCTGCTACCAAAATAAAGATCGCAAGCGACAAGAGTGAATAGAGTAAAACTTTATTTGTGCCCGGTTTTACTTCACCCGATAAATCAGGAGAGGTATGCATAGCAACATAAGGTCGTAGCTCTTGCTTCGCAGTATGGCCTCGCTTTTCAAGGTTGGTGATATGCTTATTCGCCATATCGGTTAATGCCTTATTCACCGCTTCAATATCGCTTACATTTTCACGCAACCTTACAAACGTAAAATTCGATGGTGCTGAATCAAAGCTACCTTCCTTGGAACTCCAACCATTAAAAGGAATAGTTGACCACGAAAGCAGGAAATCAAAATCAATAGAAGAATTTGAAGGTATATCCTCAAACACTCCGGTAACCGTAAAGGCAAGGCGTTCATTGAAGTAAAGTATTTTTCCCATCGGATCTTCCTTACCAAAATAAACTTCGGCCTGCGACTTTGATACCATTACAGTATGCGGTGCAATGAGTGCTTTTTCAGACGACCCACTGATAATGTTGACCGGAAAAACTTTAAAGAAAGAACTATCCACAAATAACATATCCTGATCGACAATGCGAATGTCTTCCGTAAACACATACGCTTTTTCATTATACACCCGCGTTACAGCTTCAATCTGCGGAACGTATTCATGAATGATCAAGGCAGTACGATCGTGTGTTCTCGCGGTTTGAAGAATGGGCTGACCTTGCTGGTACTCATAATAGTTAATGCGATAAATCTTTTCTCCATTCTTGTAGAATGAATCATAACTAAATTGATAGCGAACATAACCAATCAGGGCCAAGAAAATGGCAATGCTAATGGATAGTCCAACAGCATTTATTGAGCTGAATAATTTATTGCGTGTAAGATTTCGGATGGCAGTTACCCAGTAGTGCTTTAGCATTGGTGTTACAAAATAAAAGTGCTGGATGAAATATAGATCATTCTTTTCTAATCGAAACAATAAAGCTAAAAGATTTCATCTGGTATACAGCAGCGTTTACCTTTGGATAAGGGTAAGGTTTTACATTATCTTTAAACATATGAAAATTCAACTTATTTCATTTTTTCTTTGCATTTCACTCTGCTCATTGAAAGCGCAGCATAAAATAATTGTTCCGCAAATCGGAATAGTTGAAAATATGGAGAACGACAGTCTTCTTCATGCCTTTGGATATACGTATTTGGTAGAGTCAACCCAAAAAATACTTTCGCCCCGAAATGTTTCAGACCAACAGTTTCAGATTCATCTGCAAAAAATTAAACAACTTCAAGTACCACTTTTTGCCTGCAACATTTTTCTGCCGGGAGATTTAAAAGTAGTAGGGCCTGTGGTTGACGAGCAAGCTATTCTTCGCTACACGGAAGTCGTTTTACAACGTGCTCAAATCGCTGGACTTAAAATGATTATTTGGGGAAGTGGTGGGTCGCGCGGAATACCAGAAGGATTTGACCGTGCGAAAGCGAAGGAACAGTTTATATACATGGCCAAGAAGATTGCCATGGTCGGAGAAAAGTATAATATTATACTTGCCCTGGAAAATCTGAATAGAACCGAGTGTAATTTTATAAACACATTAAAAGAAGCGCTTGAAATTGTAAGTGCGGTGGATCACGATCATCTTCGGTTGTGCGCAGATATTTACCACATGTTGAAAGAAGACGAAGAGCCTGAAATTATCGCATCTGCTAAAAAATACATTGTGTATTGTGAAGTTGCTGAAAAGGAAGGCCGAACACCACCAGGCGTTCATCAGGAAAATTTTAAACCATACCTATCCGCTTTACAGAAAATTGGTTATAACGGAAACATCAGCATAGAATGTTGGTGGAAGAATGTTCGTGAACAAGGTAATCTCGCCTATCAAAATATTCATAATCAAATTGACGAGGTCTACAAAAATTAAATGCGTGAGTTAACCCATTTCGAAAGAGAATTGATACTATACCAAACTAATTACATACCGGGCGGCATGGTCTTCTTATAAAACTTTTTCATAACACGGGGTGTATTAAAGCGATATCCAAACTCCAGACCTGTGTATGCATTCGCAATATTTGCTTTTATGCCATGAAGAGCTGCATCTCTTCTATCGGTTTCATATCTTAAACCTGCATAAAAACGCTTGGAGTGATAACCAAGACTAACGTAACCGTCCAATGAAAAAACAACGCTCTCTCTTCGATCAGAAACTTCATCCATGGTGCTGATGTATCTGTAAAAATAAAAATCGAATGAAGTGAAAAATGCCATCGACAAACAAATATTTTTATAGAGAATCAAGTTGCCACCAAGACCTGGTGCAAGCTTTATTGAAAATGCTTGAATTTCCTTATTATCTCCGAATTTTTCATAATACGGTCTCTTACCTTGTTCGATCAGAGATGAATCTCCACTCAGTGATTTATAATACAAACCGCCTTTCAATAATATACCCCCACGACTTTTTACCTGTCGCTGAGAAAAACTTAATGGAGCCAGGTACGAATATCTTTTCCAATCGAAATTATAAACACTTTCAAACTGGTATTCTCTGTTAACAATGTCGGGGCGCTTAACAAGTGGCTGCCCCCCTACTCCATTGATGTCAGTAAATCCTCTTAGTCGCAAATATTTAAACTGAAATGAATACGCAGGATTATTATACTTTATAGTAAGTGTACGATATGCACTAGGTGCATAGTCATTGTGTTTTTGTAAACCTTGTTTAAGTAAAAGCGCAAACCCCACACTGACAAAACGATAATTAGCAGAAAAGCCAATAATGTCAGCCACGCTTGTTCTAAATTTAACATCAGTATTAATAACAGTTGCCAAAGAATTTGTTGTACTGATGGTAGAGGATAATGCTGGCGATAATACATGTAAACCCACCGTAAGATAATTTGGGTATACTTTAATGTAGGTTGTATCCAGTGGAATACGTTTTATTTTAAGGTTCGGGAAATATTTTTTATAAAATTTATCCGGATGAAGAAATACCTTGAGATTTTCCTGACCATAAAGTGGAGTACAGAAACCTGTTATGCACAAAAACGAAAAGATACAATTTCTAATACATGCCACTTTGAACCAAAATAAAACGCTGATCAATTTCAATCGTTCTAAAATTTAAGCCTCATCCTTGGTTGTGCGAACAAGACTTACTCCCGATATAAAAAATACAAGACCGAGAACACCAAAGGTGATTAATATTTTAACATTGGTTGTACCTGAAGCCGTACTTACAAACATGATGGCAGCATACAACAAGGATCCAATTCCGAGAACAGTAAGCACTGCACCGAAGATTCTTTTAATGTTCATAAAAAATTAATGTTTAAATGGATAAGGACGTGTTAAGTTAAACATGTAAAACCTGTGCCATTTTTGGTTAGAAAGTGAATGCTGATCATTCTTCCCAAAGGCACTCTTCCGCTCACGAGGATTTCAACATGTGTAATCATTTCCCTACAATGAGGTTATATCTCTACAAGAGATTGTCAAATCCTTAAAAATATGAGCCTGAAGAAATAATTTTTAAAAAGGAAGAGTTAACTTTCCCACAAACCGAAATTTCCAAATTCCCATTTATTAACCCTCTTTATGAAAAATCTTCTCACTACCTTTTTCGGAATCGTATGGCTCGGAACTACCTTGACCTTCGCCCAAATCAATGACTCACCGTCTGGAGCTTATCAATGGAAAAAAGGCAAAACCGAATTTCAGGACGGTTATGTTGTGTTGAAATCAGGGAAAAAAATGGAGGGCAAGATTTCTTTGAAAGGAAGTGCGGAAAACATCACCGAAATAGCATACGAAGGTGGCGGTAAGTCTCTTGACTTTCCGGTTGGTTCGCTTAAATCGTTTGGACTTAGCAACATTAATCCGAATGCCAGCACCAATGTATCGGGAGCACCCATCAATGAAAGTGCTGAAAGCATGTATCAATGGAGATCAATGGGTATTGTGATGGGCAAAGAAATTCATTCCACTACTCCGCGCCCTGGCTATGTTGTATTGAAAAACGGAACACGATATGAAGGAGAATTAAAACTGAGAAAGAAAGCAGGAGTACTGGAGGACTTCGAAATTAAAACGGCCACCGGAAAAGAAAAGGCAGATATTGCCGATGTTGCGCGATATGGTTACACCATTAGTGAAGAAGAAGTGAAACAGATTAATCTCGCGAAGGAAGTTAAGAAATCGTTTTTTGGTTCGATTCAATCAGTTCAGGGAAATTTAAGTGGAGAAATTACGTTACAACGAATCCAGGGCAAACCTTACTTTGAACGAATTATCTTTAAAGACAATGGAGGACAACTTGCCGATCACACAACGAAAACAATTACGGGGTTCATTATAAATAACAAAGGGACAGAAGAAAAGTACATTGCGGTTGAGAATGTCTTTGTTGAAGAACGATTCAATGGCAAAACATTTCGCGTTTACCTGAACCCCGAACCTACCTCGATCAACAAATTTGCAACCGGCTTGGTGAAGAATGCCATTGGAATTGGAACATCGGCAACAGCTTCTGCCATTGCAGCAAACGATCAGAAAAAAAATAATTACACTTCTAATCTGGACAGCGTTATTCGGGTTTCTTCGACCGAAGATTTAATAGCACTGCGCGATGAAATTTCTAAACTCGCAGGTTATGAAAATGTAAATCAAGCTTTAGAGAAATCAGATAATGAAAGTTTGAAGGCAAATCTTTCTGCACTTGAGCTGGCCATACAAGGGCGCGAAGCTGCCAACACACCGGGAGGTATACTAAATAAGGAGTGGATTATTTTGAACAAAATATCAAACGAAAAAACGATTGTTTATAAAGCTGAATACAAAGATCAGATTGAAGTGCTGTTGATGGGCTGCGATAAATATCTTGAGCTCAGCAAAGGACCGCAAAGTGACTTCCGCAAGTGGGACAACCTTGAACAAACTATACAATTTCTGGACGGTTGCTATTAAGCAAACGCTCTCAATTCTCGCGCGGAAGTTACTTCCGTGCGCCTTTTGAATCTCAATAAGATCAATAAACTCCAAATGGAAGTTACTTCCATAAAACAATCTCAATCCATAAACTCTATTTCCAACAACCCCTTCACTCCAGTATAATCTCTCGCACTGCTATAAAGATAATCTTCCGGCTTATCGACAATACCTTCTTTCACAGGATTATCATGAACATATTCCAGCTTCTGATCTATTATTTCATTGGTTGACATTTCAACAGGATGATACTCATTCTGCTAGAATTTAAATTTCTGATGTTTCTTGCTGTTCTCGGCTGCTGCACTGAATATTCTTAGCATCCAATGCTTACGACTTTCCGTTGGATTGTTTTGAATGCCACGAGCAATATGCACAGATGTAAACTTCTTAAAATCGCGAATGATCTCTTCAATTTTATCCTTTCCGCTACGGCCGACAATAAGATGAATATGGTTGGTCATTTAACTCCAGGCATACAGTACAAGACCTTTCTTTTGCTGACAGAACCGGAGCGAATCAAGAACAATGTCTTTGTATTGTTTGGTGGGTAAAACATCTACCCATTCTTCTACGGCAAAAGTTATAAAGTAAGGGCGGTCTTGATCGCGGACTTTGTATTTTTCACTCATAACGGTAAGAATTATAATTTGAAGATACGGTTATGGAACTAAGTTCCATTCGTAGTTTTATTATCTTTCAAAATTTTATTGGCGCACGAAAGTAACTTTCGCGCGAGAACGGTTTTTAAGTATGCCAAGGCAAGAATCACTTATTTAGTTTTTCCTAAAATTTGCAACGAATCGAAAAAATCCAGAATATCATCATCTTGAATATCCACATATCTATTTCTTGACAATTCATTCTTTAGGTAGAAAACATTGTAAACTGAAAAAGCATCTGACTTTGTTTCCATGTAATGCTCCTGTTGGTCTAAGAGCAATTTAACAGCTTGTCTATCTATACGCTCTGATGTAATTCTCTTTAAGTTACTCCACACCAAATTTGTTGTTTCATCATACTGATTTTCAACAATCAGTTTTGAATGATCTTCACCACCCGAGAAATTAATCTCAAGGGCTTCCATCGATTTGTCAATTCTTCTTCCAAAGAAACCAAAAAGGAATGTTAATGATGAATAGCAGAAGACCGGCCAGAATAAATCACTTCTTTTATTAATTTGGTAAACCTTTGAATTACCATAATGATGAAAAATTAAAACGTTTATTGATGTTTTAAATACCCTGTATTTGCTATTGTTTTTCATCTAAAAAAACTCTTTACTTTTTCAAGATATACATTTTTTGTCTGCTCTTGTGTCAAAGTTAGAAGCGGACTAAACCCTTTAATATTTAGGGTTGGAAGCCTTACCAATAAAAAGAAGTGTATTTGTTTTGACATGGCGAATGGCATAAATAAAAGGACGATCAACTATGAATCGGCCAGGTGCGCTTCTAGCAACAACGACTACTCCAGTTGCGGCTGCAGCTTCAGTACCTTCTTCATTTACTTCAATGAACGACTGATGTATAACTTTACTCAGCGTCATTTTTCCTCTTGGAGAGTTTCCGATCCCTTCAAATTGGGCACTTCCATTAAATGCATTTGTCATACCCATATCTTTTAAAACTTTACTTAACTCAATCCTAAAGGAATTTCTAAATTTTGGAAAACGTACCTCATCAAACTCGCGTGGACGCATATTCAAAATCCAGGAACTATAATTTTCATTTGTAAGTCTGTCTTCCAAAATGTCCATTGTGGTTCGCGGTAGAAGTAGAAGAAATGAAAAATCATCACCTTCATAAGGTAATTCAATCACCCTTACAATATCATCCTCATAATGATTGAACGAACCCTTATTGAACATATACGAAACGTCAATTTTCTCATCCTTGTCTGTTGCAAATTTTCCGGCCGTAGTCAAGCTGGGATCAAATTTCTTCTTCCAATTTGATTTAAAATAAACTGCATTGGTTAAAATTAGAATAACATCACTGCCAATACTACTGGGATCAATAAGCTCGTTTATTTTATTGTTAGTATTGGATGAGACCCAATTGTTGATTGTTTTGCTTGATTCATTTGGATCATCAAAGTTCAACGTCTCTAAAGCGGCCGAATAATACTGCTGATTTATTGATACAAAATCAGGATTCAGATTTACTCGGCCATCCCCTACCCATAATTTATTGGCAATAGAAACAGATGAGCTTTTGAAGGGCTGACTAAGTATTTTTGAAATATCACTAAATCCTGCATTTAGTTTCAAGTCTTCGGGATAGTAAAATACCTTTTTCATTTGATCCTTCGTTTCGCCAAGCGCACCCACATACGTCATAGCAATCGCGGAGGATATGCTTATTGGAGACAGTAAATGATCGGATGTTGAAGAAATACCATAGCAGAGGTCCAACCCAAATGAATTGTTTGCCTCAACGACTGGCTTATAATCTTGTGCCTTTAGTATGAAAGGACTAATAAATAATAGGATGATGTATTTCATTGAAATAAATTTGTTAACGATTCTAATGTGATAACGACTCTAAGATTTTCAAACCTGAAAAGCTAAATGTAGTAATAAGATACATTAGTTCCAGCACTCCAAGTGGAAGTCAGGAATTAGATAAATTTCTATTGAAATCAAATCCACCAATTTTCCTTAATTTGCTTAACTCTATAAAACTAAGTTATGGATCAGAAAATATTTGAGTCGCCTTCCGCTGTTGTGTATTACGTTACTGATAAAACCTTGGGCAAAATTGTTTGGAGAGGCTCACTTACTCCTGAAGAATATAAGAAACCCTTTCTGGCGCTGATTGATTTGTCAAAGAAAGGTACTTTGGTTACCCGGTTTATGTCAGACATACGGAATCAGGGCGTTGTATCTCCGGAGAGTCGTAAGTGGTTTGAGAAAGAGATGGTGCCAGCGGCTATGGAAAATGGCCTTAAACGTGCCGCGGTTATTTCCGGAAGCAATGCATTTAAAATGTATTACATCAATATTATTCTCAGTTCGGTTAATAAGTTTAATCTTCCCTTTAAGATATTTCATGACGAAGAGAAGGCGATTGATTTCCTTATGAGGGAGAGTTAATGGTTGATGGTGAGACATCAATTATAAAGCATGCCCGGCTTTTAAGCCTATATCTATCCCTCTAATGTGAGGCGATTTCAAATACCATCGAAACAAAAAAACTCCTACCCACCCCATCTACACCTGAACCATGAACACGGTAAGCCTTGTCAAAAATATTTTGAACACCTGTATTGATTCGAAATTTTTTGTAATTGTATTGTAACCTTGTGTTTAATATTGCCCACTCTGGAGTTCCGCCTTGTTTAATTCTGCTATCGGCTTTATCACCACTAGATAACCTGTCTTGCTTTCCGGCAGCCAAAAATTCGATGCGCCATGTAAAAGCATTTTTTAATTTTACATCTGCACCTACTCTTCCAAACAAAGGGGGTATGCGACTAAGCGGCTCGTTTCTTGTGAGGTTATCTCCGATGGTGTAGGTTATATTTCCAAAAGTAGCAAGCCATGAGGTGGGTTGATACATTACTTCTGCTTCTACTCCTTTTATCCGAGCTTTATTCACATTTTCTTTTTTGTAAACTTTAAATCCATCCAGACTGTCCTCGCCATTGTAGGTAGAGGCGACATTCGTGATGAGATCAGTGAGGTTATTCTGATACACAAAAACTTCTGCCTTCAGCTTACGAAATTGTGTTCGGAAACCCGCTTGATACTGAAATGATTTTTCCGGGGCAAGATTGTAATTCGGAACTTCGTACCGGTAATCCGCCACGCCTAAGCTGGCTACATCGTTTACATTGGGTGCACGAAATCCGGTATTAGCAGAAGCTAGTAGTTGGACATTCGTATTCGCTTTAAACACAACACCTACATTACCGACCAACGCTTCTGGAGTTACACGTGTTGGTCCGAAAACCGGATCAACAACGTTCAGTTGAACAACGTTATAACGTCCACCCATTGAAATGTTAAATCGATTGAGGTCAAAGGCATGAAGAGAAAATAAAGCAAGATTGGAATAGGTAGTACCATCCGGATAAAGGCCGCGCGCATCAACGCTTTCGTTTGTCATCTGGTTTTCATCCGTAGCTGAACTTTCAATCTGATCATTGTAAAACTCGATACCCGAAGAAGCTTTCCATCGTGAAGAGAAATTGGAAATAATCTCAACTGCTCCATGATAGGTATAGACATTGTCGCGCTCATAGCGAAGGACAGGACTATTCGTACGTTGCTTCTCACGTTCTTCCAATGAATTCAGATATGCCAATGTATATCGAACATGCGAAAAAACTTTTGATTTGTGAAAAGACTCCAATCGAATATATCCCAAATCACGTTGCTGTGGATTGAAATGGTAACGGCTATAACTGCCCGAAGCAATTTGATGATACAATGGAACATCTTGCTGCGTCACATGCTGCCAGGTTGCCGTGAGCAACAGGTTACCAAGTTTTGCTTTTGTTTTTATATCCCAATTGTATTCATCAAAACCCGTATGCTCAAGCGTACCCAAATCTCCACCGGCATGAATATCTCCTAATTTTTTATAACCAATACCTCCAAGAACCGCAATATTTTTAGAACCGAGTTCCATTTCTGCACGACCTGAATATTCCATATCGTGGTTCATGTATTGTGCATACAGTCGACCGGTAGCTGTCAACATTTTCTGATCACCAAACTCGGGCTCACGAAAAAACATTTGTGCTACACCACCAATCGCATCGGTTCCATATTGCACAGAACCTTGCCCGCGAAGAACTTCTATTCGCTGAAGCGTTAACGGATCGAGTGTGTTTAAATATTGATTCGGACCAGACCGAAATGTGGAATTGTTAAACCGAATTCCATCGGTTAATAAAAGAGTATGGTATCCCGTAAGGCCACGAATAAAAGGAGAACCACCACCATGATTCGTTTTTTGCATCCACACACCCGCCATGGATGACATTGCATCGGGTGTACTCATTGGTGATTGTCTGATCAATTGATCGCGATCAAGCAAAACGACAGCATCCGATGATGCGCTGGCTTTCATCTCCATGCGCTGGGCAGTAACCATCACCACTTCGCTTAGTAAAATGGTGGTATCTCTTTTTAAAGAGTCAAGTAACGAAGCATGCGCAGGTAGCACAAGCACACATGCAAAGAGTACAACAACAAGTAGTCGATTCAACATTTCCTTTGTCGTTAATCCTTATTGCTACCTAGTGATTTACTTCTTTGCGTTTATCCTTCTCACGCGCTTTTTTAATCTCATCCGGATCATCCAGTTTTGGTGAAAGTTTCATTCCTTCCCAATCGAATTTTTCATCAAAAGGATCTAATGCTATTTGCGGATTGAATATTCTCTCGTCAACCGGTAGAGCAGTGTAGGGCGTAAAGTCAGGTGTCTCCGTGAAGCAATCCTTCATATCGGTAACTCCAAAATCATATTGATTCAAATATGGAATACCGAGCACGTTCCAGAACGTTTTAAAAATTGAACCAAAACTGTAATGTTGATGACTGTTAAAATTCTTTTTCGCGTAGGGTGAAATGATCATCAACAAACTACGGTGCGCATCGATGTGATCATTGCCTCCTTGTGCATCATCTTCCGTTACCACAATCATCATGTTTTTCCATTGTGGTAAATGACTGAGATATTCTACCACCCTTCCAAGTGCCAGGTCATTATCGGCCATGTAACTTTCGTTGAACGGGAAACCTGCTTTCGGTCGTTCTCCTGCACCATGATCATTCAACAATTGAAGTGTGAGCACAGGAGGTAAATCTTTTTTCTGATCAATAAATTTTTCATTAATCTCCTTAATGAAAATATCGGTACGAAACTGATCAGGTATTGCCATGTTAAATGTTGGGAACAACCGCGAAGTTCGATCATAAAGCGGTCCCGGCATTGGATAATTTACCAGGTATCGAACACCACCATATTTAAAGGTTGAATCAGAAAAACTGCCCGCATCGAACTCGACACCAAATCCGAAATTATAAAACTCAATTCCGTTGCGCTCCAAATGTTCCCACATCGATCCTGCCTCGTTGTAACTCTCCGGAAAAATGGCACCCGCAGCACCCGTCATTCCAAACTTGCCAGGCGCTGTTGACTCTTCCTTCATGCTGCGCTTTCCTCCGTACGCAGCAGGTGCATGTGTTTCCATCCATTGATTGGGATAGGTATTGGTTAGCCAAACATGACCATCCGCAGATACATCTGAATCAACATAGAAATTATCACTGATAGAAAACAGTTCCGCCAACGCCAGGTGATTCGGCATTACTGTTGCGTTCTTCACTTCCATAGTTTTCTTTCGATTCGTAAACGAAACGTTGGCAGCATAATGAGCAAGTGATGAATCTCCTTTCCCGGAAGTCAACTGGCCAAACACTTCGTCATACGTTCTATTTTCTTTTGAGATAAACACGATGTATTTAATAGGCGATTCCTTCTCTTTAGCAAAAACAGGAATTGGATTTTTATCGGAAGACGCTGTCACTTCCTGAAACGAAAAATTATTCGCTACTACTTTGTTTGTAAGTTCTTTTAATTCAGCATCGGTTGGAATATCCATTATCGAAACGGTTCCCAGCATTAAAGCACCAATGTAGTCAGCGGATGGGTGATCAAACGCAGGCTTAAAATCTTTGCCCCCATTCGGGCCACTGCCAAAACCTTTTGCATTGGCAACAATCAATTGTTTACCATCGGGGGTGACTTTCAATTTAGATGGAAACCATCCTGTTGGAATGTGCCCCAATACTTTTTGTGATTCAACATCGATAACGGCCACCGCATTAATGCCGGCTTCAGCAACATATAATCTTTTTTTATCGGGCGAAAGCGTAAGTCCAAAAGGAATTACACCTCTTAAATTTCCAAGACGCTCATCCAATTTTAATTCAATGCTGCTCACAACCGTATCTTGCTGTGTATCAATCACTGAAATATTATCATTGTTACCATTGCTTACATATACAAAATTATCAGTGGCCACCATGGAGTTTGGACTTGAACCACCTACTGCTGAAATACCCTCTACCTCCTGCCCTACCAACACGCCCGTTTTCACTTTCGAAGTAACCATTGGTTTGTCTTTGGTTACATCAATACCCCAAACAGAAAATGATTCTGGCGCATTCGGATCACCTAATCCTTCGAACTCAAGGGTATCATTTTTAACACCTTCCTTCATTTCTTTCGAACCATACGCTGATGTAGGAAACTTTTGCGCAGTCTCTTTTATTCTTTTCTTATCTAACGATTTTATGTAGCTGTATTCAAACATACCTACGTTTGCAACATACACGGTTTGTTCATCGGGTGACAACGCAATGCCAAAAGGGTAACGACCTGTTTCTACATTATGAATTACTTTATTTGTTTTAGTGTCGATCACCATCATTCTAAAACCAATCTGATCAATAGCATACAAACGACTTCCATCTTTATTTAGCACGAGATCACCAATGTAAGCATCACTGTAATCTGTTCCGTCAAACGATTTATCACACAAAATTTCTCCCAGCTTTTTACTGGTAGCAAGATCAAAAACATAAATACGGTTCTGTTGACCACCGGCTACATATACCTTTTTATTATCGGGCGAAATGGCAAGTCCCATGAAGACCGCCTCCAGCAATCCTTTCTCTGGATTTAAGGTCTCAGGAATTTGCTTCACTACAGAGTTAGTAGAATTGTAATCCGTAATTATAGAAATAGAGAACGGACCTACACCCGAGTTGGCTGTGATAATGGTTTTTCCATCCGGACTGATGGTTAACCCAAAGGGATGCGGAGCTACCGTAATTTGTTTTCCTGTTGGCGTTATAAGTCTACCATTTGGAATAACCGTAGTTCCTTGTCGATTGATAGCGGTGTATTGATTGCCGGCAGGTGCAGTGGCAGTCCATACTTTTACCTTCTCTGTGTCTTCCTTTTTGTTGCAAGAAGCAAGCGCTACTAGTGAAATCAAAATGCCGGCTTGTAAATATCTCATAGGTAATTTTCAAATTAAGATTTCCTTTTAATTTTTGATCGAAATGGAAATACAGGTAAACTTAAAGTTAAGATTAATCAAAATACTTTTACCGGTGTCTTCGCTTATTTGGACTTTAACATCGCTTCGGCCACATCACCAATTGTACCCTCGCCTTTATAATCGAGTCCGAGAAAAGCGGTAAGTGTTTTTGCGATTTGATTTTGATACAATTGAGATTCACTTTTCATTTCCCCCGTATCGTGTGTATCCGGACCCAAAACAGCAAACCATACCTGATCGGCTTCCGCAATCTTCTGTCCGTGATCTTTCCAGCGTACTGAATCATTGCCTCGCCCATGATCGCACGTAATGATGATCGTGGTTTTATTTTTATAGGTATTATCTGATTGTAAATAGCTCCATAGTTCGCTGATGAATCGATCGGTATAATGTGCAGCATTAAGATAAGCGCCATACTCTCCACTGTGTGCAAAGTCATCGGTTTCATCGAAAGCAAAATACATTACTCTTGGTTTATTTTTCTTCAAGTATTCCATACCATAATAAAAAGTAAAAGCATCGAGACGAACGTCACCCAACGGATTAGGCAAACTCATCATAAGGTCGTTCATCATTTTTTCACGATCATTCAACTTTGTACCTTCAATCTTCTTAACACCGGTACTCACATAAACACCACTGCGCTTATCGTTGATGATGTACGGAAAAACATCCCACGAAGAGAATGCTGCTACTTTACCTTTAAAGGCGGGTTGAGCGTTTATAAATTCCAACACGTTGGTGTTGGGATTATATACCTTGTCGTTTGAATTAATGCGTTCATTGTCTGCCTTACCAGTTAATAATTCATTATAGCCGGGGTATGAGAACAACTGATTATTTGTAAGATTTACTTTATTGCCCACTGCACGATTGCCATGAAGCTGACCTTGTATTGCGATGGTATTCCAAAAAAAAGGAAGCAATGCTTTTCTTCTTTCAGCCAGATCTTCTCGCCAGAATTTTTTCTTTAGATCTGGATCATTCAAATGTTCCTGCTGACGCATAAAAGATGAATCGGCACCATTAAAAACTTCCTGCCAGCGAAAACCATCAAGCGTGATTAAAATTACGTTTTCGGTTTTTAGCGTTGGCTGACCTACCGCAGTAAGAGAAATAAAAGAAAATAAAAAGATAATTAACTTGTTCATGAAAGTGAGTTTTGAATTGGTTGGTGCAAATACATCACTGACTCGGAATCAGTTTGCAGCCCATTCTACCGGAGAAAAAATAAACACCCGAAGTTATTGGCTTCGGGTGTTGTATTGAAATTAATCTTTATTGATCCAGAGTTCTGAATCCACATCGTCTACCGCAGAGCCAAATTGTCTCGCAAGTGCTGTCTCTAAGTTAGCTTCATTGTAAAATGATTCTGAAGATGGATACAGCCAGCGTTTTGGAATAATACCACTGTTTCCAGTACCAGGACCTGCATGAAATGTTGGTGTACCTGTCCTGCGATAATTGAAGTAAGCCTCTTGCCCGGAGTTTTGAAAGAAAGCCAGATACTTCTGCGTGATAATTTGATTTAATCCATTTGCATTGTTACCTGCATAGGCTACCGATGTCTGGGCAAGGTAGTTTGTCACAGATGCCGTAACGGTGGCTAACACCTCATCCGTGTCCTGATCCGTAACTGGAATTGCAGCACCATCAGTAATACCGTAATAACTCATCGAAGCTTTAATGCCATTTTGATAGTAGGTATCAGCGCTTCCTGAAATCCAACCTCGGTTAATGGCTTCGGCTATGTTGAAGCATTGCTCCCAGTACGCGAGTTGTACACTGGGCTCAAGTCCGGTTAAGGTTGCATAGTAACGCTTTTGGTTTGCATATGAATACACGCCATTACCTGCTTTGAAAGTCATATCATCCAAACTCTCACCAGAAGGTGCACCAACGAATGCCGCGAAATCACTTGCAGGCACGCCACTTGTAATTTTTCCTTTTGCAGGATTACAGGTAACGAATACGCGTGGATCGTTTAAGTCCGTTAATCCCTTCACATAAGTTTCGGCCATGTTGTAGCGGCCTTTGTCAAAACCCTTGTTACCTGGATTGGTGGGATACAATTCCGTTGATCCATTATAAACGTAGTTCATGTTATCCGCATTGCTGGTCATGATCGGATACTCCGTTGGATTACTCACGATAGCATTGAACTTTGTTTTGATGGCCAAGTCTGTGTCATCATCTTTCTTACTTAAGCTAATCAGCACGCGGAGGGTAAAGGTGTTTACGGCTTTGCGCCATAAGGTCAAATCATTTTTGTAATAAAAGTCACCGTCTAACGAAACATCATTGGCTGCAATGAGTGTCTTCAATTCGCTGTTCGATTGATCTAACCATTCCAAAATTTGAATGTAAACTTCCTTCTGCGTATTGTACGATGGTTCCTTAACTTCCAGTCCTAAAAGCGCTTCATCCAAAGGTAAGTCACCTACTTTTAATGTCATGCGGTTAAACAAAATTGCGCGCATGAATTTACCTAATGCGGTATATGGATTAACCGTACTCCCCGTTTTAGCAGCCTCTTCTTCCATCTTCACAACATTTTTTAATGTTAGATAGTTAAAATTAGCGCTCGTCCAATATTCGTTTGTTCCGTAGTAATTGTAGTTACACGCCCAAAATTGATTTTGACGATGCTCCAAAGACCAGGGTTCTTCATTGATATCAGACAATACACCCCGCAAAATTAAGGACGGTGGTACCGATGCTGGTCTGTTTGGGTTTTGAGATAGCTCTTCATAATCTGCACAGCTGAACGTAATCAAGACCAATGCAGTCACTAAAATATAATTCGAAAGTTTCTTAATCTGTTTCATAATCATTCGCTTAAAAAGTAATGTTAATGTTGAAACCGTAGCGTCTCATGGATGGAGACTGTAATGTTGCATATGCATTCGGTGCCACGAACTGATCAATATCCATATCCTTCTTATCAGAGAAGTAAAGTAGGTTTCTACCGACAAGTGATATTGAGGCATTGCGGATAACCGATCTCTTCAAGAACGATGCAGGAATGTTATACGAAAGTGTTACTTCGCGAAGCTTTGCATACGTACGGCTCATTACATTAAACTCTTCCGCTGCATAATAGCGACTGATATAGTCTTGTAAAAACGTAGGTGTTGTGTTGGGTGCAAATTGAAGTTCGTCATAGTTGGTAATGGCTCCTGTCACGGCATCGTATTCAATTGATACTCCATTGCTAATGACTACGCCTTCTCCAACCCATGATTTAATTCCAAGAGCATCTTGCGCACGTGCCTCACCCATCGCACCTTGTGTGGTTTCGATATGACGACCACCACGGAAAGTCTGGCGTTGAATGTAATTCACAATTACACCGCCCACTCTTCCATCAAACTGAAAACTCAATCCCCAGTTTTTATAATTAAACCGGTTTGTAAAACCCCATGACCAATCTGGATTAAGGTTACCTAAAAATTGAGCCACCGCTGTGTTGATGGGTCTTCCTCCAGCATCGTTGATTAGCTGACCATCTTGTGTCTTATAAAATGCTCCTGCATAATATCCGTCCACACGATCTCCGATTTCATAGAAACCACTTCGGGTCTGGCCAGGGGCAAATTCTTTCCATGTTTCCTTGTAAGTGGACCAGTTAAACATCATGTTCCATTTGAAGTCGCCTTTGTCAATGGGTTTCGCGCTCACCACAATCTCCAACCCTTTTCGTTGCGTTTTTTCTCCGTTTGTTAAATAGCCAGAGTAACCCGTAGTAGTAGAAAGGGGTTGAGTTGAAATGCGAGGACCATCAATGTTGTTAAAGTAGGTAACATCAAGTCCGATTCTGTTGGCTAAAAAGCGAACATCCAATCCAACTTCGGTTGCGGATGTTTTATAGGTGTCAAGATTGTCGTTGGTAAGGGTATTAGGATAATATG
>ERZ795059.2515-NODE-2515-length-18897-cov-21.270831_pt1 | contig 18897 bp, 17 predicted proteins | sample MGYA00375143_ERZ795059 | MGnify/ENA primary metagenome ERZ795059 (study PRJEB30188, sample SAMN05720168) | activated sludge metagenome | isolation source: Anaerobic digester | place: USA | collected 2015-01-07 ... | reverse complement strand
TTGAAATACAAGGACATACCAGATTCGTGGGTCGTAACGGCTGATGAATGGACAGAGGAGAAACGGGCGGAATTTATGATAAAAGATAATGTTGGCTTCGGTGAGTGGGATTGGGAAACGCTGGCGAACGAATGGGACGCGGAATTGTTGGAAGACTGGGGGCTTGATGTGCCTGTGTTTGATGAAGCGGGAATGGAACAGGAGCAAACAAAAACACTATCTGAACGGTTTATTATTCCGCCGTTCTCAGTGCTTGATACAAAGCAAGGTATTTGGCAGCAGAGAAAAAATTATTGGTTGTCATTAGGTATCAAGAGTGAAATAGGGAGACATAATAATTCATTAGGACTTGCAAATATAAAAGATTACGATTACGAATATAAAGCCAACTACGATGTAAGCTGCGGTACATCTATTTTTGACCCTGTACTTTGCGAATTATCATACAAATGGTTTAATCCACCAAACGGAAAGATACTTGATTGTTTCGCTGGTGGTTCAGTTCGTGGTATCGTAGCCGCCAAACTTGGTTATCAGTATTTCGGTAATGACCTTCGGGTGGAACAAATAGAGGCAAACAAAATAAACGCTAAGCAAGTACTTCAAGATTCTGAAATATATCCAACGTGGACTACTGGAGATTCGCTAAACATAGATATTATTGCAGAAGGATATGAAGCTGACTTATTGTTTAGCTGTCCACCGTATGCCGATTTAGAGGTATATAGTGATGCAAAAGAAGATATTAGCAACATGCCATATAAAGAGTTTATTTCGGTTTATCGTGAAATTATACGCAAATCATGCACTTTATTAAAAAACAATAGATTTGCGGTATTTGTTGTTGGAGACGTAAGAGATAAGAAAGGATTTTATCAAAATTTTGTAAGCGATACAATACAGGCATTTATAGACGTAGGAGTTTTACTTTATAATGAAATGATATTAGTAAATAATTTAGGCAATCTTCCAATGAGAGCAGGTAAGTATTTTAATGGAGGTCGTAAAATCGGTAAACAACACCAAAATGTATTAGTATTTTACAAGGGCGACCCAAAACAAATAAAGAAAAATTACCCCGAATTGGACCTATCGTATATGGACGAGATAACACAGGAGGAGGACGAATAAAATGGCATACGACAAAAACATACTATTCAAAAAAGCAAAGGAAATCATCCCGAAATATAAGCTGATTTTCATTGAGGATGTATGCGCTTATTTGGCAGTATCAAAACCAACTTATTACACGTACTTCCCCGTTGGTTCTGACGAATTTAACGAGTTAAGCGATTTGATTGATAAGAATAAAATCGAAATAAAGGTATCGCTTCGCAAGAAATGGTTCGAATCTGATAACGCAACATTACAGATGGCATTGTACAAATTAACATCAACCGATACTGAGCATAAGAAGTTACAGCAGAATTACACGGATGTAACAACGAATAACGAAAGCTTGAACAGTCAACCAAAAGCAATCCTGCCAGATGGAACAGAAATCGAGATATAGCGTTGACCTGACACAGAATGAAAAGCAGCACAAATTCTTTATGCTGTCAATGGCAGCGGCTCAGGCGGCTAACCACTTCAAATTCCTGTTTTATGGTGGTGGCATTCGTGGGGGTAAAACATACATAATCCTATTCATCCTTACAAGACTGTGCAAAATCTTTCCCGGCTCTCGTTGGTGTGTGGTCCGTAAAGATATGCCGTCAATCGAAACGACCACAGTTCCATCCTTTGAAAAAATTATAACCGGTTCTCCTGATTGGAAATGGTACAGGGATAAATCAAATTATCATGTAACACATACAAATGGCTCAAAGATTTTTTTCAGGGGAGAGAATATAACGATTGACCCGTTTTTGAACAAGTTTCTCGGGCTTGAGGTTAACGGCTTTTTTCTTGAGCAAATGGAAGAGTTGTCAGAAAAGATGTTCGAAAAAGCAATCGAGCGTACCGGTTCATGGTACATTGACAAGATGCCCCGTGGTTTGATTTTTGGTTCATTCAACCCATCGCAGGGATGGCTGAAAAAACGCTTTTATGAACCTTTCAAAAACGGAACACTTGACAGCGATACGCTTTTTATGGAGGCACTACCCTCTGATAACCCTTTTGTAACAGATGACCAAAAATCTGGATGGGGAAAGATGGCTGAAAGATATCGAAGACAGTTTGTAGAAGGCTCATGGGATGACTTCGATTCAGAGGATGGTCGATGGTTGTTTGCTTTCAACTCGCTGCGACACATCGGGAAGGTGGAATGGAATCCGCATCAGGTTACATATCTGTCCTTTGACTTCAACCGTGAGCCGATAACGTGCAGCGTTTGGCAATTTTATGACAATATAATCCGGGGTGTTCGTTCGATAAAAATAAACGACGGTACGATTTACAGGCTTTGTAATGAGATATTAGAACTGTACCCGGGTGCTTTCTTTGTCGTTAATGGTGATGCTTCTGGTGCAAGCCGTACAACGGTTAACATCCTTGACAATTACCAGATAATAAAAAACACGCTGAATCTTTCAAAAGGACAAATTCAGGTATCGGGCGCAAATCCTCCGCTGAAGGATTCCCGGATGTTGTGTAATTCAATACTTGAAATTCAGCCATTTATTGTTGATGCTGAAAATTGCAAGCCGTTCATTGAAGATGCTCTGAATTGCAAGGCTAACGCTGATAATACGATTGTTAAGAATAACCGTGATAAAACGGGTCAGGCTGCCGACATGTTGGATAATTTCAGATATTTTTTGCATAAAAATTTCAGGGATATATTTAAAAATCAATAATGTTATATATATTTGTGCTATGATTGAAAAGATTATCATATTATCTCTGATCATTACCGCCATTCATGTTTCGATGAGGGAGGGGATGATATTCGGATTTATGGGTGTGTTTTTCCGCCGTTCCCTGCCCGCTGTGATGCGGTCGCCATTGTTTGAATGTCTGACGTGCATGGGGGGGTTATACGGGGTTATATTGCATGCTGTACTATGGGGTATTTCGCTTTCGATGATACCCGTTATTATTGCAGTGATTGGACTTAATTCAATAATTGATAAATATATTGGCGATGAATGAAACGCTCGAAAAATATGGATTTATTTATCATCACGGATGCCATTGCGGTGGCGTGCTGAAAAAGTATTATCGCCGTGAAGCGTATGAGCTAATGATAACGCCATCCCGCAAAAAATGGAAAATAAGAATGTCCGGGCGGACCGTTGCCGATGGCTGGGATTCGGAACTCGAACAAAAATTAAAAGAAATATATGATAAAAAAGCTGATTGAAAGGATTAAAAAATCTCGTAACGTTTTCCCGACTTCTGAATACGTGATTGAATGGAAATTCGCAGCCGGTGGTGTGGACTATTACGGCTTCGCTGACCTTAACAACCTGCCCTATAAAAGGGGGCTGATGGCACTTGCTATTTATAATGAACTTGATATGCGCTGTTCACGCGAATATCTTTTGAAGCACACGAAAGCCGTTGAGGATGTTTTAAAGGCTCAGGAGATTGATATTTTTAAAATCAAACGTCTGAATGAGCAGATGCAGCAGCGATTATCTTTGAACACCGAAACTGATTTGATGTATAAGGTTGCAAGCGTGGCTTTTTTCGACAAGAAAGAGAATCCAGAAAGCTATGATGCCGCCTATGCTGAAAAGAAAATCCAACACTGGAAGAAATGCGGCGGGGTTGCTGATTTTTTTTTACAACAGCCGCTCATGGAATTACTTCCCTACTGTCGCAATGTCGACACCGATTTAGATTCGTTTTCGATTCTGAACGAAAAGTTAAACGAGATACATTCGGAGTATATCCGTATGCTGAGCTCCAGCAGTCAGTAGATGGTTTTGAGATATGGGAGAATCTCGCTTCAGGTGGGCGGCGTGAAAATTTAAAAGGGCTATCCCTGTATGATTTCTTTTTGAAACTTGACAGGGCGGTAGATAGTATAGAGCGTGAAAATGCACGTCAAAAGAAACTTAAAAAATAATGTGATATGTCTGAGCAAAACATAAGAATACGGCTGACGGGGGAATCTGACATTGATAAACTTAATCAGGATTTGCAGAACCTCGAAGACCAGGAGAGGGATATCAGGGCTGAGATGCTCAAAACGCAGGCTGAATATCAAAAGCAGGTAGCGACTATTCAGGCGAATGTAAAAGGGCGTGAGGCTCAGATTGCCGCTATTGATAAGTTGCAAAAGAAACACACGGAATATCAGCGCACACTTGAAAGCGAACAAAAGAAAGTCAAAACATCAATGGAGCAGTATAATGCTGCACTTAAAAATGTAAATGACACGGTCGCTCAGGGCGCAGTTTCAACGCCGAAGCTAACAACACAAATCAGGCTTTTAAAAGATGAACTTGCTAAGATGGAGGCTTCGGGCATTTCCCCCGCCGATGCAGCATTCGTAAAATTAGCCGTGGAAGCAGCAAGGTTGGAAGACCAAATGGGTGACACTCAGCAGAGGGTAAGAATCCTCGCATCAGATACAAAAAACCTTGACGCTGCTATGTCAGTTGGTCAGGGTTTAGCGGGTGGATTTACGGTAGCTACATCCGCTGCTGCCCTGTTGGGGGGCGAAAGCGAGGAACTGCAAAAAGCATTTTTCAAGGTTCAGGCTGCAATGTCTATACTTAACGGCGTTAATCAGGTAGCAATAGCACTTAACAAAGATTCTGCGGCTCGTGTGGTGATTTCAACCGCTATAACGAATAACGAAACTATTGCAAAGGTAAGGAATTACGCAGCAACGAAGATACAGGCCGCCAACACTGCCATAGAAGCCGCTGTAACGGGAAAGGGTGTTATTGCTAAGGGTGCTGCCACGGCGGCGCAATGGGCTTTAAATGCCGCCATGTATGCCTTCCCGATAGTTGCAATCATTGCAGCCCTTGCGGCTCTAACTGTAGGTATTGTTAAATGGACTAAACACAACAACGAGGCAAAAGAAACACAAGAAGCGTTAACAAAAAGTATTGCAGACACGCAAAAACAAATCGAGCGAAATAAAGAGGTTATGGATGCAGAGGTGGGGTATATGCGGGCTGCGGGAAAGGAAAAAGATGAAATACGTGAATATGAACTAAAAAAGCTGCGTGATAATTTAAGGATTGCACAGGCGGAAAACGCAAAACAGGTTCAGGAGTTTAATAACGCATCAAGGAGTGAACAAAAGAAATTGAAGGAGAATTTAGATGCAAGCCGTAAAGCCGTTCAGGATGCAGTAAAAGCAATATCAGATACAAAAACGAGATACAGAACAGAGGATATACAGGAGGAAACGAATTACAACACAAAACAGACTGAGGATTTCAAAAAGAAATCAGAAGAGCGTATTGCACAGGCTAAGAAAGAGGCTGATGAAAGGAAAAAGCTGGAAATTGAAATGCAAAACGCTGTTGATGCGGCACGGAATGCGCTCGAAAGAAAATCAACGACGGACATAGAGAAAATATATCAGGAAAGGATAGATATAATAAACAGATTTAATGATGAGGCTTTAAAAAGCGGGCAAATTACGGAATCCGAACTGTCAATGAGCCGAAATGAAATACTTGAAAGTGATAACGAATACTTGAAAGATTGGTTGAGGCGCAGGGATGAGGCGTTAACGGTTTTCAGACAAAAGAACATAACAGATAACAAAGCATCAAATAATATACAATCAAAAGACGAAGAGGTTTACTTTGAAAATTGGTTAACAACACTTTCCCGGCGCAAAGAATTAGGGCTGATCAACGAATCCGATTATCTTAATCAAAAACTTGACTACCTGATAAAATCAAATGCAAGCGAAGAGCAAATATCACAGGCACGGTTTGATATTGAAAAACAGCGCAGGGATGAAGAATTGGAAGATTTCATGAAAAAAGAAGAGCAAAAGCGGGAAATAATTCAGGCTTCATTTGACATTGCTAATACTTTGGGCAATGCGTTGTTCGATGCAAAAAAGCAACAGATTGAGGAAGAGATGGAATTGTTTATGCGTAATTATACAACTGATGCGGAGGAAGCTGCTAAAAACAAAAACATGAAACTGATTTCTGAGCAGGAATTTCAGCGCAAGCAGCTCGAATTGAAGCAAAAGCAGGCAAAGGCAGACAAACAACAGGCATTGTTTAATATTGCTATTTCAACCGCTCAGGCTGTTATAGCTGCCCTTGCAAGCGTTCCGCCAAATGTCCCACTGTCTATATCAGCGGGTGTAATTGGAGCAATTCAGGCGGCTGCCGTGGCTGCAAAACCACTACCACGTTACGCAAAGGGTAAATCTGCCGGCGGAGCTGGTCATTTTGCAACAGTTGGTGAACAGGGCGCAGAAACGATGTGGATTCCTGACGGTGCCGCCGTGATTCCGCACGGCAAGCCGATGGACTGGCGCACATTTGAACAGTTCAATATCCCGAACATTGCAGGGCTGGGAGATAAATACATCCGGGGTGCTGAAATTGATTACAATAAATTGGGTCGGGCGGTGGCTGATAACATCAAGATTCCAACGCCTAAACCAGTCACGGTGAATGTTGACAAAAACGGTATAAGTACTTTTGATGGGATTTCAACAACTAAATATCTGAATAAAAAATATACAGGGGAATGGTGATACGGTATTACATAAACGGTGATGAGATAAGCGAGCCGATTGGTTTCGATTCGTTTACCGATACATTAAAGCGCACGCAGCATCATGGTGTTGTGCGCTCTCTTTCCGTTCAGCCATTGGAATTTTACGGCGATGCGTTTGATATTGTTTCATCGGCTTATAACACCGATATTGACACTGAATTACTGTTCGAGGTGTTTCGTAAATGTGATGGAGAAGAGAATGTAAGCCTTATATTTTCGGGCATTATTGACCTGTCAACTTACGAGGAGAAAGATTGCCGCTGCCGTTGTCGTGTGGGTGAGAAGTCAACAACGGAAACAATTTTCAACAATAGGAGCGAAACGGTTGTAAATGTGGAGAGGTTAACCACATTGGATGGGGATGCTTTGAGTGTTTATAGCAACATAAACAGGCTTATCACCGTACCTGCAAAGGGTGTAAAATACGAAACAAAAGTAAACATAACGGCCGATAGTTCAGATTCACATACATGGAGTAGTGGTATTCGTGCTGTTGATGTTAATTTTAACAATACCCTATTGTCTGAAATTCAAAATCCAGCAATAAACAACATTGGAATTGATGTTAAAAATGGGGTAAACAATGGATTTTTCTTTGTAAACATAGACAAAAAAACAGGTTTAGTTTTAAACGCATCAATTAACCTGTCGTTTATTTGGTCAGGAACACACACGGGGACTGTAGAGGTTCAACATGGCATTGCATACACAAAAGAGGGTGATGATACTACATTTTATCCCATCGGTTCGCATCCGTATGTAAACATTCCAAAATCAACACAGACAAATATAACACACACATCAACAAATGTAAATATACCGTCTGATGCTTATAAACTACTTTATTTTGTCGTTTTATCAAAATCTGGTACAACCTTAGATGTTGACATTGTAGCAACGCAAAAAGCAACAAGTTTTGCCTCAGTCACACAGGTCGAGCTGAAACAATCCACCACATCAAGAATATCACTTGTACATGAATTGCTGAGCCGAACATCTGAAATTATATCAGGATTAACGGTAAAATCTGATTGGTTTGGTAGACAAGACTCTGAAATTAACCCCAGAAGTTCAGGGTATGGTGGAGGGTCAATGAAAGCAATCACAACTGGGATGAAACTCAGAAACGGATTACTAACAGATGGTTCAGTGCCCATTTTGCAAACATCATTTAAGGATTTGTTTGAAAATCTAACCGCCATTGATAATTTGGGTTGGTCGTTTGAATACAACAACGAAGATGCTGGTAATTACACGATATTTTTTATTGATAACGCCACGATTATATTTGCAACAACATATGACAATATACATGTTGGTGATGTTATAAAATCTATCGGCACATCGGGCGACATATCTTATTTAAGAATTACTGTCGTTGAGCTCGTTTCTATCGACACCGTACGGGTAAGTGTAGATGTTTCAGGTTATACATACGTTCCATCTGCTGACACCGTTAAGTTTGTTCGTACAAAAACACAAATTAGAGTTGAACCATTTGATTATTTTTATCAGAACACAAATGTTTTGACAATAAACAACCCAGCTGAACTTCGCAGGACGTTAGACCCGAGCCGCATATATTCCCGCCTGAAAATTGGTTATCAGAAGTTTTCAGACACGGGAGATGTTAATAGCATTGATACATTCCACACGCAGCGGGATTATTCCACTCGCTTGAAGGTTGTAGACAATGAGCTGGTCAGGATAAGTAAGTTTGTAGCCTGCCCTTATGCCATTGAGTTTACACGGCGGAAAACATTTGAGCCGGACACAAAGGATTGGCGATATGATAATGACATGTTTATTTTTGAAGTCAGGAGGGATATATTTATCGTCCCCCTATTGTACGGCGTTAAAATCGGCGCAACAGATACTGACAACACAATTATAAGCCCAACGACAATTATAAATGTAGCATTATCGCCGTCCAGAAATGCAATTAATCATCTAAGATTACTATTTCCATCAAACACGATTATAAGTGAATTACAAGCGACTGGGATGATTGGAAATACAAAGGCAAAAACAAAAAGAGCCTCACAAGCGGGGGCACTTCATGCCGACCCGGCAGCAGGTGGTATATTGTCTGAAAACGACACATTGTCAAGGGTCGAACCGATATACACGCCCGAAATTATAGAGTTTGAATATCCAATATCGCAAAGTGATTGGGATGTGTTGAACGCTGACAGGTACGGCTTGATAACGGTTAATTCCGCGCCGTGTTGGCTGTCTGAGGCGAGCCGAAGCCCATTAACTGGGATAACGAAATTTAAATTAATACCTAAAAATGTTTGATTATGTTTGAAAATACGTTTTTAAAATTCAGCACAACGATAGCGGAATGCACAGAGCAGCCGATACCCATTAATAAGATGTCTGATTTAGCTTTTTTTTACCCGCTCACATACACTACATCAGATATAGTTGATATAGATGGAGATTATCTTGCATCGTTTTTGTTGCCACCAGAACAGTTCTATGACGGTACGACATGGTTTTATATTAGATATGATGGAAATGTACCCGATGCAGCTAAAAATGCACAATGTTTTAGGATAAGGGTCGTCAGTGCTGGCGCAAATTATTATTCGCAGCCATTTACTTTCACTGAAAATATAACTGATACCTCATATTTATTATATTATTCCATAAAACAAGTATTTGGATTCCCTTATGATGATGACACTTATGCTAACAGAATAAGGCTACCGCTGAAAATTGAAAAGCCTAAATTCCCTCAGCAGGATGAAATATACATTGATGCTATGGGTGTGCGGCGACTACTCACTTCGAGGGTTGATAAGGAGTATACACTCGAAACTGATTACCTGAGCGTCGAGATGCACGAAAAGATAATAGTAGCCTTATCGCATAACTTTGTATTTATTAACGATGAACAATTGCAGCGGTCAGGAGCTTATGAAATTGATTATGAAAACGAATTATTATCCGATTGCGGAGAAAAATTATACAAAGGCACCGCCCGAATGGCACGCAATACTACATTATTAAATTTAAACTGTTAACATCATGGAAATAACTCCTGAAAATTTAAAAAAAGCTATTTCGGCACGCCATCAAAATTATGAGCAAACGATAAACGAAGCCGAGAAATTGAAAGTACACGCCGAGGGGCGTGTGCCTGAAAAGTTGATTAACGATCGAAGACCCTCTGAGCCCGAAAATATAAAGGACTATCGAAAGAAGATATACGTTCCAAAAACGCAGAACCCGATTAATAAGGTTATAAATTCTTTGGAGAAAATACGCCGGTCGCAGGATTGGGTGATATCTTATAATCCTGATGCTGTACCCGCTAAAATTGCCGAAGGAGAAACACTGGAGCAGTATTGTGAAATCAATTACCCAATACATACATCGCTAACCAATTGGATGTTTGCCGAGGGGCTGCAAAACTACCTCCTTGATGCAAACGGCGTGTTTGCCGTATTGCCTTATGAAATGCCCGCTTCGGCAGGTGATTACGTGAAGCCGTACGCTGTTTATTTCGACAGTAAATCAGTGCTTGATTTTGTTGATGGTGATTATGCAGTATTGCGCTCGAATGACAAATCAACATTTACAAGCCCTGCAGGACGAAACACATACACGAATGGAGAAGTTTATATTGTGTTAACAGATACACAATATCTTAGGCTCGAGCAAACGGATATTAACCGTTCATTTACCGTGACGGAGGAGTATACGCACAATATAGGAGTTTTGCCCGCATTCCGTGCAGGAGGTAAATTCTGGAAGCGTGAGAATGGTGCAACGCTTTACAAATCACGTATCTCATCCATGATTCCATCATTGGACGAAGCAGCACGGGAATACAGCGACTTGCAGGCTGAAATAGTTCAGCATATACATTCTGAAAAGTATGCATATACTAATACGGAATGCCCCACCTGTAAAGGTACTTGTAAAACTTTCAAGGACGGTAAAGAGGAAACATGTCAGGTTTGCGGCGGTGCTGGTTCAATCCTTAACGTCTCGCCTTATGGAATGCACCTGATAACCACAGGGCGCAAGATGGAAGAATACCAACTGCCAACACCGCCAATTGGTTACGTTCAAAAGGGGACGGAAATCGCTAAACTGCAAGATGAGCGGGTACGTCAACACATATACGATGCACTTTCTACGCTTAACATGGAATTTTTAGCCGAAACACCGTTGAACCAATCCGGGGTAGCAAAACAGGTTGACAAGGATGAATTAAACAATTTCGTTAATTCAATTGCTGAGGACATTGTACGCATAATGGATGATGTGTATTATTTTATTAATGAATATCGCTATATCGGTATTTTGCCCGACAAAACAAAACGTGAAATGATGTTGCCCGGTGTTAACGTGCCGACACAATACGAGATACTTTCATCAACTTACCTTATTGATGAAATCAAAACGGCAAAGGACAGCGGGATACATCCATCAATTCGCCGGGCATTGGAAATTGACTATGCAAAGAAGAAATTCTACACGCAACTATCGGTAAGCTATGAGGCTGAGTTGTGCTTTGAACTTGACCCGTTGTATGGAGTTACCGAAGACGAAAAGATGACCAGGAAGGCAAACGGCGGGGTGACAGATACTGATTATATCATCTCCTGTAATATCCTGCAATTTATTCAGCGGGCAATGGCTGAGGATGCAGATTTTTACCGACGCAAATTGGCTGAAAAACAGGCAAAAATAAAAGCGTTTGCAGAGGAAAAGAAAAAAGAAATTAAAACAGTAACAATTGACATGAACACAGGCTTATAATGGCTCAGATTACAGACATAGTTAACCAGCTGGATGATGTAACCGCATCATTCAACGATGTTGTTGATTCGGCACAAAAACGGATGCTTAATCATGTTATAACCCTGATGAAGGATTTGAGTATTAAAGATGGTCGCATCAGCCCATCGGTTGAAAATCTGAAAATAGTAAATGCGATCCGTGGTAAGCTTTCAAAACTTGTGCTGGATAAAAAATATATGTCTGGGTTAAACAAGCTGTTAAAATCCTTTTCGGATGTTCAGGGCGAGCAAATAGATTATTTTAAAGCGCAATTTGGGAGTAAAAACCTATCTGGTAAATATGGGTTAACCCTTCAAATGTCAATTGATAATACCGCTCAGGCTTTGTCTGAAAGTGGTATTAATGCAAATGTCGTTGACAGGCTAAAATCAATGCTCGTTCGCTCTGTCGTTTCGGGTGGTCAATTTTCTGATTTGGTTGGGCAGGTGCGGGAATACCTAACTGACACACCTACATCGGCGGGCGCACTTTCCCGCTACGCTAAAACGTACGCTACAACAGCACTCAGCCAATTCACTGGCGAAACAAACAAACTACTGACGGATGATTTCAAGCCTGAATGGTATAGGTATGTTGGGAGCAACAAAGAAACAACACGGGAATGGTGCGAACACATGACAGAAAAGGAATGGGTGCATATTTCCGAGTTTGAACAAATCATTGATGGAAAAATTGATGGAAAAGAGGTAGAAATATACAAGAAAACAGGATTACCCCGTGGAATGATTGAAGGTACAAACACGGAAAATTTACTCGTTAACCGTGGCGGGTGGGGCTGTCAACATCAATTCTACGCAGTCGATGAGCGGATAGTACCTGATTCGGTGAAGAATCAACTAAAAAAAGGAGAAATCCCAGCTGTGCTTGAAAAGTTAAATTTATCAGGAGATAAAGCTTTTTTAGATTCCTCAAAATCGCTTGAAATTGAAATGCTTGAAAAAGAATTGAGATTTTTAAAGTCGGATTTAGCGGGAGCGCAAAAAGATGTTGGAGTTTCAAAAACAGAGGCTATCATAAAAAATAAGAATATAAACACAAAAACTATAAAACTTGAAAACATTCCACGTCGATACGAAGAGGATGGCAAAATATATGAAATAACAGTCAATGAACAAGAAATGGCATCAATGTATCAACGTGCTTTTGAAAGAAGCGACAAAGTTTTATATAAATATAAACAGGTGGGTTCTGAAAAAGAAATTATAACAACAAATACATCAAAAATAAATCGACTTAAAGAGCAGATAGATGCAAAGGAAGCAAGAATAACGGAAATTAAATCAGGTGTTGGAGATGAGCGAATATTACGAGACATGGAGTTTAAAAACATTGCAAGACGTGAACAGCAAATCATGGCATCAATATCAGTTGATAAAGCTATCAAAAATACATTTGATTTACTAAAAAAAGAAATAAAAGGGGATGCTTTTGGGGCGCAAAGTACGAATACAAAGTATATTGATTCCGAAAAATATGGTAAAATAAGAATTTCAGACCACGAAAGCAGAAGCGAGCAAATAGGGACACGGCAAGCATCGCAATCAAAAGCAGTTACTTACGCACAGGAGAATATAAATATAAAAATCACAAAAAATAATCGTGTTTTGGTTGAAATAGGTGGAAAAGAATATAACATTGCCTTATATAACGTAAATACTGAAATGGATATTGCAAAGTTTGTTTTGGAGCAAATAAAAAGACTGCCATTAAATTAATTATTGTTAAATATGTTGTATAACATAAAAATGCATTATATTTGTAAATAAAAAATGTTATGAAAACGCATGAAGTAAAATTAAAATCGGGTGTAGCGTTCTTAACTGATGCCGTTACAGCTCAGTTTCACGCTAAAATGGGCGCAAAGGTTACACAGTTAGCCGAAGAAAAGAAAAGCGAACCATCAAAAAACAAACAACCAAAAACGACTACTAAAAAAACAACTAACAATAAGTCGAACAAAAAAACAAAAACAAAATGAAATTAGGAGATTTTCTCAACACATTGGCTCGCAAGAGCAACATGGAAGGTAACGAAGAACTTTTATCTTTGTTGTCAAATTCCGCACTTGCTCAAATTGAAATGCCCGAAACATTGGCGTCTCAGTTTGATAATTCCCTTATGTCGCTCGAAGGGGCGAAAAACAATCCTGCCGTCCTTAATCACTTCAAACCAATCATCCTGAAAGCTGCTGATGAGAAATTCAGCATCCTGGCTGAAAAGTATGGATTTTCAGATGAGGTTTTGACCGAAAAATCAACCTACAAAAAGTTTGATATTCTCGAGGCGAAGCTGGAAGAAAAGATTAAGGCAATCGAGGCGAAAGCCTCTAAAACTGATTCTGCCGAAAAGGAAGCGGAATACCAAAAGCAAATTACCGAGATGCAAAAGAAACTGTCTGATTTAGCCGATGCCCGAAAAGCGGAGGTTGACAGCGTGAAACAAACGTATGAAAATCAGATAACGGAAATGCACGTAAAAACCTTGCTTACATCAAAAAAATATGCAACAAAAGATTTGCCTATTGATGTAAATGTACAGGTTGCCCGCACGCTGTTAGATGCTAAATTGAAGCAGTCGGGGGCGATTTTGGTTCGTGATGCCGATGGTACGCTGAAACTAAAGCAAGCAGCCAATCCAGAGATGGATTACGTTGATGCCGGTTACAAGCCCGTAACCTTTGCCGATTTCGCAGACAAAACACTGGCTGAAAGCAAGCTGCTGGATGTTTCACCAGAGACACCACCTGCGCCACGCCATCAGCAACAACCGCCGCAAACAATACCGGGTAACTCTGTTAACCGTGGAAAATTCGATGCGGCTCTTCAGTCATCAATGGCTGACCTTACAAACTAAACAATTTAAATTTTAAAACATTATGCAACTTTATGGAATAGTAAATGCGTTTCTGACTAATATCAGCGCATTGGCGGGAATTAACGACCCGCAGTTAAAAGTATCGCCCGTGGGATTTCTCAGGGCACTGTTGGAAAACAACGCTACAACCCGGGTGACTAACCTCGCAGGGTTGCAAAGCGGACAGGATAGAACGATTACCGTTCGATATATGAACCGTGGTCTGCTAGCGCAGGCAACAGAAATTGATGATTGTGATACACCTATTACCCCAGCTTGGACGTCTGCCGACATCGGTGCGCCTTATTTCTCTAAAATAGGTATGTTTATCGCAGATGGTGATTTACGACAATATCAAATTGAAGCCGCTCAGGCAGCTGCTGCTGGTACACCTCCAACCCCTCTGATGTTGGCGATGTATGAAAGCATCCTGGCTAAAGCAAATGCACTTATTCAACACATTGACGATACACTTGTAACCGCTCAGGCTGCCAATTTCGGGGTTAATGTGGTAACAGGTAACAACGTTGCTCAATTGGTTAATTTCGGTACGTCAATGAATATGACTGATGGCATTGTTAAGCTGTTAACTGATGCTCAGGCTAACGAGGTAAACGGTGATTTGATTGTTGTTGGAAATGGTGTTGTAACTACTTATGATATTGTTAACCGATTGAAAGCTGGCGTAGATGCAAATGGCTTCGGACGTGCTAACTTCTCAGTTTACAATGACAACAGAACTGTCGCTGGTTGGGGTGCTAATCAATTCGGTGTATTTGCCCGTGGCGAGGTTGGTTTCGTTGACTTCAATAAAAACGTTGGCAATTATGCCGGCGAAAAGGGAGGTAGCTATTTCTTCACAATGCCTATTCCTATCGAACTGGCAAACGGTGAATTATCGGCTCTCGTTTTGGATGCTCAGTTGAAATACGAAGATTGCCCAATTTATGACGATGGTCGTAAAATTGCTGACCGTGGATGGAAATTGATTCTTTCAAAATCATACGGCTTGTACAATACACCCGCCACTGCTTTTGCAGTTGGTGACCCATTACGTGGCGTTAACGGCTCATTCCGCTATGTTGGTGCTGTTGAAAGCAAATGTATTGAGGTGAAAGCATGTGGAGACGAACCTATACCGGTTGACTTAGGCGACGAACCTATACCGGTTGACGTTGACTTTGTCCCTGAACTTGTTCCTATTACAGGAATTTCAACGACTGATAACGCTGAGACTATTGCGCCTCTTGCTACATTTGACTGGGGTGCTACTGTTGTTGTCGCTCCATCTGATGCAACATTCCGCAATTTGATAGCTTATACATCATCTGATACCGGTGTTGCAACTGTTGACCAGTATGGTGTTGTAACAGGTGTTGCAGATGGCACGGCTGTTATTACTGCAAGCACAATAGGAGGATTCTCGACCAGTTGTATTATAATGGTATCAACTATCTAACAGACTATCATGGAAAGCCTTTACGGTTATATAGGATTATCGAGCAGGATAGCGGATGCAGATTCAGGTCTGTATGTCGATGCCCTGCCCGATATTTCCATTCAGATAGTTACCAAAATCACGGAGCAGGATGAAGATATTAACGAACTTTGGGATGTGATTGAAAAACGTTCAATTCTGAAATTTCGGACATTATTCCTGAATGCTCTCAATAAATGCTATGCCGTTAAATCGATTGAAACTGCCGAATGCCTGATAGAAGAAAACAAGGAGGTACTTGCAACCGCTCTGTGGTATTTGATGGGGGCAGAGGTGATGTTTGAACGCATGTCAACATCCCGGCTGAACCGATATACCACGATTGAAAAGGGCAAAGCTCGCGAACTTCGAGAAGCATACATGGAAGTATTCAACGACGAACTAACGGCGGGTGTTAATTCAATCGACATTCACGAATCGGATTGTTTTGATTCATGCCCGCAGCAAACAAACATCATATCAACTCACTATGTTAGACTTTAGTAGCAATATCGCCGATGTTATAACCGTTATCAATGAAAAGATAAACGGTATTGACGTTAACGAGATGACAGCCTTACAAGCCTCATCCGTTATCGGGGAGATGCGAAAAAGGATACATGTTGATGGTTTGGATGGCTCAGGTTCAGGGATTGGTAATTATTCGCCTGGTTATATGAAAGTACGCTCAGGACTTTTTAAATCCCCTACAATTGTAAGGGGAAGAAACAAGGGGGCGGCACGTGAGAAATATAACAGGGGCGGAGATACGAAAGTAATACTATCCTTAACCCGGCAAATGGAGGGTGATATGACCATTATTCCTTTTGATGGCGGTTGTGGGATTGGTTTTACGAATGCTGAAAATTACAAAAAATCCGTGTGGGTTGAAAAAACTTACGGTAAAAACATCTATCAACTTACCGAGCGGGAAAGGGAAATAATTCAGATAACGGGTGAAAAGTACATAGAAGATAAACTACAATGAATACTACTGATATTGTTAACGTGATTAATGCGGCGATGCGTGCAAAATGTGATGGGCTGAACTGTCGCATCCGTGGACTTGCTAAGGCTGTGTTTGTAATGGATAGCGAAGAGACAGGCTTTCCTGCTATCGTTACCGCTGACAATGACCGCTATGTATTTATTGATGATGATTACATCTTCGGGACTTATCACAGACTGAATGCCAAAACATACTCACATGATCTTAAATCCGGGTATGGCGATTCATCAAAAACAATTTGCACCTTTGATATGTCAATCGTTGGATGGGGATTCATAAAGCATCTTTCAGCCGAGGCGTTGGAAGCATTGATTATTTCCTGCATTCCAAAAAAAGACTATCAGGTCGTTAAAACTGATTTTGATGCAAAGCGTGTATCTCAGGGGGAGTTATCGGGTATTCCGTATTTCATCCCTGAAGATGCTTTTCTTTTCCGATTGAATTACACTGTCAAAGTTCCTGTAAAAAATGAATGTATTGAATTAGACGAAATTTTTAACCAATAAAAAAACAAAAAAAATGGCTATTGTATATAAAACTTGCGACCCTGTTGGGGATTTGACTTACACCTGCGACCCGTGCGCCGTGCCTGAAATGGGGATGGTTCGTTCGCTGTGTTTGATAAAAGAGGGTGTTACTGTTGCCGTGCCGCTGAATTTAGGGACATTCACCGCATCAGTTGAAGCTGGTGATATTATTGTGATTCCGGAAACCCGCGGCTCGTTCGATGGTGGTACTCCCAGAATGATACCCGCTTACGGTGATTTAACCGAGCGCAAAGCAGGTGATGATTACGTGTTGTTAATCAAAGACCCGAACTATGCCAACAATGCAGACTTCTGGGAAGAGGTGGAGCGACACACATGGAATCTTGCTTTTCGTAGCGAAACGCAGTTGCATTATGTTGATGCCTCTGTGCAGATAATGACAAAAGCACCTGTTGAGGAGGATTTAAATTCTCAGGTGGTTTGGAATGCCGAGGCTCGTTGGTTCTCGAAAACAAAACCGGTGATTACTCCTGTTGCACCGATTGCATCGCTTTTGAAATGTTTTGAAATAACCGCTTAAAAACTGCTATCATGGGTATAATTTATAAAGATTGCGGGCATGGGGAGTTTGATACTCCCTATACCTGTAACCCTTGCCCCGATGGTGAGGGTGGGCGTATCCGCTCGCTTGTTCTCGTTAAAAAGGGTACTGAAATATCTATACCCCTTGATGCCGAAGAATGGGAAGCTGATATTGTAGCTGGTAACATCATCATATTGCCTGAGGTTAGAGGCTCGTTTGATGGCGGTACACCGCGTATGGTTGCGGGCTATGGCTCGAAGACTGAAATAAAAGTTGGCGATGATTACGTGTTGAACGTGTCCGACCCCGCTTATGCTGATAACGCCGAGTTTTGGGAAGAAGCCGAACGTCACACGTGGAATATATGCTATGTGTCTGAAAAGGTATTGGTATATGTTCCCGCTGAGGTTCAATTGATGGCTAAAGCCCCAATTGACGAGGATTTGAACGCTGTCGTTGATTGGGATATTGAGCTTCGTTGGTTCTCACGTGTTAAGCCGATTGTGGCGGGAGATTATGCCGATATTAAGAATTTCTTCCGATGCGGAATGCCATATCCTGTTCAATCAATTGACAGTCCTATTTTTGAATTGGGTTTAACCTTTAATTACGAGGATCATTTCGAATGGGGAAATACAATTGAATTCACCCCTGCAAATGCAACCGATAAGCGATTAACTTATTCATCTTCCGACCCAACAATTGCGACCGTTGATAATTCAGGAGATATTGACATGTTATCCAACTACGCCGTTGACGGATTCAAATTCTGCACTATCAAAGCAACTTCGGTTGATGGCGGTAAGACTACTGAATGTTTGGTTGTCAACAATGAAGATTTTGGTATTTTCAAATTCAACTTTGGCGGCGGTGATTTTATGGCTTCGTTTGATGCAAGCTGTCATTTGGTTAAGCCCAACGGTGATATTGTTGCTTTGACTACGGAAGTTGCTGAGGCTTGCCCTGCTGGTGTTTGTCATTTGATTTATGAAAAGACGAATAC
>ERZ795059.2510-NODE-2510-length-18936-cov-6.175520_pt1 | contig 18936 bp, 7 predicted proteins | sample MGYA00375143_ERZ795059 | MGnify/ENA primary metagenome ERZ795059 (study PRJEB30188, sample SAMN05720168) | activated sludge metagenome | isolation source: Anaerobic digester | place: USA | collected 2015-01-07 ... | reverse complement strand
CGATGCCGAGGTACAGCGTGCCCATCACCATGCCGAAGATCAGCAGCGGCAGCATCGAGGTGAACATCGAAAGCACGACGCCGCCCATCGCCAGTGCGCCCAGCGTCCAGACGATCGTCAGCCCGGTCGCGCCCAGCGTTACCGCCAGCGCGCGCCCGCTGCCCAGGCCCCAGTACAGCGCGGCGATCAGCAGCGCGAACATCGCGGTCATCACCGCGATCGTCCGCGGCGACGCGATCGCCTGGGCGAGATAATCGATGATCATCTCCACGCCGCCGAAGTAAATGCGCTGCCCCGGCGCGGCGGCCGAAACGGCCCGTTTGATCTCGCCGCCCACGGTCGTCGCGTCGGCGTCCTTGTCCAGCATCACCGACATCAACGCGGTCGTACCGTCGGCGGACACGAGGTTGCCCACCAGCAGCGCGTTGCCCAGCACGTTCGCGCGCAGCTTCGCCAGTTCCTCGGGCGCGGTGGGCGGCCCGGCCGGATCGATCAACTGCCGCACCGAAATCGAGCCTTCGCCGTCCGGCTGCATGTCCAGCATGTTGGCCAGGCTGATCACGTTGTTGACGCCCGGCGTTTCGGCGGCGGCCTTGGTCATCGCCTGCAGCGTCTTGAGCGCGTCGGGCGTGAACAGGTCGGCGGTCTGCAGCGCGATCATGTTGATGTAGTTGCTGCCGAAGCGCTCGCCGGCCTCGTGCGAAAACTGCACGTCCGGATCGGCGGCGGGGAAGATGTTCATCGGATTCGGATCGCTGCGCAGCGAAGCCGCTTGGTAACCGAACCAACCGCTGAGCGCCAGCACGAGCAGGATGACGATCGACCGGCGACGAACGATGAAGGAGGCGAAGTTGTTCATCGGGAACCCTTATTCATTGGGCAGGTAGAGGTAGTCCACACGTTGGCTTTCCGCCGGCGTGTGGTTGCTGTAATAGAGCCGGGCGATCGCCGGATCGCGCTTGGCGATTTCCGCGTAGTTCCAGGGCGGCGCCATGCACTGCGGACACCAGTGCCCGGCGGCGATCGTCTGCGGCGACGCCTCGAACTCGTGCCCGAAGCCGCAGCGCCATTTGTGCTTGCCGTCGCCGCGTTCGCGCAACTCGCCGCCGCGCGACTGCGCCCACTGTTCGGGCGTGGTCGGCAACGGCGGACGTTCGTTGGCCTGATGTTGCCTGGCGAACGGCTCGCCCCACGCGGGAATTTTTTTCCATTCGTCCAGGCTGCCGTAGAAGGCCTTTACGATCTCCTGCTTGCCTTCGGCGATCCACTTGAGCGGATCGGCCAGGCGCTTCATGTACAACCGCGACACGAAAGCCGGGCTGAGCTTCGAGCCCAGCTTCATCAGCGTGGGGATGCAGCTTTCGACCTGCCGCTGGTGATCCTGCAGCGATTGCCACCAGTGGCCGAGGTGCTTGTTGAGTTCGTCGCCGTCCTCGTACCAGCCGCAGTGGAAGTTGCGCAACGTAAACCAGTTGCGGTCCACCACCCGGCGGTAATCGCCCTGGCCGAAGGCCGCCATCGACCATTTCAGGTAATCCTCGTACACCACGCGGCACGACGGTCCGCCGCTCATGTTGTACACGCGGCCGTAAAATTCGTCGGGCACCTCCAGCGTCTGCACCAGGCCGTAACCCGCGTCGGCGTCGGTGATCAGTTCGATGTGCTGGTCCAGCGGCTGATGGAACATGATCGGGTCCATCAGCGTCCACGCCTTGGGAATGGCGATGTAGGTCTGACGCATCGAGGCCCAATACTTCAAGCCCGCTTCGATCACCGCGCGCTCGGCGGCGATTTTCGTGATCGCATAATAATCGCCGACGCTCGGGTACAGCGGATCGCCCACGCGGATCATGTGGTTGGGCGGCAGCCGGTCGCCGTACGCCGCCACGGTGCACACGTTGACGAACCGCACGTGCGCGCCGCCGTCGGGCTGCTTTTTGATCGCCTCGACGAGATTCACCGTGCCCTCGTAATTGGATTGGCGCGCCTGTTGCGGATGATGGTCGGCCGCCGGGGCGATCATCGCCGCCGGGTGCAGCACGTAATCGACGCCGTCGACCGCTTGCCGCACGTCGTCGGCTTTGCTCAAGTCGCCCCAGACGATCCGCACGCCCGGTTCGCCGGCGTAACGCGCGAAGGCCTCTTTGTTTTTCGGCGATGGCCGCAGCAGCAGCACGATGTCGTATCGATCGCGCCGGTCCAGTAGTTCGCGCAACGCCGCGTTGCCCATCGAACCCGAAGCGCCGGTCAGCAAAACCCGCTTGTTCGCCATTCGTCCGTCCTTGTCTCCCCGAAGTTGAAGGCTCGTCATCGTCGCTTATCCCGCCGTCTGAGGCCGATGGCGGGTTGCGAAATTCTGTCATTCCCCACCGGCACTGTCAACGCGAGCAACGGCGAATCGTCGGTCGATTGACATTGAAATACCGATGCCTCTAAATGAACCGACCTGATTGCCGAAGGAGCCCCCGGTGAACAAAACTCGCCTTGTTTGGTTGTTGTCGCTGTTGCTGGCGGTCGCCGGCCTTTTCGCCTGCGGCGCGGATGACGAAGACGACGGTTATACGGCCGATGACTATGTGAATCTCGGCAAGAAACACCTGACGAAAAACGAGGGCGTCGAAGCCGCCGCGGCGTTCCAGAGCGCCATCGAGCTCGAGCCGCGCCACGTCGACGCGAATTTCGGTTTGCAGTTGGCGCACACCCAGGCCCTGTTCAACCTGGCCGACACGCTGGTGAACATGGTCGAGGATCTGCTGACCCAGACCGATTGGGGCCGCACCGATTACGGCGATCAGGCGCCGGTGACCGGCCCGCCGATCGGCGAGAGTCTGCAGGCGATCGTGCGCGACACGGTTGGGCAGGTCTTCACCGAGGCCGACGGCGCCTACAAGCTGCTGCTGGACGAAAACGAAATCGACTTTTTCCTCAGCCGCTACGATCTGGTGTTGCTTGGCGAGCCGTTGTTGGAGCTGGGCGGCGAATTCGACAAGACCGACCTGCATGTGGTGGGCGCCGTCGCCGCGCTGCTGACCGCCGTGGCCGATCTCGCGCAGGGCGTCAACCTCGACCTCAATCTCAACGCGGTGTACATCCCTGCGGATCTGGACCTCGCCAGCGATCCCGCGGGTTTCCTGGACTGGCTGCTCGGTTTGCTCGACGCGCTGCTGAGCGACGATGCCTTCGATCGATTCCTCGCGCTGGATAGCGCAGAGGGCGTCGCCTTCATGCAGAGCGCGGGCGTCAATCTGGGCAACGCCTTCGCCCGCTTCGCCGCCGCCTTCGAACAGTTGGCGCAAGAGACCGACGCGCAGGACGACGATCAGTTCGCCTACCGGGATGAGAACGGCAACGGCAAGTACGACGCGCTGGTCGACCCGGTGCAACTGGGCGCGCTGGTCATCGAGCCGGCGATCGCCGCGGCGCTGCCGGAGCTGTGCCGCAACCTGAGCCTCGCCTTCTGGGAAGGTTCGGCGGCCGACCCCAATCCGCTGCTGCCCGATAAAATCTACGTGTCGATGCTCGACGACCTGCTCATCGCTCTGGGCTTGATCGACGACGATCTGCCCCTGGGCTGGCTGGGCATCAACATCGGCCGCTTCTTCGCCGAACCCTCCGCCGACGGCCTGCGCGGCCTGCTCCTGATGCTGCTGGACGTCACGGAGATGCTCGGCCTGTAATCGCCGGCACCGCTGAAATTTTTTCGCCGCTCGCGTGAATTGCGCGTTTTTCAGCGTTGCGCCCGTGGCGCGGAAACGCTTCTTTTCGTTATCTCACGAAAACAACTCTCTTTTTTTGCGGCCGATGAACAGGGCGAGTGGGCTCGATTATTGCTTATTCGAAATTGGATGTATCCTATCCGTGGGAGGGGCCTGTCATGAACGGGGAGAAAATCGGAAAAACGGTCGCGTTGTTTTTGCTGATTGCCGTGTTTGGTCTCTTGGTCGCTTCATCGGCGCGGGGAGAAATCGTTTTTCGAGCGCCGCAGGTGTATTACGGCCACATCGCGATGGACTTTCTGACCGTGGCGGATTTGAACGACGACGGCCTGGGCGACCTGATCTTCGCCGGCGGGTATCCCGATAAAATTACCGTGGCCTTGCGCGATTCCTTCGGCGTTTTCGCCGAACCGCAGGTGGTCATGACCGGCTACAATTTCACCTTCATCCTGGCGTACGACATCAACCGCGATGGAAAGACGGATCTGCTGACGAATGACTATTATGATAATAAAGTAATTACCGCACTCGGCAACGGCGACGGCACCTTCGCCGCCCCTGTCGTCTACGACACGCCCCATACCATCTACTCGCTGGCCGCCGGCGACTACGACGGGGATACGTACATCGATCTGGTGGCCGGGCACGGGCGACTGCATTCCCTCGCCATGTTGTGGGGGCAGGGCGGCGGCGCCTTCGCCGCTCCGGTCTTGATCGAATCCGGCTACAACCCCAGGTTCGTGATCGCCCACGATTTCAACGGCGATTCGTATCCGGATCTGGCGATGGCCGACGGTTACTACAGCGTAATCGACGTACAGCTCAATGACGGCATCGGCAATTTTTCCGCCCCGGTGGATTACACGACGGCCTATCGAATGCGGCATTTAACCGTCGGCGATTTCAACGAGGACGGTGTGACCGATTTGATCGGGGTGTCCGGTTCCCTCAATTACGTCTCCCTCTTGCTCGGTCACGGCGACGGCACGTTCGCCAATTCCACCACGCTTATTCTCGAATACGGCGGCGCACAAAATCTGGCCATCGCGGATTTCAACGAGGATGGTCACGATGATCTGGCCGCATACAACGGCTCCACGTTCAATCTTCGTTACGGCCGCGGCGACGGCACTTTCGACGACAATACATGCTTTTACTATCAAGGTTACGACAAGTATCTGGCGGCTGACGATTTCGACGGCGACGGCCACGCGGATATCGTCGCGCCGCTCGGCGGCGGCCTGATGTTGCTGCGCGGTCTGGGCAACGGCGACTTTATGCGGGAAACGTATGTCACCGCCGGTTCCTATACTTATTACCTGGCGACGGCGGACTTCAACGTCGACGGTCGCGACGACCTGGTGGTCGTCAACGCCGAAAGCGACGACGTTTCGATCCTCCTGGGTCATGAAGGCGGTCTGTTCGCGCCGGCGGTGAATTATCCTGTTCATGAAGAACCCGGCGCGGTGGCCCTGGGCGATTTCAACGGCGACGACAAGCTCGACCTGGTCGTGGCCAATTGGGAAACCAACGACGTTTCGCTGTTGCTCGGCCAGGGCGACGGCACGTTCGCCCCGGCGGTGAATACCCCGGCAGGCGTGGGGCCCGACTTCGTGGCCGTCGGCGATTTCAACGAAGATGAAAATCTCGACGTAGCCGTGCTCAGCTACTACACGGCCGAACTGGGCGTCTTGCCGGGCCTGGGCGACGGCACGTTCGGCGAAATCGTTAACACAACGGTCGGCGACGATCCGGAAGCGGTGGCCGTCGGCGATTTCAACAACGACGGTCATCTGGACGCCGTAGTCGTCAGCGCGGCCGAAAATGAGATCGAGATTTTGCTGGGCGTCGGCAACGGCGCGTTCATCGTCGGCGCCCGCTATCCGGCCGCCGATTACCCGCTGTTCGTGACCGCGCCCGACCTCGACCGCGACGGAGAAGCGGATCTGGTCGTGACCAACTACCAGAGTCCGCAGGTGGATATTTTAATGGGCAATGGCGACGGCACCTTCGCCGCGGTCGAACCGGCCATGCTCGCCTATGGCGCCTCGTTCGTCGCGGTGGACGATTACGACGGCGACGGCGAGCTCGACCTGGCGGCCTTCAGCAGCGGTCGTTTGTCGGTCATGCGCGGTCTGGGCGGCGGTGCTTTCGACGAACCGGTCGATTTTTTTGCCGGCAATAAAGGTAACAGCGTGGTGGCGTTGGACGTCGACGGCGACGATCTCAAAGACTTGGTCGTAGCCAACGAACGTGATCTGACGGTGCTGCTCAACGAATCCGAGCCGACCGCCGATGATGATACCGTGGACGATGATACGACCGATGATGACTCCACCGACGATGACACCACCGACGATGACTCGGTCGATGACGACACAATCGACGACGACACCACCGACGATGACACGACCGATGACGACACGACCGACGATGACACCACCGACGATGACTCGGTCGATGACGACACAATCGACGACGACACGGCCGACGACGACACGGCCGACGACGACACGATCGACGACGACGTCGTGGATGACGATACAATCGATGATGATGCGATCGACGACGATACGATCGACGATGATTCAGCGGACGACGATGCGGATGACGATGTCGATATCGATGATGATGATAATGACGACGACGATTCCTGCGGCTGTCGTTAGGTGAGAGTTTCCATTTACCGCCGAATCGAAATCGTATCCGCTTCCCAGACGACGGCCACGGCGTTGTCGCGCTCCAGCAAATCCAGGTAGGCGACGGTTTCGCTCAGCGCGAGGAACATGTTCATCGGGTCCAGTTCGCCGAAGAAAGCCCGCGCCAGCGCGAAGGGCGACAGCGGTTCGTCGCCGAGTTTGGCCAGGTACCGTTGCTTGCGCTTATCGATGAACGACAGGTTGCGCTCGATCAGCGCGTCGACCTCGGCGATCACCGCGCCGTGCCCGGCATAGCCGACGCTCGCGTGCAGCGCTTGCAGCGCGTTCAACGAATCGATGTACTGCAGCAGACTGGGGGCGCGCCGGTAGCCGTCTTCCGGATGCAGATGCAGCAGCGGATTGGGCGTGATGTGCGCCAACAACATGTCGCCGCAAAACAGCGCGCCGTCGGCCTCGTCGACGAAACACAGGTGATCGGGGCTGTGCCCGGGCGTGGGCAGCGCGCGCAACGTCACGTCGCCGCACGCGATCGTTTCGCCGCCGCGCAGCGTTTCGAGCGCGAAGGGTTCGGCGTCCACCGCGGCCATCTGCGGTCCGTGGTTGAACATCTTGCGCGCCAGCGCCAGGTGCTCGTCGCTCAAGCCGCAACGACTCATGAAGCGCAGCAGTTCCTCCAGCCGTTCCGGATGCGGCGCGACCGTCAGCGACGATTGTTCGTGCAGATGGATCGGTGCGTCGGCAAGCTGCGAAAAATGGTATGCCGCGCCCGCGTGATCGTGGTGCCCGTGGGTCAGCAGAATCCGGCGCACGTCTTCGATGCGGCGCCCGTGCGCGGCCAGTTGCGTGCGCACCGCGGCCAGCGAGCGGTTCCAGTACACGCCCGTGTCGATCAGCGTCGGTTCGTCGCCGTCGATCCACCAGGCGTTGATGTCGCCCACCGGGTAGGGCGTGGGCAACGTCAGGCGAATGATGCGCGCGGGGTCCATCGATGTTTTTCTCCGGCTTTGCAAACGGCGGGTAGTGTAGCACAAACCATTGCCTCGCCAAGGCCGGGCGGCTACAATGCGCCCCGGACGTTAATGCGGCACACTCCCACAGCATCAGGAAAAACGCGATGAATCAGCAATCCACCGGCGGCAAACGCGGCATGTTCATTACCGTCGACGCCAACATCGGCGCGGGCAAAACCAACGCCTGTCATGCGATCGCCTCGGCGGCCACCTCCAGCGGTTGGCCGGCGCGCGTGCTCGAAGAACCGACGCACAGCGAAAAGTTCAGCCACTTCCTCGCGCACTACTACCGCGATCTGCAAACCGGCCAGAACACCGGCGGCGGTTTTTCGATGCAGATGTTCATGCTCTGCGAGCGCTACGAACAGCACCGCCTGGCCGTCGAATTGGCCTGGGGCGAGCAGGGGATTGTCGTCGTGCAGGACCGGCCGATCTACGGCGACACCGTTTTCGCCACCACGGCGATGGAACGCGGCTTCATGGCCAAAGAGGAATACGAGCTGTACGTGAATTTTTTCCGCAACATGAGCCGCGACGTGATGCCGCCGGACATCTTCATCTACCTGCATTGCGCGCCGGAGGAATGCCACCGCCGCATGGGGATGCGTGGGCGCAACGAGGAAGACGGTGTGCCGCTGGATTACCTGCAACACCTCGACCGCAACTACCAACTGCTGATCAAAGAGATGCGTCGGCGCGGCGTGCGCGTGTTGACGATCGATTGGCACGAGTTCGGTCCGCCGGTGGAAATCTGGAAACGCATCCGCTCGATGGTCGGCTCGGACGACAAATGGTTCGAGCAGCTCACCTTCTCGTTCGGCAAGCATCCGCAGATGCCGCTGGGCAACGGCGGGCGTGCCGACGGCTGATTATGCTACCGATCGAATCGCGCGGCATGAGGCGGTAATCCCAATCCGTTTCCGAAATAAAATGGGTTGCAATCATTCGTATATAGAGGAAATGAGAAGGCGTTGATCGGCCATCCTATCTTGTGATTAATAGAGAAAAATCGCCGGTATCCGGCGGTCGTTTTCAGGGCACTTCAATGACCCGGATTTTCCGCCCTGTGCCGTCGTCTTCGATGTGCGAATCATCCGGTTTTTCCGCCGGATTCACCTGCGCGAGGTAGCTTTGCGCGATGTATTCGCCCGCCGGCAAACCCAACACGACCGCCCGCGCCCACAGTTCCTGCGGCTCGGCTTTTTTCACGCGTAATATATATTTGATTTTATAAGATTTACCCTCTTCGAGGTTGGTCAGAACAAACGAGGCGTTGCCGCTCGTCAGTTGCAGGCCGTCCGGCACGGCAAGGGTCAGTTGCACTTTGGCAAACGCACGCAACGGTTCGATGCTCAAGGTCAGGGTGATGTTCTGTCCCGGCACGGCAATGATTGTCTCCGGCGCGAAGCCTCCATGCAGCGGATTGAGCTCCTTGGCCGGGCCGCTCCGGTACAACGTAGCCAGAGCGGCCGCCAGGATCAAAAGGGTTAGCCAACGTTTTCGACGCACATCGTTTCCTTACTTGCAGGAGTCGAGCTTCTTGAAATCGTAGCTGAGTTTGTGCAGTCCTTTGACGTTCCCCTTGACGCCCTTGGTGTTGTCGCCCTCGTCGCCGAAGCCCAGGCAGAACCAGCCGTCGAGGAAATCGACCAGGTCGCGCCCGGCCACGCCGCGATCATGGAACTTAGCGTAACCTTCTTTCAGGTACGAGGTCATGATCGTCCAGATGGCCGTGGTTTTGCTCGAAATCGTGTCCTTGGTTTCATTGGTGGCATCGTCCAGGTCCAGCAGCACGGCGGCGACGACCGCTTCGCTCAAGTCGCCTTCGAGCTTGTCGTCCTTATTGCCCAACGGTTTGGACGACGGCAGCGTTTCCAGGCTGTAAAACACGCCCATGCCGTCTTTGTCGGTGTCCATGTAGGAGGTTACTTTGTTGGCGGTGATGCCGAAGTAGGTCGCCCATCCCTCTCCGAAGGCCAGCGTCGGAACGCTACGACTGTTGGAGGAATGCGAGCCGCCCGGGCTGTCGCTGGTGCTGTATTGATTCTGCACAACGTGGCCGTATTCGTGCCCGATGACGATATCGTCATCGGGCACGAATACGGCCACGTTGTGCAGAATCAATACAGCACCAGCGACAGCCCGGGCGGCTCGCATTCCTCCAACAGTCGTAGCGTTCCGACGCTGGCCTTCGGAGAGGGATGGGCGACCTACTTCGGCATCACCGCCAACAAAGTAACCTCCTACATGGACACCGACAAAGACGGCATGGGCGTGTTTTACAGCCTGGAAACGCTGCCGTCGTCCAAACCGTTGGGCAATAAGGACGACAAGCTCGAAGGCGACTTGAGCGAAGCGGTCGTCGCCGCCGTGCTGCTGGACCTGGACGATGCCACCAATGAAACCAAGGACACGATTTCGAGCAAAACCACGGCCATCTGGACGATCATGACCTCGTACCTGAAAGAAGGTTACGCTAAGTTCCATGATCGCGGCGTGGCCGGGCGCGACCTGGTCGATTTCCTCGACGGCTGGTTCTGCCTGGGCTTCGGCGACGAGGGCGACAACACCAAGGGCGTCAAGGGGAACGTCAAAGGACTGCACAAACTCAGCTACGATTTCAAGAAGCTCGACTCCTGCAAGTAAGGAAACGATGTGCGTCGAAAACGTTGGCTAACCCTTTTGATCCTGGCGGCCGCTCTGGCTACGTTGTACCGGAGCGGCCCGGCCAAGGAGCTCAATCCGCTGCATGGAGGCTTCGCGCCGGAGACAATCATTGCCGTGCCGGGACAGAACATCACCCTGACCTTGAGCATCGAACCGTTGCGTGCGTTTGCCAAAGTGCAACTGACCCTTGCCGTGCCGGACGGCCTGCAACTGACGAGCGGCAACGCCTCGTTTGTTCTGACCAACCTCGAAGAGGGTAAATCTTATAAAATCAAATATATATTACGCGTGAAAAAAGCCGAGCCGCAGGAACTGTGGGCGCGGGCGGTCGTGTTGGGTTTGCCGGCGGGCGAATACATCGCGCAAAGCTACCTCGCGCAGGTGAATCCGGCGGAAAAACCGGATGATTCGCACATCGAAGACGACGGCACAGGGCGGAAAATCCGGGTCATTGAAGTGCCCTGAAAACGACCGCCGGATACCGGCGATTTTTCTCTATTAATCACAAGATAGGATGGCCGATCAACGCCTTCTCATTTCCTCTATATACGAATGATTGCAACCCATTTTATTTCGGAAACGGATTGGGATTACCGCCTCATGCCGCGCGATTCGATCGGTAGCATAATCAGCCGTCGGCACGCCCGCCGTTGCCCAGCGGCATCTGCGGATGCTTGCCGAACGAGAAGGTGAGCTGCTCGAACCATTTGTCGTCCGAGCCGACCATCGAGCGGATGCGTTTCCAGATTTCCACCGGCGGACCGAACTCGTGCCAATCGATCGTCAACACGCGCACGCCGCGCCGACGCATCTCTTTGATCAGCAGTTGGTAGTTGCGGTCGAGGTGTTGCAGGTAATCCAGCGGCACACCGTCTTCCTCGTTGCGCCCACGCATCCCCATGCGGCGGTGGCATTCCTCCGGCGCGCAATGCAGGTAGATGAAGATGTCCGGCGGCATCACGTCGCGGCTCATGTTGCGGAAAAAATTCACGTACAGCTCGTATTCCTCTTTGGCCATGAAGCCGCGTTCCATCGCCGTGGTGGCGAAAACGGTGTCGCCGTAGATCGGCCGGTCCTGCACGACGACAATCCCCTGCTCGCCCCAGGCCAATTCGACGGCCAGGCGGTGCTGTTCGTAGCGCTCGCAGAGCATGAACATCTGCATCGAAAAACCGCCGCCGGTGTTCTGGCCGGTTTGCAGATCGCGGTAGTAGTGCGCGAGGAAGTGGCTGAACTTTTCGCTGTGCGTCGGTTCTTCGAGCACGCGCGCCGGCCAACCGCTGGAGGTGGCCGCCGAGGCGATCGCATGACAGGCGTTGGTTTTGCCCGCGCCGATGTTGGCGTCGACGGTAATGAACATGCCGCGTTTGCCGCCGGTGGATTGCTGATTCATCGCGTTTTTCCTGATGCTGTGGGAGTGTGCCGCATTAACGTCCGGGGCGCATTGTAGCCGCCCGGCCTTGGCGAGGCAATGGTTTGTGCTACACTACCCGCCGTTTGCAAAGCCGGAGAAAAACATCGATGGACCCCGCGCGCATCATTCGCCTGACGTTGCCCACGCCCTACCCGGTGGGCGACATCAACGCCTGGTGGATCGACGGCGACGAACCGACGCTGATCGACACGGGCGTGTACTGGAACCGCTCGCTGGCCGCGGTGCGCACGCAACTGGCCGCGCACGGGCGCCGCATCGAAGACGTGCGCCGGATTCTGCTGACCCACGGGCACCACGATCACGCGGGCGCGGCATACCATTTTTCGCAGCTTGCCGACGCACCGATCCATCTGCACGAACAATCGTCGCTGACGGTCGCGCCGCATCCGGAACGGCTGGAGGAACTGCTGCGCTTCATGAGTCGTTGCGGCTTGAGCGACGAGCACCTGGCGCTGGCGCGCAAGATGTTCAACCACGGACCGCAGATGGCCGCGGTGGACGCCGAACCCTTCGCGCTCGAAACGCTGCGCGGCGGCGAAACGATCGCGTGCGGCGACGTGACGTTGCGCGCGCTGCCCACGCCCGGGCACAGCCCCGATCACCTGTGTTTCGTCGACGAGGCCGACGGCGCGCTGTTTTGCGGCGACATGTTGTTGGCGCACATCACGCCCAATCCGCTGCTGCATCTGCATCCGGAAGACGGCTACCGGCGCGCCCCCAGTCTGCTGCAGTACATCGATTCGTTGAACGCGCTGCAAGCGCTGCACGCGAGCGTCGGCTATGCCGGGCACGGCGCGGTGATCGCCGAGGTCGACGCGCTGATCGAGCGCAACCTGTCGTTCATCGATAAGCGCAAGCAACGGTACCTGGCCAAACTCGGCGACGAACCGCTGTCGCCCTTCGCGCTGGCGCGGGCTTTCTTCGGCGAACTGGACCCGATGAACATGTTCCTCGCGCTGAGCGAAACCGTCGCCTACCTGGATTTGCTGGAGCGCGACAACGCCGTGGCCGTCGTCTGGGAAGCGGATACGATTTCGATTCGGCGGTAAATGGAAACTCTCACCTAACGACAGCCGCAGGAATCGTCGTCGTCATTATCATCATCATCGATATCGACATCGTCATCCGCATCGTCGTCCGCTGAATCATCGTCGATCGTATCGTCGTCGATCGCATCATCATCGATTGTATCGTCATCCACGACGTCGTCGTCGATCGTGTCGTCGTCGGCCGTGTCGTCGTCGGCCGTGTCGTCGTCGATTGTGTCGTCATCGACCGAGTCATCGTCGGTGGTGTCATCGTCGGTCGTGTCGTCATCGGTCGTGTCATCGTCGGTGGTGTCGTCGTCGATTGTGTCGTCATCGACCGAGTCATCGTCGGTGGTGTCATCGTCGGTGGAGTCATCATCGGTCGTATCATCGTCCACGGTATCATCATCGGCGGTCGGCTCGGATTCGTTGAGCAGCACCGTCAGATCACGTTCGTTGGCTACGACCAAGTCTTTGAGATCGTCGCCGTCGACGTCCAACGCCACCACGCTGTTACCTTTATTGCCGGCAAAAAAATCGACCGGTTCGTCGAAAGCACCGCCGCCCAGACCGCGCATGACCGACAAACGACCGCTGCTGAAGGCCGCCAGGTCGAGCTCGCCGTCGCCGTCGTAATCGTCCACCGCGACGAACGAGGCGCCATAGGCGAGCATGGCCGGTTCGACCGCGGCGAAGGTGCCGTCGCCATTGCCCATTAAAATATCCACCTGCGGACTCTGGTAGTTGGTCACGACCAGATCCGCTTCTCCGTCGCGGTCGAGGTCGGGCGCGGTCACGAACAGCGGGTAATCGGCGGCCGGATAGCGGGCGCCGACGATGAACGCGCCGTTGCCGACGCCCAGCAAAATCTCGATCTCATTTTCGGCCGCGCTGACGACTACGGCGTCCAGATGACCGTCGTTGTTGAAATCGCCGACGGCCACCGCTTCCGGATCGTCGCCGACCGTTGTGTTAACGATTTCGCCGAACGTGCCGTCGCCCAGGCCCGGCAAGACGCCCAGTTCGGCCGTGTAGTAGCTGAGCACGGCTACGTCGAGATTTTCATCTTCGTTGAAATCGCCGACGGCCACGAAGTCGGGCCCCACGCCTGCCGGGGTATTCACCGCCGGGGCGAACGTGCCGTCGCCCTGGCCGAGCAACAGCGAAACGTCGTTGGTTTCCCAATTGGCCACGACCAGGTCGAGCTTGTCGTCGCCGTTGAAATCGCCCAGGGCCACCGCGCCGGGTTCTTCATGAACAGGATAATTCACCGCCGGCGCGAACAGACCGCCTTCATGACCCAGGAGGATCGAAACGTCGTCGCTTTCGGCGTTGACGACCACCAGGTCGTCGCGACCGTCGACGTTGAAGTCCGCCGTCGCCAGGTAATAAGTATAGGAACCGGCGGTGACATACGTTTCCCGCATAAAGTCGCCGTTGCCCAGACCGCGCAGCAACATCAGGCCGCCGCCGAGCGGCGCGACGATATCCGCGTGGCCGTCGCCGTCGAAATCGTCAGCCGCCAGATACTTGTCGTAACCTTGATAGTAAAAGCATGTATTGTCGTCGAAAGTGCCGTCGCCGCGGCCGTAACGAAGATTGAACGTGGAGCCGTTGTATGCGGCCAGATCATCGTGACCATCCTCGTTGAAATCCGCGATGGCCAGATTTTGTGCGCCGCCGTATTCGAGAATAAGCGTGGTGGAATTGGCGAACGTGCCGTCGCCGTGACCGAGCAAGAGGGAGACGTAATTGAGGGAACCGGACACCCCGATCAAATCGGTCACACCGTCCTCGTTGAAATCGCCGACGGTTAAATGCCGCATTCGATAGGCCGTCGTGTAATCCACCGGGGCGGAAAAATTGCCGATGCCGTCATTGAGCTGTACGTCGATTACGCTGTAGTAACCGTCGGCCATCGCCAGATCCGGATACGAATCGCCGTTGAAATCGTGGGCGATCACGAACCTGGGGTTGTAGCCGGATTCGATCAAGACCGGAGCGGCGAAGGCGCCGCCGCCCTGCCCCCACAACATGGCGAGGGAATGCAGTCGCCCGTGCCCGGCCACCAGATCGATGTACGTATCCCCGTCGTAGTCGCCGGCGGCCAGCGAGTAGATGGTATGGGGCGTGTCGTAGACGACAGGGGCGGCGAAGGTGCCGTCGCCGTTGCCGAGTGCGGTAATTACTTTATTATCATAATAGTCATTCGTCAGCAGATCCGTCTTTCCATCGCGGTTGATGTCGTACGCCAGGATGAAGGTGAAATTGTAGCCGGTCATGACCACCTGCGGTTCGGCGAAAACGCCGAAGGAATCGCGCAAGGCCACGGTAATTTTATCGGGATACCCGCCGGCGAAGATCAGGTCGCCCAGGCCGTCGTCGTTCAAATCCGCCACGGTCAGAAAGTCCATCGCGATGTGGCCGTAATACACCTGCGGCGCTCGAAAAACGATTTCTCCCCGCGCCGATGAAGCGACCAAGAGACCAAACACGGCAATCAGCAAAAACAACGCGACCGTTTTTCCGATTTTCTCCCCGTTCATGACAGGCCCCTCCCACGGATAGGATACATCCAATTTCGAATAAGCAATAATCGAGCCCACTCGCCCTGTTCATCGGCCGCAAAAAAAGAGAGTTGTTTTCGTGAGATAACGAAAAGAAGCGTTTCCGCGCCACGGGCGCAACGCTGAAAAACGCGCAATTCACGCGAGCGGCGAAAAAATTTCAGCGGTGCCGGCGATTACAGGCCGAGCATCTCCGTGACGTCCAGCAGCATCAGGAGCAGGCCGCGCAGGCCGTCGGCGGAGGGTTCGGCGAAGAAGCGGCCGATGTTGATGCCCAGCCAGCCCAGGGGCAGATCGTCGTCGATCAAGCCCAGAGCGATGAGCAGGTCGTCGAGCATCGACACGTAGATTTTATCGGGCAGCAGCGGATTGGGGTCGGCCGCCGAACCTTCCCAGAAGGCGAGGCTCAGGTTGCGGCACAGCTCCGGCAGCGCCGCGGCGATCGCCGGCTCGATGACCAGCGCGCCCAGTTGCACCGGGTCGACCAGCGCGTCGTACTTGCCGTTGCCGTTCTCATCCCGGTAGGCGAACTGATCGTCGTCCTGCGCGTCGGTCTCTTGCGCCAACTGTTCGAAGGCGGCGGCGAAGCGGGCGAAGGCGTTGCCCAGATTGACGCCCGCGCTCTGCATGAAGGCGACGCCCTCTGCGCTATCCAGCGCGAGGAATCGATCGAAGGCATCGTCGCTCAGCAGCGCGTCGAGCAAACCGAGCAGCCAGTCCAGGAAACCCGCGGGATCGCTGGCGAGGTCCAGATCCGCAGGGATGTACACCGCGTTGAGATTGAGGTCGAGGTTGACGCCCTGCGCGAGATCGGCCACGGCGGTCAGCAGCGCGGCGACGGCGCCCACCACATGCAGGTCGGTCTTGTCGAATTCGCCGCCCAGCTCCAACAACGGCTCGCCAAGCAACACCAGATCGTAGCGGCTGAGGAAAAAGTCGATTTCGTTTTCGTCCAGCAGCAGCTTGTAGGCGCCGTCGGCCTCGGTGAAGACCTGCCCAACCGTGTCGCGCACGATCGCCTGCAGACTCTCGCCGATCGGCGGGCCGGTCACCGGCGCCTGATCGCCGTAATCGGTGCGGCCCCAATCGGTCTGGGTCAGCAGATCCTCGACCATGTTCACCAGCGTGTCGGCCAGGTTGAACAGGGCCTGGGTGTGCGCCAACTGCAAACCGAAATTCGCGTCGACGTGGCGCGGCTCGAGCTCGATGGCGCTCTGGAACGCCGCGGCGGCTTCGACGCCCTCGTTTTTCGTCAGGTGTTTCTTGCCGAGATTCACATAGTCATCGGCCGTATAACCGTCGTCTTCGTCATCCGCGCCGCAGGCGAAAAGGCCGGCGACCGCCAGCAACAGCGACAACAACCAAACAAGGCGAGTTTTGTTCACCGGGGGCTCCTTCGGCAATCAGGTCGGTTCATTTAGAGGCATCGGTATTTCAATGTCAATCGACCGACGATTCGCCGTTGCTCGCGTTGACAGTGCCGGTGGGGAATGACAGAATTTCGCAACCCGCCATCGGCCTCAGACGGCGGGATAAGCGACGATGACGAGCCTTCAACTTCGGGGAGACAAGGACGGACGAATGGCGAACAAGCGGGTTTTGCTGACCGGCGCTTCGGGTTCGATGGGCAACGCGGCGTTGCGCGAACTACTGGACCGGCGCGATCGATACGACATCGTGCTGCTGCTGCGGCCATCGCCGAAAAACAAAGAGGCCTTCGCGCGTTACGCCGGCGAACCGGGCGTGCGGATCGTCTGGGGCGACTTGAGCAAAGCCGACGACGTGCGGCAAGCGGTCGACGGCGTCGATTACGTGCTGCACCCGGCGGCGATGATCGCCCCGGCGGCCGACCATCATCCGCAACAGGCGCGCCAATCCAATTACGAGGGCACGGTGAATCTCGTCGAGGCGATCAAAAAGCAGCCCGACGGCGGCGCGCACGTGCGGTTCGTCAACGTGTGCACCGTGGCGGCGTACGGCGACCGGCTGCCGCCCAACCACATGATCCGCGTGGGCGATCCGCTGTACCCGAGCGTCGGCGATTATTATGCGATCACGAAAATCGCCGCCGAGCGCGCGGTGATCGAAGCGGGCTTGAAGTATTGGGCCTCGATGCGTCAGACCTACATCGCCATTCCCAAGGCGTGGACGCTGATGGACCCGATCATGTTCCATCAGCCGCTGGACCAGCACATCGAACTGATCACCGACGCCGACGCGGGTTACGGCCTGGTGCAGACGCTGGAGGTGCCCGACGAATTTTACGGCCGCGTGTACAACATGAGCGGCGGACCGTCGTGCCGCGTGGTGTACGAGGATTACCTGAAATGGTCGATGGCGGCCTTCGGCCAGGGCGATTACCGCCGGGTGGTGGACCGCAACTGGTTTACGTTGCGCAACTTCCACTGCGGCTGGTACGAGGACGGCGACGAACTCAACAAGCACCTCGGCCACTGGTGGCAATCGCTGCAGGATCACCAGCGGCAGGTCGAAAGCTGCATCCCCACGCTGATGAAGCTGGGCTCGAAGCTCAGCCCGGCTTTCGTGTCGCGGTTGTACATGAAGCGCCTGGCCGATCCGCTCAAGTGGATCGCCGAAGGCAAGCAGGAGATCGTAAAGGCCTTCTACGGCAGCCTGGACGAATGGAAAAAAATTCCCGCGTGGGGCGAGCCGTTCGCCAGGCAACATCAGGCCAACGAACGTCCGCCGTTGCCGACCACGCCCGAACAGTGGGCGCAGTCGCGCGGCGGCGAGTTGCGCGAACGCGGCGACGGCAAGCACAAATGGCGCTGCGGCTTCGGGCACGAGTTCGAGGCGTCGCCGCAGACGATCGCCGCCGGGCACTGGTGTCCGCAGTGCATGGCGCCGCCCTGGAACTACGCGGAAATCGCCAAGCGCGATCCGGCGATCGCCCGGCTCTATTACAGCAACCACACGCCGGCGGAAAGCCAACGTGTGGACTACCTCTACCTGCCCAATGAATAAGGGTTCCCGATGAACAACTTCGCCTCCTTCATCGTTCGTCGCCGGTCGATCGTCATCCTGCTCGTGCTGGCGCTCAGCGGTTGGTTCGGTTACCAAGCGGCTTCGCTGCGCAGCGATCCGAATCCGATGAACATCTTCCCCGCCGCCGATCCGGACGTGCAGTTTTCGCACGAGGCCGGCGAGCGCTTCGGCAGCAACTACATCAACATGATCGCGCTGCAGACCGCCGACCTGTTCACGCCCGACGCGCTCAAGACGCTGCAGGCGATGACCAAGGCCGCCGCCGAAACGCCGGGCGTCAACAACGTGATCAGCCTGGCCAACATGCTGGACATGCAGCCGGACGGCGAAGGCTCGATTTCGGTGCGGCAGTTGATCGATCCGGCCGGGCCGCCCACCGCGCCCGAGGAACTGGCGAAGCTGCGCGCGAACGTGCTGGGCAACGCGCTGCTGGTGGGCAACCTCGTGTCCGCCGACGGTACGACCGCGTTGATGTCGGTGATGCTGGACAAGGACGCCGACGCGACGACCGTGGGCGGCGAGATCAAACGGGCCGTTTCGGCCGCCGCGCCGGGGCAGCGCATTTACTTCGGCGGCGTGGAGATGATCATCGATTATCTCGCCCAGGCGATCGCGTCGCCGCGGACGATCGCGGTGATGACCGCGATGTTCGCGCTGCTGATCGCCGCGCTGTACTGGGGCCTGGGCAGCGGGCGCGCGCTGGCGGTAACGCTGGGCGCGACCGGGCTGACGATCGTCTGGACGCTGGGCGCACTGGCGATGGGCGGCGTCGTGCTTTCGATGTTCACCTCGATGCTGCCGCTGCTGATCTTCGGCATGGTGATGGGCACGCTGTACCTCGGCATCG
>ERZ795059.2507-NODE-2507-length-18942-cov-5.958861_pt1 | contig 18942 bp, 13 predicted proteins | sample MGYA00375143_ERZ795059 | MGnify/ENA primary metagenome ERZ795059 (study PRJEB30188, sample SAMN05720168) | activated sludge metagenome | isolation source: Anaerobic digester | place: USA | collected 2015-01-07 ... | reverse complement strand
GGCAGCGCCCCGGCGCGATCGTCTCCACCTCGCCCAGCGCGAGATTGCCGTTGATCAACTTGTACAGCGCCGCTTCCTGCCCCGGGTTTTCGCCATAACGCAAGCCCTTGCGTTCACCCTCGACCTCCCACAGCACCTTTTCGTAGATCATCGTCCGGCGCGCGTCGCCGCTGACGAAACTGATTTCCATCCGTTCGGGGAAGTGCTCCTCGACGATGGTCGAATACGCTTTTTTCAGATCCTGTGCCACGAACATGCTCCTTTTATTCGGCATCCATCAGAAGGTAGGCGGATGGCACCCGCTCCGGATCCTGCTTCGCCAAATACTCGCCGATCGCCTTGTCGTAGCCCGCCGTATGCGCGAACGATTTACGGGCCAGCGCGAACCGCTGCGCCAGGCTGATTCGGCCGCCGTTGGCGCGCAGGTCGTCGAGAAGGCGCGGGTAATCGGCCGGATCGACCACCGAAGCCACGCGCAGATAATTTTTCGCCGACGCGCGCACCATGCAGGGGCCGCCGATGTCGATGTTCGCGCGCGCCTCTTCGACGGTCGCCTCGGCGCGAGCGACGGTCGCGGCGAAGGGATACAGATTGACCACCACCATGTCGAAGGGCAACGCGCCGGTGCGCGCCAGATCGCCCTGGTGATGGTCGTTGTACTTTTCGGTGAGCAGGCTGAGGTAGATTTTGAAATCAAGCGTTTTGACCAAGCCACCCTGGGTTTCAGGCTGGCCGGTGTAGGCGGACACCTGCGTCAAATGGTTCGCGGCTTTGTCGCCCAACAGCGCGGCGATCGTCTGATACGTGCCGCCGGTCGAATAAAAATGGATCGACGGATTGATCGCCAACAAGCCGGGAATCAGCGTTTCCAGGCCGGCTTTGTCCGACACGCTGACCAGCACGCGCTCGATTTTCACCCAATCATCCACCTGACTGACGATATTGACTGCCACCGCATTTCTCCTTTTTCAAAGGTCTTTGATCTTGTTCCATTCCTTGGCCGGAATCGTGAAGGTATGTTCGGCCGCGGGGAATTCCTTCTGCTTCACGTCCTGCACGTAAGCTTTGACGGCTTGCCCGATTTCCGGACCGATCTGGCCGTAGGTCTTCAAAAACTTGAACGACACATTCGGGTTGAAGCCGAGCATGTCGTGCAGCACGAGCACCTGCCCGTCGATGTCCGCGCCCGCACCGATGCCGATCACCGGGATGTCGATCAGCGAGGCGATCTTGCCCGCCACCTGCCCCGGCACGCATTCGAGCACCAGCATGATCGCGCCCGCCGCCGCGATGGCCTTGGCGTCGGCGATCATCGCCTGCGCCTTTTCCGCCGTGTTGCCCTGCACGCGGTAACCGCCGATCATCGAGGCCGTCTGCGGCGTCAGGCCCAGATGGCCGACCACCGGAATACCCGCCTGCGTCATCGCGCGGATTTTATCGATCATCACCCCGCCGCCCTCGAGCTTGACCGCGTCGCTGCCCGCCTCCTTCATGAAGCGCGTGCCGTTGACGATCGCCTGTTCGGCCGACACGTTGTACGAACCGAAGGGCATGTCGCCGATCACGAACGCGTATTGCACAGCCTTGCGCACGGCGCGGTTGAGCACCAGCAGCTCGTCGAACGTCACCGGCACGGTGTCGGGATAGCCCAGCACGACGTTCGCCGCGCTGTCGCCGACCAAAATCGTCTCCACTCCGGCCTCGTCGAGAATTTTCGCCGTGGGGTAGTCGTAGGCAGTAAGCATCGTAATCTTTTCCCCGGCCTTCTTCTTCTGCTGCAGGTAACCGATGTCCACTTTTTTGCGTTCCATGGTCTTCTTCCTGTGTTTGCGGTTGACGGGTTCAAGTTACACTTGCAGCGACCGGGTTGAGTCTCGGCCCGCGGGCGGGTCCAAGCCGTCTGGAGGAACGCCTGATTTTTCCGGCTTCCATCCCGTAACGTCCTGCAAGCAAGTACATTCGGGCGCTAACGCCGTGTGCTGTAGTTCCTTCGATGAAATACGCGCCGCATTTTATGACAACGGTCCATACAGTCAAGGGCGCGACGATTAACCTAATAACTAAACAGGAAAACGGCCGAGGGAAATTGACATTTTCGCCCGGAGGGTGTTATCTGAGCGCAACCTTATCTGTGTATTTTTTCACGGACGACCCGCCTTGGCGCGGAGAACATCGCAAGGGGAACGAACCATGCCGAACGATCCGATAACCGATTTCCTGTTTGACGACGATCTTTCCGCCGCCGATCCGATCATGGATCAGCTCATCGCCTGGGAAGAGGAGCGCCAGGCGCGCTCGATCATTTTGATTCCCTCGGAAAGCATCTGCGCCTGGCCGGTGCGGCGGGCGTTGGATAGCTGCTTCACGAACCTGTACGCCGAAGGGTATCCGCCCTCGGCCAACACCAAGCTGCCGCTGGAGGAGCTGACCGACTATTCCTACCGCCTCGCGCATTACCGGCGCTACGCGGATCGCCGTTTCTACAAGGGCAACGCTTACGTGAACCTGGTCGAGTCGATCTGTCGTCGGCGCGCAGCCGAGGCGTTTGCGACCGAAAAGAATCCGGCCGAAAAGATCTTCGCCAACGTGCAGCCGTTGTCGGGCGCGGCGGCGAACATCGCGGCTTTCGACGCGTTCGTTAAACTGGGCGACACCGTAATGGGCATGGACCTGATGGAGGGCGGCCACCTCTCGCACGGCAGCCAGTTCCACATGAGTGGCAAGCGATACAAGATCGTCTCCTATGGCGTGGATCCCAAAACCGAATTGCTCGATTACGACCGCATTCTCGCGCTGGCCAAGCAGCATAAACCGAAGATGATCATCGCCGGCTACACTTCGTATCCGTGGGCGCCGGACTTCGCCAAATTCCGCGCCATCTGCGACGAGGTCGGCGCGTTCCTGATGGCTGATATCGCTCACCCGGCGGGCATGGCCATCGCCGGCGCGTATCCCAACCCGATCGACCATGCCGACGTGGTCACCTTCACGACGCACAAAACTCTGATGGGGCCGCGTGCGGCGGTGATCCTGACCACCAACGGCAAATACGCCACGAAAATCAACAACGCGGTCTTCCCCGGCGAACAGGGCGGCCCACACATGAACACCATCGCCGCGCTAGCGGTGGCCTTCCACCTGGCCCAGACCGAATCGTTCAAGACGCTACAACACAAGATCGTCGCCAACGCGAAGCTGCTGGCCGACGAGTTCAAGAAACTCGGCCAGCGCTTATCCTACGGCGGCACCGACACGCACCTGCTGCTGATCGACCTCAAGGGTCTCAAGCGGAAAAACGGCGAGTTGCTTTACGGCGAACCGGCCGCGACGATCCTGGAGACGGCGGGCATCGTGCTCAACAAAAACACCATCCCCGGCGACGAAATGACCCCGCTGGCCACCGGGTTGCGCCTGGGCACGCCGTGGTTCACGCAGCGCGGCGCGGGCGAAGCGGAAATCAAAGAGCTGGCGCGCTTGATCCACAAAACGCTGACCAACATCGAGCCTTTCCATTATCAATATTCCGATCGCATTCAGCCGCGCGGCAAAATCGATCTGCGCGTCATGCGCGAAATCAGCGAAGAGACGGCCGCCCTCGCCGCCCGGTTACGGATCGAACCGGCGACGACCCACGGCTATCCACATTATCCGTACCTCGATGCACCGACCGCCTCGACGATGCTCAAGCTGACCGGCGACAAAGCCGAGGCGTTCCTACAGCATGTCGTCGCCGCCGATCTGACCAAACTGGGCGACAAGCCGCTCGCCGCGCTGGTGCTCGATCAGGACGGAAAGGTCATCGACGAAATCGCCATCGCCCGGCTGCCCAAGGCGGAAAATCCGCGCCGCAACGGATTCCTGCTGCGCGCCAACAAGGAAAACCTGGCGCAGTTACTGCCCTGGCTGCGCGGCCTGAGCGAAGGCTGGCTGCATTTCGACGCGGACGTCACCGCCAAGCTCGACGGCCCGGTGGTGCTCATGCAGGTGCCCGAGGATTGCCAAGCTGCCGCCTATCTGAAAAACGCGCCGAAGCTCGAGGCTTCGCTCGCCGGAAAATCCGGCGCGGAGTTGCTCGGTCGCATCGCGATGAACAAGGTCTATTTCATCGGTCAGAGCGCGCTGGCCGCCAAGGTAACGGCGGACAACAAGGTCGAATTTGCCTGGGAAGAAAAGGAAACGCCGCTCAAGCGCACCACGTTGTACGACGAACACGTAAAGCTCGGCGGGCGCCTCGTGCCCTTCGCCGGTTACGAAATGCCGGTGCGCTACGGCTCGACGATGGAAGAGCACGCGGCGGTGCGCAAGGCGGCCGGCCTGTTCGACGTCAGCCACATGGGCTGCTTCGAGGCCAGCGGGCCGCACGCGGTCGAACTGATCAACCTGGCGACCTCCAACGACGCGCGCCAGTACGAGCCGGGACAGTCGTTCTACTGTTACCTGCTGGATCACGACGGCCGCGTGATCGACGACCTGATTGTCTATCGCCTCGCCGAGGAACGTTTCCTGATGGTGGTCAACGCCGCCAACGAGGCCAAAGACTGGACGTGGCTGAACCTGGTCAACGACGGCAAGGCGCTGCTGGATCGCACCGCCCCCAGCCGTTCGCTGACCGCGCCGGCGACGTTGCGCAACCTCAAGGACGAGCAATGGGGAGATGCCCGCCGTGTCGATCTCGCGCTACAAGGGCCCAAGTCGATCGACATTCTCGCGCGCCTCGCCGACAAGGGGCAGGCGCCGATCATCAAACGCCTGAAGCGCACCGAGTGCACCGAAACGAAATTGATCGGCCTGGATGTCGTCGTCTCGCGCACCGGCTACACCGGCGAATCTTTCGGTTACGAAATCTTCGTGCACCCGGACAAAGCGCCCGAACTGTGGCGAGCGATTCTCGAACAGGGCGCGGACCTGGGCGTGCAGGCGATCGGCCTGGGCGCGCGCGACAGTCTGCGCATCGAAGCGGCGCTGCCGCTGTACGGCCACGAGTTGGAAGGCATGTACGGTATTTCGCCGGCCGGAGCGGGCTTCGCTTCGTTCGTCAAGTTGCACAAGCCGTTCTTCGTCGGCAAGGCGAAGTACCTGGAAAGCTTCCGCGGAAGCGACAAGATTGTCATGGCTTTCAAGGCGCCGACCAAGGGCACCAAGCCGGTCAAGCCGGGCGACCCGGTGGTCGACAAACGCGGCGCGTTCATCGGCAACGTGACCAGCGCAGCGGTCGACGCCGAGGGTTTGCAGGTCGGTTTGGCGTATCTGTTCAAGAAAAACGCCCAACCGGGTCCGGTGTCGATTTATCCGCTGCCGCCGACCAAAGACAAGGGCATGACCACGCCGTTGGACCTCAAACCCGGCGTGCGCCTGACCGTGCCGGTGGACGCCGAGATACTGTAACCGATATCGCATCCATCCCCAGGACCGGCCCCGCGGCCGGTCCTTTTTTGTGGCGGCGCATTGCCACCGGCGGGGCGCTGTGCGATCATTTTGCTTTCAAGCATGCACCAGGAGGAAAACCATGCGCCGGCTTTGGATATTGGTAGCGCTCGCCCTGCTCGTCTCGGCCGCCGGACTTGTTCGCGCACAGGACTTGGACGGTATGGCCATCATGAAAAAAGTGGCCGACCGCGAGGAGAGCAAATCGTCAGTGACCGAAACGAAGATGATTCTGGTCGACAATCGCGGCCAACAACGCGAGCGTTCGTTGATCGTGCGCGCCAAGCAGATCAACAAACGCGACCACGTGATGACCACCTTCCTTTCGCCGCCCGACGTGCGCGGCGTGAAATTTCTGGTCATCGAAAACCCGACCGGCGATGACGATCAACGCATCTACCTGCCGGCGATCAAACGCGCGCGGCGCATCAGTTCTTCGCAGAAATCCGGCAGCTTCATGGGCAGCCAGTTCAGCTACGAAGACCTGCAAAGCCGGGATCCGGAAAAGTACCAGCATCAACGTATGGCCGATATGCAGATGGCCGGTCACGATTGCTACGTCGTGCAGTCCGTGCCGCTGGATCCGAGCGACACGCAGTATTCCAAAGCGATCTGGTGGGTGCGTAAGGACGCCTGGACGCCGATCCGCGCCGAGCTCTACGATAAAAAAGGCACTCTGTTTAAGGTCCTGGAAGTCCAGCAACTGGAAAAGCAGCCTGACGGCACGTGGCTGACCAAGCTGACCAAAATGAGCGACGTTCAGGAACGGAAAGTGACCGTCATGCAGATCACCAAATACCAGACAAACGTGGCGATCAACGACTCCGTGTTCACTGAACGTTTTCTCACCGACGAGAGCCAAGAGTAACCGCCGCGGTGAAGAAAATCACGCCGTCGCTGCTGGTCCTGCTGTTGGCTCTGGCGTTGTGTCTGACATCCTTGGCCCTCGCCGCCGAGGATGACGAAGAAGACGACGCGCCCGCAATGCCCACGCCCGTGCCGCTGCCCGGCGTCACGCCGGAAATGCCCACGCCCATGCCGCTGCCAGGGATTGAACCGACCATGCCTACTCCGGTTCCTCTACCCGATACTGAACCGACACCCACACAGCCCGCGCCGGAACCGATGCCCGGAACGCTGCTAACCGACGAAGCGGCGCCCGAACCGCCGACGATGAAGATGGGCGGGCGCATCGATCTGAAAACCGCCGCCGACACCAAGTGGGATCCGGATCACGAGGACGTGTGGGAGTCGCGCTTCTACGGTTTCGCCGAAGCGACGATCGACTGGCGCGGCCGTTACAGCGCCTATGTGTCCGGCCTGTTCGAGTACCGGCACAACGTGGCCGACGAGGCGCGCGGCGAAACTTTTTCCGAGCTGCGCGAGCTGTACGGCAAGGTGCGTCTGGGCGAAGTGGATTTATTTTTCGGCCAGCAGATCGTTTCCTGGGGCGTGGCCGACGGCCTCAATCCGTTGAACTTGCTTAATCCCTACGACTTTGCGCGCGTACCCGACGTGGAAATCGGCTACGAAAAGTTGGGGACGTTCATGATCCGTCCCGTGTGGTACGTGGGCGACTTCACCATCGAAGGCGCGTACCTGCCGTTGTTCACTTCGCCGCGCTACGACCTCGTCGGTTCGGATTGGGCGTACTTCGGGCAGGGCTTCCCGTTGGGCGATCTGCTGCGCGAGCTGCGCACGTCGGCTGACTGGCGACAGACCGAACGCTTCCTCGCCCATTGGGCGCCGGACTGGCAGAACGATGTACGGCATCTGCTGGACGATCCGGATTTCTACCTCGAGCGCACCGACCTGCCGCCGCAGGATCTGACCGCGCCAGAAGCGGCGGCGCGCGTAAAATGGACGACCGCGGCGATCGATGTAACCCTCGCCTATTTTTACTTGTGGGACGATCTGCCCACCTTGCACATCAATCCGCACCTGCGCGATCTCGACCGGTTGCTGGGCGCAACCCCGGCCGGTTTTATGCAGTTGATTCCGCCCGATGAATACCCGCTGGACGCGGCGCTCGATCCCTTCACGCTGACGCACCACCGCCTGCACACCGCCGGGTTGGGCTTGGAGAGCATCGTCGGCGATTTCGGGTTGCGCGCCGAGGGCGCTTACAACTTCGGGCGTTACACCTATCGCAACGACCTGACCGCGGAGCGACGCGACGAAGTCGATTGGGTGCTCAACGCCGATTACACCTTCCCCAACAACGTGTTGTTTTCGGCGCTGCTGATGGAGACCTACATTCCCGACCGCGAGGACGATTTTCTCAGTCGCGGTTGGCAGCACATTATCGGCGGCGTGTTACGCGGCGATTTTCTCGACGAACGTCTGGCGCTGGAATCGATCGCCCTGTGGGACCTGACGTACCTTAACGGGGACAATTGGCGTGACGGCGATTGGTTCGCCTCGGGGTGGACGATCAACGGCGTGTTGACCTACGAATTCAGCGATGCCTGGAAAACAACCCTTGGAACCAACCTCTTCGGCGGCGGACGCGATTACACGCCGCTCGGGTTTTTGGAGGGCAACAGCCGCGTCTTCGGTTCGTTGCGCTTTGAATTTTAACGGAACTTAGGGACCGGGAACGCGCGGTTGATCGGGCGGCGGCGCGGAACCGGCGGCGGCCGGTTTGCCGATATCCATCAACTGCCGGATTTCCGGATCGACCATCCACTCGTCGTTTTCCCACACCCAATACTGGCGCAGCAGCGGCGAATACACGCGGTTACTGGGCTTGATCGACATGTTAATGAAGCGCACCAGCACCATGGCGTAGAATTTTTTCGGCATCTTCAGGTCTTCTTTGGGCTTCTCCTCATCCTCGGGTTCGGGCGTGGGTTCCGGCGTGGGCGTCATGGCTTCCGGCGGATCAAGCGGCTTGGGTTGATGAACGACCTCGCCGCGCAGCCGCGGAAACGGCGCGGAGCTGACCTGCACCAACGATATTTTATACCCTTCCATCGTCACGTGGCTGCGCAGCAGTTCGACTTCCATCAGGAAGTCGGCGCGCCTTTCGGACACGACCATCGCCGACGCTTCATCGTAATAACCCCAGGAAACCAGGCGATTGAATTCGCCCGCCGATTTCCATAGATCGTCCTGGATGTCATCCATCTTGTCGGCAATGCGCCGCTCGATACCGCAACTGGCGCCCAGCCACAGGCAGGCGGCCGTGACGAGCAGCAGCAAACTAAACAATCGACGATTCATCCGTTCCTCCCGCCAACCTACTCGATGGCGTATCCGGCGTCGCACCGACGCACACAATCAACTCTTGGCTTCCTTTTTATCCTTCATCTTCTTATCGAAATCTTCATCCGACTTGGAGCGCCGATTGAGGAAATCGCGGATCGCCTCTTCCTTGTTGGCGATGGTCTTACCGGTTCGCGCTTCTTCCAATTCAATTACCGCAAAGCGGTTGCGCGGGTTGGCTTTGACCACTTTGGCCAGATATTCGACCGCCTGGTCCTTGCGCTTTTCGCGTTTGAACATCAAACCCATGCACAGGTTCGCCACTTCGGATTGCGGCTTCATGTTGTACCCTTTACGCACCATCCGTCGCGCCTCTTCCGTCATGGCGATATCCCGCTGGTAGTACTTGTAAAACTGCGCCAATCCCAAGGCTGAATAGTATTCGCCGTCCCGGTCGTACACTTCGATGGCGGTGGTCAACTCTTCGATCGCCAGATCGGTCTCTTCCTTGGTAAACAGGTAGCTCTCGCCCTTCTGCCGCAGAATATCGCTGCCGAAAATGATGAAGTCGCTGTCAAAAATCTCGTTGCGGTAGGCCCGTCGCAGTTCGATCGTCTTGATGCGATCGTAAGCCTTTTTGAAATCATCTAGCAACCGCTCCTGCAGATGCCGCTCCAAACCGGTGCTCTTGGCCATGATTTTCTCTTGCTCGGCAAGACGCTTCTCATAGCCGATCCGGACCTTCTCGTCGTTGGACGTCCAGTGCACGCCAAGCACATCGAACATCGACTCGCGCTCGATGGCCTTGAGACGTTGTTGCAGATCCTCGATACGCGCCAGCGATTTGTCTTCGCGCGATTCCTGAAAGAAATCGATCATGCCCGTCAGGTACAGCCCCCAGATCACGCGGTAAGTCTGATCGGGCTTCATGTGACTGACGATAAGCACACGTTTGACCAGATTGTCTTTTTCCAGAATCGCCTTGTAGAACTTTTGGATGCTTTTGCCGATCGCCAGATCGTCGATGGTAAAGCTGGGATTTTTCACGTGCCCGACAAACATATTGGCTCGTTTGTCGATCTGCTCCTTCAGAACATCAAACGGATAACGTTTCCAAATCAAGGCAAAGAGGATACGCGGCAGTTCCAGGTCGATCGGCGCCACGTATTCGGGAAGCTTGGCGAGGTTTTGAAATTCCCACTGCCCGTTTTCCCAAATCATGATGTCGTTGAGTTTGACCTCCATTTGCACGCGCAGAATTTCCGGCAGCAATTCGCGCCGCACCACGCCCATCGCCACCAGTTCCTCCCCCTGCAATCGGCCGGACGATTTCGCGCGCTCCAGCGAAAGAACGACCTTGTCCGCCGTGACGCGCCCGGCCCGCTGTAAAATACGCCCCAGGCATTCGGAGGAGTCGAAGGGCACCGAGGTGACGTTCACCAGCTTGCCCATATTGAAATACAAAACCTTGTACTGTTTGGGCATTTTCTGAATGCGCAGCAGACCGGTCCGTTGCTCCAGGCTCAACCGGTTGATCAGACGGAAAATCGAATCGAGATCCCATTCACCGACCTCGCGCTCCAACTGGGTTGCTTCGAATTCGTGATCGACCGCTTCGACATTCTTGTCGATTTGTTCGTCGACAAAGTGCAGATGTTCATCGTCGCTGTGCACGACATCGATGCCCTGCAACAATTCCCGTCGAACACGACTGTCACTAAAGGAAATCAGGTCGTTTTTGACCAATTTGGTGACAATACGCTCGATTTCCAAGCGGTTGAAATCGAAGGCTTTGGATAATTCCCCCAGGGTGATCATCCCGTTGATGCGCGCCAGCAAAGCGACGTCCTGCTTTTCCAGCACGACGGGCAACCGGGTGAAATCGATCTTGGTATTGAGTTGTGGAATTTGTTGCCACAGGTCAAATGTTAACATATTGCCGCCAAAATTCGTTGGTAGGATACGGACGAATCCCGCATTGCCTCATTCCCGTTTCACCTTTTTCGTGATGGCGATTGTATTATAGGAAAAAGCGGTCGTCTATGTCATCTCCCATTGTTTTTTTGCATAGCCGGAGCTCGATGCCGTTCCATTCCGGTTTGCATTCAGCGAGTGAAAATGCACAATTATAATGACGGATGCTTTAAAGGGATAACAAGCGATGAGCAAAACAATCTGGTTCTACCTTCTCCTGGTGACATTATCCGCGCTTGGCGCTTGCCACGACGATGACGACGACAACGATAATGACGACAATCAACCGGTCGACGATGACGCAGGCGACGACGATACGCTCGACGATGACGAGATCGATGACGACACGACCGACGACGATATGGTTGACGATGACCTGACCGATGACGATGCGGACGACGACGACACCGCTGACGACGACACCGCTGACGACGACACCACGCCGGCCGATCCCTACGAGGGCCTGGCGCCGGTCGGCAAATACGTTGATCAACTGCTGGCCATCTCCAGCCATATCAGCAGCAGCGTCAATCCAAGTACGATGCGCGATTTCGAAATAGAAAAATTGAACGACGCGGGTGTGGGTCTACTGCGCACCGACTTCAGTTGGGGCGCCATCGAGCCGACCGACGACGCCTGGAACTTCGAGGGTTACGACATGATGGTCGGCCTGCTCGACGAGGCGGGCATCAAGGTCGACGCGCTGCTCGATTACGGCGTCGGCTGGGCGATGCCCGGCGGCAGTCACGACGAAATCGATCCGGCAGTCTGGGCCGACTTCAACGGCACGGTCGCCGCGCACTACGCCGATGCGATCGACATGTATGAAATCTGGAACGAAGAAAACACCGAACGATTCTGGCAGCCCGCACCCAATCCGGCACACTACGGCGAACTGCTCAAGGCCGGCTACACGGCGATTCACGCCAACGACGACACCGCCGAGGTGCTGTTCGGCGGTCTCTCGCCCTTCGACATTTTCATCTTCGGCGAACATTGGATCTGGAATTTCCTCATGCGCGTGCACGAGGAACACCCGGACATCTGCGACTATATGGACGCCATGGCCATTCACCCCTACACCTTCCTCCAACAAACCAGCCCCGAGTTGCCCGTCGATTTCGGCCTCTGGGCTTACGGCAACCTCGAGGAGATGATCGACCACGCGCGCGTCCTGCTCGACGAAATCGGCTGCCCCGACAAGCCGCTGTACCTCACCGAAATCGGCTGGCCGCACTACCTGATCGGTCAGGCCCGCCAGGGCGCCTACCTGGCGCGCGGCTTGCTGATCGCCGCAGCCGAACAGGTCGATGCCTATTTCTGGTACACCTTCTGGGACAATGAAATTCACAGCATGCCGCCCACCGAAGACACCTTCGGCTTGTTCACCTGGCCCGGCGGCGAGATCCGGCCCAAACCGGCCTACGCGGCGTTGCTTGCGGCGCACACGCTGCTGGGCGAATCGCGTTTCGCCGGCGACCTGAGCGCGGCGATGGAATGGGAGAAAGACCTGCACGCGCTGGCCTTCGTCGCCGACGACGGCCGCTGGACGATCGGTTTGTGGAGCAGCCGCGCTTCGGGCGGATCCGTCGCCATGACGGTGCCGCTGCATGCCGACTGCGACGGCGCGTGGGAATTGTACGATCAGGAGGGCGGGTTGCTCGACTCCGGCGTAGCTGCGACCGGCGAAGTGGAAGCGGTTCTTTCCGGCAACGTCGTCTATCTGCGTTTTAACGTGGATTGATCAGCGCAACAGATCCAGCAGCATCAACGCATTGGTCACCGCCTTCGCCTCGAAGTGATTGTTGGTGAAGGCATAGGTGCGCTTGGTCAGGTTTTCCAGCCTCTTGATTTTCGGCGTCCACTCGGCCAGTTCGTCTTTCGTATACAGGTAATTGTAGCGCTCGTATGCATGCTCGTGTTTGAACCATTGTTGCGCGTTGCGGCCGTGGAAACGCACGTAGCCGATGTCCGAGGTCGCCACGGCTGTCGGCGGCAGCAATCCCTTGAGCTGCGGTTCGTCAACGTTGCACCAACCGAAACGCAGCTCCTTGAGCAGTTCGAAGGTCTCCTGCTTAACCCAACGCGCGTTGCGCATCTCCACGACCGCATCGCTGTCGCCCAGTTGCTCGCGCAGCTTTTTGAGATATTCGCGGTTGGTCTCGTTGCAGTGAAAAGAAAACGGGAACTGCGCCAGCAGCGCGCCAAGGCGATTTTGCTCGTGCAGCGGGGCGCAGGCGTCCAGAAACGCGCGGTAGTCCTCGGATGAAGCGGTTCGCTCGTGGGTCATCGCGCCGTGCAGCTTGACCACGAAGTTCACGCGCCCTTCGCTCTTTTCCGCCAGGCCGGCCATCGTGCGCGCGGTCGGCATGCGGTAATAAGTGAAGTTGATCTCCAGCGCGTTCAACCGCTGCGCGTAGTAGGTCAGAAATTGATTCTTGTTCAACTCCGCCGGGTAGAAATGTCCCCGCCAGTCGTCGTAGGAAAAACCGCTGGTGCCCACATAGATCATGTTCAAGGTTTGTCATAACGCAAAAAGAGAAGCAAGCAGAGGTAAAAACACAGACGATCTATAAGCTCTCGACCCATTGGCGGAAGTATTCACCTACCTCGTCGCCGGCCTCCTCGCCGATCAACAAACCGGCGTGCCCGTAATCGTCGCCGTAGCGGCTGGCGCGGTCGAACACGCGATGGCGTTTGTTCGCGCTGCCGATGCGGTCGAGCATCTCGCGCGAGGCGACGGCGGGGAATAAATTGTCCTGCCCACCCGACAGCAACAGCACCGGGCACGTCAGCGACGGCAACCCGGCGCGGTAATCGATGCGCCCGTCGTGGCTGGTCCACTCGTTGCGCTCGGCCCATTGCGCCGCCTGCCGCGCCACGCCGATCGACATTGGTTCCAGCGCAAGCCGGTAATAGCGCTTAACAGTCGGACGCGCCAGGTTGCGGCCGTTGCACAACAGCACGTCGAACAGACTTTCGCGCGTGCCGATAAACGGGGCCGGCGCGGTCGCGCCTTTGTGCGTGGGCGCCGCGCCCAAGAACGCCAAATGATCGACGCGCGCCAACAGCGCACGATGCAACTCATTGAGCGGCCCGAAACCGTCGGCAACGCCCCACCCGGCCAGCGCCGCTATCTCCTCCGGCGCGGCCGTCGCATACGCGAAGCAAGCCAGCCCGCCCAGGCCGTGCCCGGCGAGAACGATCTTCCGGCCCGCATAGCGCTCCTTGACCACCGCTACGATTGCCGGCAGATCCTGTCGGACGTGCGCCTCGAAAGTCCAATCAGCGCGCCGATCGTTCCACCAGGCCGGTTTCTCGCTCAGGCCTTGCCCGCGCAATTCGGCGACGACGACGCCTAGATCGTGGGCGGCCAGGCGCTCCGCCAGGTTGTGTTTTTCGTCCAGCGCGAATACGCGTCCGTTTTCATACAGGTCCGGCACCAGCACGACGACCGGCGCACCCGGACGCGGCGCGGCGCCGTAATGCTGCAACGCCAACGTCCAGCCGTCGGCGGTAACGGCGGTGGAAACCGGCGCTTCATACTCTCCGGCCGGATGCTGGGTCGAACCCAGACAAGCCGTCAGCAGCAGCGTCGCTGCCAGACAAAGAAAAACGAGGCGCGGACGCATGTGTTATTCCTCTGCAGTTTCGGACTTGACCAGCTCGAATTCACCGGTCTGTTTCAGCGGATTGGTCAGTACGCCGGTCATCCGCTTGATGTCAGGATTGAACTTGCCGTGCAACGAGACCGAGCGTGTTTCGCCTTCATTGATGCTGCCCAGGGTCAGGGAGATCGAATTGCGGTTGTAACGCCCGGTGTAAATGATGTTGCCGCTGCCCATGATCACCTTGAGCACCTTGGGTTCATCGATCCGCTCCAACGAGTACTTGTTCGGATAAAGCTTGCATTCGAGCATGCCGGTCAGTTTGGATCCTTCGGGCATGAATTTGGTGGCGCACTCCACCTTGCGTCCTTCGTCATCGGTAAAGATCGCCAGGTAAGGGCCTTCCAACACATAGTGGTTGTGGATGTATTTCGGTCCGGCGAACAACACAAATAACAAAAGCGCGACCTGCGGCGTCAACCATTTCAACAGGAACGAACCCGTGTCGACTTTGTTTTTCGGGCCGCCCTTGGTTTTCATTTTGGTGATGACGGCGTCGTCTTCCTTCGGCGGCGGAAGAAATGGCTCCGGTTCCGGTGCGGGGGGAGCCGGAGGATGTTCTTTCAAACTCAAATCCCCCGCCGACATTTTCGGCGCTTTGGGCTTTTCCGGCACCTTCGGCGGCGCCGGTGGCACTTTGTCGGCGCCGTACTGATGAGGCGCCAATTCCAGATCGAGATTGCCGCTCGCGGCTTTCGTTTCGTGCAGCGCGGCGGTGGTCTCCTGCAGATCGTGCGGGTTGTCGCTGGGATCCATCAGCCATTGCTGCATGGTGCCGACTTCCACCTTGCCGCCCTTGGGCGCTTCGACAGGCCGGCCGTTGGCGTCGCGACGAACCTCTTCTTCGTTAACCGATTCGCCGGTGAAGGTTTCCAACCCGTCCATCGCCTTGATGCTGTCCAGCGAATAAAAGGACGTCTTCCCGCTGGCGGCCACCGTGGCGCCCTCTTTCGGCTTGCGCGTGGGCGTCAGGTCGCCGTCCACACCAAAACGACGTTCGGCCTCGCTGGCAGCCACGGGAGCGACCGGTCCGTGCTGCGGACGCGCCGGGGTCCCGCGCTGTGAACGCGCCTTGCGCGCCCGTCCCTGCAAAAAGCGCACGGGAGGGGCATCCGGTCCCAGAACCTCTCGGCGCCGTTTGATGGCCATTTTCAATCCGCACTCAACACATTGGCCGGCGGTAACCGGCGATTTGGCGCCGCAACGCGGACAAGTCAGCATTCGCTCGGTCATTCACTTCACCTATCTTGCACCGAAGGTGCCTGGATGATGTTGTTCATCACATGTTGTTTGGAGGGGTGTGGGATATTTTGCCGCGAATCGTCTCCGCACGAAAATGCCGATCGATCGTCGGTCCTGCTTCAACCGGCGACACGCATAAAAACGATTTTCGATTAAATCTAATACCGGTGGCGTCGCTCTGCTCCGAACGAATCGCCACCTGTTTCGCTTTTCAACCAATCCCGACAATGCACCCCTCGCGCCGTCCGTGCCTCGACGGCCTTTAATCTTATAAATTATAGCAAAAAAGGAAAAATCTCACAATGACGGGCCAGCCCAAATCCACCCCTCGCTGACCATGCATCCCTGGTCGCTGCAATCCAGCACCACCAGGCTGATGCGCACGTTGTCGGCATCGATAACCAGTGTGTACCCCGATCCGCCGGCCCGCATCTGCCCTTGGCCGAATTGTTTGGTCCAGTCCAGTACGGTTTGCCGCACCCGCTCGGGCGGCCAGCGGTCGGCGTAAACCACACCCACCGACGCCAGACCGTCCGGCTCAGCGAATCCCAGTTCCCACTGAATGCCGTTTTGCGCATCGGCCCATTTGCGGCTTTCCTGTCCGGTGAAAAAATTCGACGGCTCCAGTGTGTGGCCCAGCGTCCCTTCGGCTTCGGCCAGGGACATCCCGAAGCGCAGGTCGTGGATGCGCAGCTGCGCCGCCGCTTTTTTCTGATAGCGTTGCCGCGAAACGTCCACCCCGCGGTAGATGTCCAGATCGACGAAAGTTGCCGCCGGCGACTCGACGCCCCCGGCGACGAACACCCGCATTTGTTGGGTGCGATATTCCAGCCACAGTTTTTCGCCCGCCGATAGATCGGCCTCCAGTTCGTACCCGCGCGCAAAACGGTCCTTGATCGCCAGCATGTCGTCGAGCCCCGCGCCGTCCATGTGCAGGCGCACGCGGTAGAGGCGATCGTCCCAGAAGGACAGCGCAACGCGCGTGACCGGCGCCGTCAGCCACGATGGTTTGATCTCCCGATCGGCGAAAGGCTGCAGCACCGACCAGGTCTGGCCCAGCGGCGTGTCGTTGGTGTCCAGGTTGAAATCCTTGCCGGCCAGCGCCGCCTTCGCCTCCGCCACCGTCATGCCGAAACGCAAACCGCCCAAAGCGAACGGTTGACGCACGCCGGGCAGCGTCGAGCAGCCGCACAGGATGACCATCAACAACAAAACGAAACGAGTTTTCATCATCCCTTCACTACCGCCAGCGGGCGCAGCCGCGCCACTTTACGCGCAATGCCCGCGCCGTGCATCACTTCGACCACCTGACGGACGTCCTTGTACGCTTCGGGCATTTCTTCGGCCAGCGTGCCGCGCTCGTGCGCCCGCACGACGATCCCCCGCCCGCGCAGCTCCAGGTCGATGCGTCGCCCTTGCGCCTGTTTGGTCGCCGCTTTGCGCGACAGCACCCGCCCCGCGCCGTGGCACGAACTGCCGAAGGTTTCGTTCATCGCCTTTTCGGTGCCGACCAGAACGTAGCTGCACCGGCCCATGTCGCCGGGCGCCAGCACCGGCTGACCGACCGCGCGATACGCGGCGGGGACCTCGCGCCTTTCCGGTCCGAACGCCCGCGTCGCACCTTTGCGGTGAACGATCAGCCTTTGCCGCTCGCCGGCCACCAGGTGCGTTTCGATCTTGGCGATGTTGTGGGCGACGTCGTACAACGTGCGCAGGCCCAACTCGCGCGGCGATAACGACAACGCGGCCAGCACCGCCCGCTGCGCCCGCGCCAGCAGAATCTGTCGATTGGCGAAGGCGTAGTTCGCCGCTGCCGCCATCGCTGAGAGGTATTGCCGTCCGGCGTCGCTGTTCGCGTGCGCGCAAGCCAATTGACGATCGGGCAGGATCAGCCCCTTGGCGCGAACATATTGCGCCATCGTCGCCAGGCTGTCGTCGCACACCTGGTGCCCCAGGCCGCGGCTGCCGCTGTGGATCATCACCGTCACCTGCCCCGGGCGCAGGCCGAAGGCGTCGGCCGCCGGCGGATCGAAAATCTCGTCGACCACGCCCACTTCCAAAAAATGGTTGCCGCTGCCCAGCGTGCCCAATTGTTCCGCACCGCGATCCAGCGCGCGTTTGCCGACCGCCGCCGGATCGGCCCCGGCGAGCGTACCGCCGTCTTCGATGAACGCGAGGTCCGCGTCTTCACCGTAGCCTTGCTGCACAGCCCACGCCGCGCCGTCGCGCAACACGCGTTGCAACTGCTGGTGGTTGAGTTTAATGTCGCCGCCCTTGCCCAGGCCGGCGGGCACTTGGGCGTACAGGTAGTCGACGAGTCGCGTCAGTTCGTCGCGAATATCCTCGCGATCCAACCGGGTGACGGCCAGCCGTACGCCGCAATTGATGTCGTAGCCCACGCCGCCCGGGGACACCACGCCCTCGTCGGCGTCGAAGGCCGCCACGCCGCCGATGGGAAAGCCGTAGCCCCAGTGAATGTCCGGCATAGCCAGGCTCGCCGAAACGATGCCCGGCAGATGCGCCACGTTGCGCACCTGCTTGGCCGCTTCGTCGCGCGCCAAGTCGCGCTCCAGCGTTTCGTCGGCGTAAATAATCCCCGGCACGCGCATTGCGCCGGTGCGGGGCAATTGCAGGCGGAAAGCATCCAGTCGTCGCCAGTCGCTCATCGTTTTCTCAATCGGCGAAATAGAGCATGCTCGCCACGGCGGGCAGCGTTTCGCTCTCGGTTACGCCATTTTCGGTCACCGTGATCGTCGTGTCCATCCGCAGCCGCAACAGCACGGGCTTGGCAACCAGCAGTTGAATGGCCTTGCGCTCGAAGGCCGACAGCGAACGGATCGGATCGACGACCTCCGCGTAGCGGCCGTTGCGCATCGTCACGGTCACTTGCGTCGGACCGGCCTGCCCGCGCAATTCGAACGCGGTCGGATGCATGTAGCCTTCTTTCTTCGCCTGTCCCAACAGTTGGAAATTCACCGCGCCGGCCGTTTGCGCGGCGGCGCTGTCGCGCGCGAGCATCAGCGTGCGCACGAATTGATCGTCCTTGGTTTTCATCTGCACGAAATTGACCGTCCACTTCTTGCCGTGGATGCGCGTGGACAGCCAATTTTTCGAATAATCGAAAAACGCTTTGTTCGACCAGGTGTGATCCAGATACCCCAGGCCCGCCGCGTTATAGGTCTTGCCGTTGACGGTGATCTTCCCGGCGATGCGCCCGCGCGCCACCAACCCCGCCCAGTTCCATACGTCCTTATCGTTACCCAGCAGCATGCGGCCCGACTGACGCCGCCATAGCGGCGCGGTCGGCGTGATGGTCAGGTCCAGCGCCACCGGTGGGCGCGGCACGATCAGCCGCACCTTCTCGCCGCTTTTCACCAGGCGCAGATCGCCCATGCGCTGGCGCTGCCGGAGGAGCAGGTGCGCGTCA
>ERZ795059.2504-NODE-2504-length-18951-cov-8.775773_pt1 | contig 18951 bp, 16 predicted proteins | sample MGYA00375143_ERZ795059 | MGnify/ENA primary metagenome ERZ795059 (study PRJEB30188, sample SAMN05720168) | activated sludge metagenome | isolation source: Anaerobic digester | place: USA | collected 2015-01-07 ... | reverse complement strand
GCTGGCCTTGGCGTGCCGCCGCCGAGTTGGGCGCGCAGGTCGCGGCGCCGCCGCAGTACCTGCGCAGTGCGCCACACGGGCAATCGAAGTTGCTGCAGATCGCGACCGGCAGCGCCGGCTGAGCGTCAGCCGATCCGAGGTTGCGCCGCGAACCACGGCGTCAGGCGGCGCAACGCTTCCTCGATGCGTGCAGTGTCCGGCGCAAAGCTGAAGCGGATGAAGCAATGGCCGGCGACCGGGTCGAAATCCACGCCCGGCGCCAGCGCAACGCCGGTCTCCTGCAACAGGCGCGTGCAGAACGCCATGCTGTCGTCGGTCAGGTGGCCGACGTCGGCCCAGAGGTAGAACGCGCCGTCGGGCGGCGCGATGTTGGCCAGTCCGAGCGTCGGCAATGCCTCGAGCAGCAGCGCACGATTGCGCGCGTACATCGCCTGGTGGGCCTGCAGTTCGTCGCTGCAGTCCATCGCCACCAGCGCCGCCTGCTGGCTGGGCGACGGCGGGGTCAGGAACAGGTTGCCGGCCAAGGCACGCGCTGCGTCGATGTGCATGGTCGGCACCAGCAGCCAGCCGAGCCGCCAGTCGACCATGCTCCAGTACTTGGAGAAGCTGTTGACCACGAAGGCATCGTCGGCGAACTCGAGGATCGAATGCGCGGCGTCGCCGTAGTGCAGGCCATGGTAGATCTCGTCGGAGACGATGGTGATGCCGCGTTGCCGGCAGGTGTCGGCGATGGCGCGCAATGCATCGGCATCGATGATCGTGCCGGTGGGATTGGCCGGGCTGGCGATGATGATCCCGGCAGGCGCTGGGTCAAGCGCGGCGATGGCGTCGGCGGTGAGCTGGTAGCCGACGTCGGGTCCACATGCGATCGCGACCGGCTGCATGTGCGCGGCGATCGTGGTGTTGCGATAGGCGACATAACCCGGCGTGGCATAGGCGATGCAGTCGCCGGCCTCGAAGCGCGTCAACAAGGCGAGCAGCAGGGCAGGCGACGCGCCGCACGTCAGCAGGATGCGCGCGGGATCGATCTCGAGGCCGTGGCGTTCGCGATACAGCCGCGCGATGCGCTGGCGCAGCGGCAGGCTTTCCCAGTAGCCCGGCGGATCGTGGTCCAGCGCCTCGCGCACCGCTGCCAATGCCGGGGCCGGCGCGCCGGTGGAGGGCTGGCCGAACTCCATGTGGATGATCGACTGGCCCTGCGCTTCCAGCGCGCGGGCCAGCTGGCCGATCGCCATCGCGCGGAACGGTTCGACGCGCTCGCGCATGGCCTCAGCCGCCGCGTTCGGACTGCTCGCGCGCGATCGCGCGCCAGCCGATGTCGTTGCGATGGAATTCATTCGCCCATGAGACCGCATCGACGCCGGCATACGCATTGCGTTGTGCGTCGGAAACCGACTCACCGAGCGCGGCCACGCAGAGCACGCGGCCACCGGCGCTGACCACGCGACCATCGGCGTCAAGCGCAGTGCCGGCGTGGAACACCTTGGCGGTGCCAGGCACCGTGTCGAGGCCGGAGATGACGTCGCCGGTGATCGGCGCTTCGGGATAGGGCTTCGCCGCCATCACCACGCCCAGCGACGGGCGCGGGTCCCATTGCGCTTCAGTCGCGTGCAACTGGCCATCGATCGCGGCATCGAGCAGGTCGACCAGGTCGGACTGCAGGCGCAGCATCACCGGCTGGGTTTCCGGATCGCCGAAGCGGACGTTGAACTCGATCACCTTCGGCGCGCCATGCGCATCGATCATCAGGCCCGCGTAGAGGAAACCGGTGAACGGGATACCGTCGGCGATCATGCCCTGCACGGTCGGGTTCACCACCTCGCGCATCACCCGCGCATGCACCTCGGGCGTGACCACCGGCGCCGGCGAATACGCACCCATGCCGCCGGTGTTCGGGCCGGTGTCGCCATCGCCCACGCGCTTGTGGTCCTGCGAGGTCGCCATCGGCAGCGCGGTCTTGCCGTCCACCATCGAGATGAAGCTGGCTTCCTCGCCATCGAGGAATTCCTCGATGACGACGCGCGCGCCGGCATCGCCGAAGGCATTGCCATCGAGCATGTCGCGCACCGCGGCTTCAGCTTCATCGAGCGACATCGCCACGATCACGCCCTTGCCGGCGGCCAGGCCATCGGCTTTCACGACGATCGGCGCGCCTTTCGCACGCACGAACGCGAGCGCGGCCTCGACATCGGTATGCACTTCATAGAACGCGGTGGGAATGCCGTGCCGTTGCAGGAAGTCCTTCGCGTAGGCCTTGCTGCCTTCCAGCTGCGCGGCGGCGGCGGTGGGTCCGAAGATGCGATGGCCGGCAGCGCGGAAGCGGTCGACCACGCCCGCCACCAGCGGCACTTCCGGGCCGACAAGGGTCAGCGCGATGCCCTCGCGCTCGACCAGCGCGAGCAGGCCGTCGATGTCGGTGGCCTTGACCGCCACGTTGCGGCACTTCGCTTCGGTCGCGGTGCCGGCATTGCCCGGCGCGACCAGGACTTCGGAGACGCGCGGCGATTGCGCCAGCTTCCACGCCAGCGCGTGTTCGCGGCCACCGGAACCGATGACGAGGAGTTTCATGGGGAGCCGTCCGGCGTGTTGGGGGGGAGTGCCGCGCGCGAGCGCACGTGGCGCCAGGTGACCACCGACAGGGTTACCAGGGTCAGCGGCATGACCACCGCCTGCATGACGAGCCGGAAGTCGTCCAGCGAGGCGTGGCTGGACGCCGCCATCAACAGGTAGGCGGTGTAGGCCACGTAGTAACCCACGAACAGCGCGCCTTCCCAGCGCCGGATGCAGTGGCCGACGAAAAATATGGGAAGGCAGGCGACCGCGACCGCGGTCATCACCGGTAGGTCGAAGCGCAGGGCGGTCGGTGCGACCGGGATACCGTCGCCGGCGACCAGCGCGGTGCCGCCGAGCACCAGCAGCAGGTTGAAGATGTTGCTGCCGACGATGTTGCCGACCGCAAGGTCGCGCTGGCCGCGCAGGGATGACAGCAGGGAGGTGGCGATCTCCGGCAGCGAGGTGCCGATCGCGACCACGGTCAGGCCGATCACCAGGTCGCTGAGCCCCAGCGCGCCCGCGATCGCCGTCGCTGCCTGCACCAGCAGGCGCGCGCCGGCCACAAGCAGCGCAAGGCCCGCGGCCATCAGCAGCAACTGGCGCAGGGTGCCCGGCCGCGCCTCGGTATCGGCATCGACCTCGCCCAGTTGCGGGTCTTCGGGCACCTGCTCGGGATGCCGTCGCGCCATCCCGACCAGGAACAGGATGTAGGCGATCGCGGCGGCGACCAGCACTCCGCCCTCCCAGCGCGCGATGCGGCCATCCAGGGCCATCGCGAACACCAGCAGCGAAGCGCCGATCATCAGCGGGACGTCCAGCCACACCAGTTGCCGGTGCACCACCAACGGCGTCACCAGCGCCACCAGCCCGAGGATCAGCAGGACGTTGGCGATGTTGCTGCCAACGATGTTGCCCAGAGCAAGGTCGGGGGTTCCCGCCAGCGCGCCGCCCACACTGATCGCCAGTTCCGGTGCGCTGGTGCCGATCGACACCACAGTCAGACCGACCACGATCGGCGTCAGGCCCAGCGCGAGCGCCAGGCGCGAGGCGCCCCGTACCAGCAGGTCCGCGCCCAGCAGGAGCAGGGCCAGCCCGCCCAGGAACGTCAGGAGCAACATCGTGGCGCGCCTTCGCCGGTCAGTGGCGGAAGTGGCGGATGCCGGTGAACACCATCGCCAGGCCGTGTTCGTCGGCGGCGGCGATCACTTCGGCATCGCGCATCGAACCGCCCGGCTGGATCACGGCCTTGATCCCGGCTTCGGCGGCGGCGTCGATGCCGTCGCGGAACGGGAAGAACGCATCGCTGGCCATCACCGAGCCTTCCACCTGCAGGTTGGCATCGTGCGCCTTGATGCCTGCGATGCGCGCGGAATACACCCGGCTCATCTGCCCGGCGCCCACGCCGATCGTACGGTTTTCCTTGGCGTACACGATGGCGTTCGACTTGACGAACTTCGCCACCTTCCAGGCGAACAGCAGGTCGGCGAACTGCGCCTCGGTTGGTGCCAGTTTCGTCACGACCTTGAGGTCGTCGCGCGTGATCACGCGGTCATCGGCGGTCTGCATCAGCATCCCGGAGCCGACGCGCTTGGTGTCGATGAAGCCGGGCGAGGGCTTCGCCATCGGGATGCGCAGCACGCGCACGTTGGCCTTCTTGCGGGCGTACTCGAGCGCGCCGTCCTCGTAGTCGGGGGCGATCAGCACCTCGACGAACTGGCGGTCGAGGATCGCCTTGCAGGTCGCCGCATCGAGTTTCGTGTTGAACGCGAGGATGCCGCCGAAGGCCGACGTCGGGTCGGTGGCATAGGCGAGCTCGTAGGCATCGCCGCAGGCCGCGCCGACCGCCACGCCGCAGGGATTGGCGTGCTTGACGATGACGCAGGCCGGCGCGTCGAACTGGCGCACGCATTCCCAGGCGGCGTCGCTGTCGGCGATGTTGTTGTAGCTGAGTTCCTTGCCTTGCAACTGGGTGAAGGTGGCGAGCGAGCCGGGTGCCGGCCACAGGTCGCGGTAGAACGCCGCCTGCTGGTGCGGGTTCTCGCCGTAACGCAGGTCCATCACCTTGACGAAATTGCCGTTGGCCTGCGCGGAGAACTGCGCATGGCTGCCGTCCTCCTGCTTGGCGGACAGGAAGTTGCTGATGCAGGCGTCGTAGAAGGCGACGTTGTCGAACGCGGCCACCGCCAACGCGAAGCGGGTCTTCGCCGACAGCGTGCCGGCGCTGGCATTCAACTCGTCGACGATGCCGGTGTATTGCGCCGGATCCGTGGCCACCGCGACGCGGGCGAAATTCTTGGCCGCGCTGCGCAGCATCGCCGGGCCGCCGATGTCGATGTTCTCGATTACGTCCTCGAACGTGCTCGACGGATCCATCGACACCTTCGCGAACGGATACAGGTTCAGCACCAGCAGGTCGATCGCGTCGATGCCGTGCTCGGCCATCACCGCATCGTCGATGCCTGCGCGCCCCAGCAGGCCGCCATGCACCTTCGGGTGCAGGGTCTTGACCCGCCCGTCCATCATTTCCGGGAAGCCGGTGTGCTCGCTGACGTCCTTGACCGCCAGGCCGGCATCGCGCAACGCCTTGGCGGTGCCGCCGGTGGAGAGCAACTCCACGCCGCGCGAGGCGAGCGCTTTCGCGAGGTCGAGCAGGCCGGTCTTGTCGGACACGGACAGCAGGGCGCGGCGAATGGCCACGGACGGACCTTCGGACAGGTTGGTGGTCATGCGGGGGTCGCGCGGTGGGGAACGCGGATTATAGGCCGTGCGAGCGTGCCGGTGCCCTTGTGGGAGGGGCTGAAGCGCCTCCCACAAAAGCGGATATCGATGGCGTCAGGACGACAGCCCGTAATCCTTGAGCTTCTTGCGCAGTGTGGCGCGATGGATGCCCAGCATCGACGCGGCGCGGCTCTGGTTGCCGTCGCAGTGGCGCAGCACTTCCGCGAACAGCGGGATTTCCAGCTCGCGCAGGGCGATGTTGTAGAGGTCGTCGGTGTCGCAGCCGTCGAGGTCGCGCAGGTAGCGGCGCACGGACGTGGCGACATGGTCGCGCAACGGCGCGCGGCTGGCGTCCTGGCGGTCGGCGGAAACGTTCAAGCGGGAGCCCCTCGGTGCGACCGCATCGGCTTGGCCTCGATGCGGGGGAGCGAGTCTAGCGCGAAGGATGGCGAGGCGTGAGTGCGTCGCCGCATTCATCGCGAAAAAAATGTCGCGTGCGCCGAGGCAGTCCGTCGCGGTCGCCGCTCAGTCGAACCTTCTCAATCGAACCTGAAGTCGAAGGCAACCACGTTCGGCGCCGGCTCGACGATGTCGAACGCCAGTTGCGAGGCCTGTCCCGGTGCCAGAAGCGTCGAGGACGGCGCATCGCCCAGGTAATCGCGCGGCAGGAAGCGGCGCGCGCCCAGGGTGCGATTGTCCGCATCCGACAAGGTGAGGACCAGGGCTGGCCACGCCTGCGCCCAGCGCGCGTCGTTGCGGAAACTGGCCTGCACGCGCAGCACCCCGGGATGTTGCGGCACCGCGATGACGTCGCGCGCCAGCATCGTGAACGCCGTCGGTTCGCGCCACGGCGGCAGGCTGCAACGGGCGACGTCGCAGGCGGCCACGACCAGCGGCCGCCACTGCGCGTTGGCGGCCAGCACGGCGCGTTCGCCGAAGAACAATTGGCCTGCGAACGCCAGCACGAGCACCGCGAGTGCCAGCCATTCGCCACGGCGGCGCGTGGCGGCGGGCGCATCGCGCAGGGCGAAACTCGGGGTCCGGCTCATGCGCTCACCGGCCGCGCGTTGCGCACGCCCTCGATGCGCATCCAGTCGTCCTCGCGCGCCACGCGCAGGGCGTCGAACCACGGGGCGAAGCGGAGCAGCAGATCGTCTTCCTGTCCCGCCAGGATCCCCGACATCGCGATGCGGCCCGTGGGCGCGGTGCGCGCCGCCAGCGTCTCCGCCAGTGCATCCAGCGCGGACGCGAGGATGTTGGCGACGACCACCGGATAGGTCGCGGCCGGTTCGTCCGCGGGCATGAAGGTATCGATGCGGACGCCGTTGCGTTCGGCGTTGTCTGCGGTGGCGATGATCGCCTGCGGATCGTTGTCGACGCCGATGGCGCGCGCGGCGCCGAGCTTCATCGCGGCCAGCGCCAGGATGCCGCTGCCACAACCGAAGTCGAGCACGTCGCGGCCCTGCAACGCGCCCTCCGTCGCCAGCCCATCGAGCCAGCGCAGGCACAGCGCCGTGGTCGGGTGCGTGCCGGAGCCGAAGGCCAGGCCGGGATCCAGGCGGATGACCGCGGCGCCGGGCGTATCCGCCTCGCCGGGAAGGTCATGGTTCCAGGGCACGATCCAGGTGCGCGCGCCGAACTGCATCGGCTGGAACTGGTCCATCCACGCGCGTTCCCAGTCCTGGTCTTCGACCGTCTCGAAGCGCACCTTCGACCAGTCCAGGCCGGGATCGAAGGACTCCATCGCCGCCAGCAGGACGAGTCCGTCGGTCTCGGCCGGGAACAGTGCGGTGATCGTCATCTCGTCCCACAGCGGGATCTCGCCCACGCCAGGTTCGAAGATCGCCTGCTCGTCGGCATCGTCCAGGTGCGCATCCTGCAGGCTCACCGCGAGCGCGCCGACGTCCTCGAGCGTGCGCTCGTAGCGGGGCTGGTCGGTTTCGCTGCAGGGCAGGGTCAGTTGCAGGTAGGGCATGGCGGCAAGTATTGGCCATCGCGGCCGCGGCGGGAATGGCCGGCGTGCTCAGGCCTCGTGCAATTCCTGCGCATGGCGGGCCACGATCCATGCCTGCCGGCGGTGCAGGATGCGCACCCCGCCGACCAGGTAGTTGAGGCTGAAGAGCAGGGTCAGCCCGATCAGCAGCAGGTGCCAGCCGCGGTCGATGAAGGCGTGGGGATAGGCATGCACAAGCCACCAGGCCAAGCCCTGGAACGCGACTGCGGCCGGCATCATGAAATGGGTGTTGACCCGTTGGTCGCGCAGGATGTCGGCCAGCAGGGCCTGTTCGTCCGCGGTGCCGAAGTCCGCGGCATGCGCGCGCACCACCCGCGTGTCGTAGGCGTAAAGCCCCCAGACCGCCACCGCGTACAGCGTGTTGAGCGCGAACCAGCGCTCCGGATGGGCGACCTGGCTGAGCGCCACCGCCTCCAGCAACGTGGCGCCGAAATAGACGAAGGTGTGGCCGAACTCGAGTGGCCAGCCGATGAAGGACAGCGTGTGCACCAGCGCGCGCGACCAGAAGATCAGCACCACCAGCAGGCCGGTCAGCACGTACGGCCACGCCTGCCATTGCAGTTGCACCAGCGGCTCGACGCTGGCGGCGGCCAGCACGCCCAGGGCCAGGCCCTGGATGATGCTGATGAGGGTCAGCTCGATGTTGACGACGGCCGCATCCAGCGCCCGCTTCGCGCCGGAACGCGCCGAGGCCGGTGGCCCGTCCTGCACGGCGTCGCGTGCTGTCGTCTGCGGCATGGCGGCTTGCCCGGTGGCCTGCCGCCATGGTCGCCGCGCAGGCACGCGGCGACAAGCCCGCTGGCGATCAGCCGCCCAGGATGCCCTTCAGCAGGCCCTTCATGCCCGGCTTCTTCTGTGGCTGCTGTTGCTGGTCCTCGCCGTCCCCGTCATCCATTTGCTGCATGCCGCCGAAATCCAGGCCGAGGATCGCGGTGGCGCTGGAACGTGCGCGCAGGCGGACGCTCCATTCCGGGTTCCACGGCTGCTTGGGATCCGCCGGCTTGGGCGGGTAGGTGATCCAGCTCTCGGGGCCATAGGCGGTCATGCTGAGCATGCCGGGCATGGTCGCCTGCTGGCCTTCCACGTTGGAGGCACCCGAGAAGATGCCCTTGGGAATGGTGCAACTGGTCGCGGTCGAGGCCAGCAGGACCTTCTGCTTCAGCCATTTGTCCAGCTGGCCGGCGCTGAGGTTGGTATGCAGGTCCTGGCCGGCACCGGGGACTTCGGCGCTGCTCCAGAGCGTCATCGCGTAGGAATTCTCCCCCAGCACCTGCATGTGCATGCCGGTGATGTGGTAACCGCGGGCGCGCTCGACCATGGGCCAGCTCAGGCCAATCGCGTCGGTCGCCTCGCCCTGCGTGCGCAACGCGAGCTTGGGCATGAAATCCGCGTTTTCCTGGACCTGGAACTGCATCGAGGCGGGGATGCCGTCACCGGTGATCCGGTGGTCGCCGGCGAGGCGCGCGCCGTTCGGCACCTGCTTGCCGTGCTTGCGATTCGGCCAGTACACCCAGCCCGGTTTCAGGTCGATGTCGCGATCCTGCACCGGGATGGTCTTCGAGAGGCTGCCGCTCTGCTGGAAATCGACCCCCTGCATGCTACCCATCGGGTTGTTGGGGTCGATGCTCTTGTTGCCGCCCTTGATCGTGAAGGAGGCGACCTTGGGCTGGCCCTTGCGCACGCTGGCACCGCAGCCCCAGTACTCGGTGATCTTGATGGTCACGTCCGGGATCTTGCCGGGCGGCGTGCTGCCTTCGGTCGGTTTGCTCGGGTCGATCGGGATCAGGGTCAGCGACTTTCCGAGCTTGAGTCCGCCCGGGATCTGGTCGGCCGCCTCGATGCCCGGCTTGAGGCTGTTGTGCAGGGCGATGTCCAGGTACTGCCCGGTCATGCCGCCAGCGCGCGTGGTCGGATACGTCGGCTTGCCGGTGTCGGCGCCGCCCATGCGGCGGGCCATGAAGCCGCCGAGGCCCCCCATCATCCCGCCCATGTCCGGCATCCCGGCCATGTTGTGGGTGAGCACGTCGATGTAGAGGTTGGTCGGCGGGTTCTTGCCCTGCTGGCTGGAGGCGGGCAGGGCGACGAGGGTGGCGGCGAAGGCGAGGTACAGGGCGTGGCGGCGTTGCATGGCGGCTCCGGACGACGGGTCGATACCCACAGTAAAGCGGAAAATCGGCCCCGAAGCGGTCACGCCACCTCGGCTCAGAGGATCGACAGCGCTTTTTCCTTGCGCTCGGCCAGGCGCTTTTCCAGGTAATGGATGTTCTGCCCACCCTGGGCGAAACCGCCGTCGGCCAGGATGCGCTGCTGCAGCGGCACGTTGGTCTTGATGCCGTCCACCACCATTTCGCTCAGGGCCACGCGCATGCGCGCGATCGCCTGCGCGCGGTCGGCGCCGTGGACGATGAGCTTGCCGATCATCGAGTCGTAGTTCGGCGGCACGCGGTAGCCTTCGTAGATGTGCGAATCGACGCGCACGCCCGGGCCGCCCGGCGAATGGAAGTGGCTGACCAGGCCCGGCGAAGGCATGAAGGTGTCCGGGTCTTCCGCGTTGATGCGGCACTCGATCGCGTGGCCCTTCAGCACCACATCCGACTGCTTGATCGAGAGCTTGTGGCCAGAGGCGATCAGCAACTGTTCGCGGACCAGGTCGATGCCGGTGACCAGTTCGGTGACCGGATGCTCGACCTGGATGCGGGTGTTCATTTCGATGAAGTAGAAGCGGCCGTCTTCGTACAGGAATTCGAAGGTGCCGGCGCCGCGATAGCCGATGCGCAGGCAGGCGTCCACGCAGACCTTGCCGATCTCCGCGCGTGCCTGCTCGGTGATGCCGGGCGCGGGCGCTTCCTCGACCACCTTCTGGTGGCGGCGCTGCATCGAGCAGTCGCGCTCGCCCAGGTGGATCGCGTTGCCCTGGCCGTCGGCCAGCACCTGGATCTCCACGTGGCGCGGGTTCTCCAGGAATTTCTCCATGTAGACCATGTCGTTGCCGAACGCGGCCTTGGCTTCCTGCTTGGTCGTGCTGATGGCGTTGGCCAGCGCGGCCTCGGTCTGCACCACGCGCATGCCGCGTCCGCCACCACCGCCGGCGGCCTTCACGATCACCGGGTAGCCGATCTCCGCGGCGATGCGGATGTTGGTGGCGGCGTCGTCGCCGAGCGGGCCGCCGCTGCCGGGCACGCAGGGCACGCCGGCGGCCTTCATCGCGCGGATCGCCTCGACCTTGTCGCCCATCAGGCGGATCGTGTCGGCCTTCGGCCCGATGAAGACGAAGCCGGACTGCTCGACACGCTCGGCGAAGTCGGCGTTCTCGGAGAGGAAGCCGTAGCCGGGGTGGATCGCCTGCGCATCGGTCACCTCGGCGGCGGCGATGATCGAGGCCATGTTGAGGTAGCTCTCGCTGGACGGCGCCGGGCCGATGCAGACGGATTCGTCGGCCATCGCCACGTGCTTGAGGTTGCGGTCGACGGTGGAATGCACGGCGACCGTGCGGATGCCCAGCGCGTGGCAGGCGCGCAGGATGCGCAGCGCAATTTCGCCGCGGTTGGCGATGACTACTTTATCGAGCATCGTGGTTTCTCAATGTGTTCGCTCGTCCGGCCCGCCGGCATGCAGGCCGGCGGGCGTTCGCAGGCTCGCGCCGTCGGCGCTCGAAAGCCCTGCTCACCCAATCACGAAGAGGGGCTGGTCGAACTCGACCGGCTGCCCGCTTTCGCACTTGATCGCCAGCACGGTGCCGGAGACGTCGGCCTCGATCGGGTTGAACATCTTCATCGCCTCGATGATGCCCAGGGTCTCGCCGGCCTTGACCGCCTGGCCCACGCTGACGAAGGCCGGCTTGTCCGGCGAGGGGCTGGCGTAGAAGGTGCCGACCATCGGCGCGCGCACCACGTGGCCGGGCGGGAGGTCGCTGTGCGGCTTGTGCGACCCACCGGTGGCGGCCTCCGACGGCGAATGCATCGGCATCACCGGTGCTGGCGCCGCGGGTGCGGGCGCCGACACCTGCTGCACTGCCGGCGCGGAGGCCTGCATGTAGCCGCCACCCTTGGGGACGCGCGCCAGGCGCACGGATTCCTCGCCCTCCTTGATCTCGATTTCGGCCAGGTTGGATTCTTCCAGCAGGTCGATCAGCTTCTTGATCTTGCGCAGGTCCATGGAACGGTCCTCTTGGGTCAGGCCGCGAGCCGCGCAAGCGCGGCATCGAGGGCGTAGCGATAGGAATCGGCACCGAACCCGCAGACCACGCCGACCGCCTTGTCGCTGAAATAGCTGTGCTGGCGGAACGGTTCGCGGGTGTGCGGGTTCGACAGGTGGATCTCGATGAAGGGGATGGCGACGGCGGACAGCGCGTCGCGCAGGGCGACCGAGGTATGGGTGAAGGCGGCCGGGTTGAACAGGATGAAGGCGGTGCCGTCCAGGCGGGCGGCGTGGATGCGTTCGATCAGCACGTGCTCGGCGTTCGACTGCAGCGATGCCAGTGCGTGGCCGGCGGCGTTGGCGCGGCTTGCCAGGTCGGCATCGATGTCGGCCAGGGTCGTGCGCCCATAGACCTCCGGCTCGCGGGTGCCGAGCAGGTCGAGGTTGGGGCCATGCAGGACCAGCAGTTGCGCCATCGACAAAGCACGTCGGAACGGGTGCGCAGTGTCGCGCAGGCCGGTGATGCTGTCCAGTTCGGCGAACTTTCGTCGGATTCCAGAATTTTAAGCGCTTGTTTGAGCGAAGGCTCTAAATGCCTGATTCAGCACGCACAGCCCTGACGGGCCGGCGGGTATGTCCAACCGCTCCGTCCAGTCATCCAGGACTGAGTCGCGGCCGCGGGCCCGTCGCTACGCGCCTCCCCCGGCCCAGCGGCGCGCCGCTGGGCGTTCGTCCGGGCGCGCGGCAGTGCCGCGCAAGCGGCCCGTGCTCACCCATGGCCCGCTTTGCACATGCCCGCCGGCCCGTCAGGGCCGTGCCCAGGCTGCGATGTCCTGCCGATGTTCAAAAGGCCCGATCTTCGTCTTGAGCACCCGGCCCTCCGCCGAAACCAGCACCGAGTAGGGCAGCACCCCTGCTGGATTGCCAAGGCGGACGCCTGCGTCGGCGGGGCCGGGGGCGTCGATCAGGTTCGGGTAGGTGACGCCAAGGCGCTCCAGCATGGCCTGGGTCGGCCCCGGATCATCCAGCGCGATGCCGACGACTTGCGTGCCGTTAGCGCCTTGTTGCGCGGAGAATGCTTCCAGCTCCGGCATTTCCTGCAGGCAGGGCGCGCACCAGCTGGCCCAGAAGTTGACCAGGGTGGTCCTGCCGGCCCAGGCCTTGGGGAGCTCGGTTTTCGTTCCCTCGAGTGTCGCGAGCGCGAATGCCGGCACGATGTCTCCACGTTTGGCGACGATCACGCCCGCAGGTGGCGCTGGCGCCTTCGCATCGAGGACCGCGCCGAGCACGCGCTGGCCGGGCTCGGTGCCGGCCAGGCGCCGGGCGATGGTCGGCTCGAAGTACAGGCTGGCGGCCGCACCGGCCATCGCGGCCAGCAAGGCCACCGCCACGATCGTCCTGTTGGAGGCCATCAGCGGGCGGCCGCGGCCTGGGCCAATGCGTCTTCGGCCATGCCAGGGGTCAGGATCACCGGCAGGATCCGGCCTTCGCCACCGTTCGCCGGGTACACCACGTAGAGCGGCACGCCGACAGCCTTGTGGCGTTCCAGATAGGCGGTGATCGCCGGATCGACATCGGTGTAGTCGCCGACCATGTAGACGGCATTGGCGTTGTCGAGTGCGGTTCGGAAACCCTCACGCGCGAACACCACCTTCTCGTTTGCCTTGCAGCTGACGCACCAGTCCGCGGTCATGTTGACGAAGACCACGCGGCCCTGCGCCCGCAGGTCGGCCAAGGCCTGCTCCGAGAACGCCGTGCTGGGCACGCCGGCATGCGTTTGCGTGGTCGCCGCCTGCGGTTTCTGCAGGGCATGGAGCTGGACCATGGGCCAGGCGATGCCGAGCAAGGCGAGCGCCGCGACCAGCTGCCAATGGCCGCTGCCGCCGCTGCGGCCACGGGTCCAGGCCCAGGCGGCGAATGCCAACAGGATCGCGGCAACCCCCAAGTGCCAGACGGCGTCGGCACCGCGCAGCGACGCCAGCACGAACAGCAGCCACGCGGCGGTGGCGTACATCGGGAACGCGAGCACCTGCTTCAGCGTTTCCATCCATGCGCCGGGCTTGGGCAGCAGGCGCGCGAACGCTGGCACGAAGCCGATCAGCAGGAACGGCAGCGCCAGGCCCAGGCCCAGCATCAGGAACACCAGCATCCCGCCGACGGTGGGTCCGGTGAACGCGTAGCCCAGCGCCGCGCCCATGAACGGTGCCGTGCACGGCGTGGCCAGCACGACCGCCAGCACGCCGGTGAAGAAGTCGCCGGACACGCCGTCGCGCTGGACCAGCGCGCTGCCACGCTGTCCGATGCCGACATTCGCGTACCACAGCCCGGACAGGCTCAGGCCGAAGGCGAATACCACCAGCGCCAGCAGCGCGACCACCAGCGGCTGCTGCAGCTGGAAGCCCCAGCCCAGCGCCAGCCCGGCCTTGCGCAACGCCAGCGCGAGCGCGCCCAGCTCGGCGAAGCTGGCCAGCACGCCGGCGGTGTAGGCCAGGGCTTGCCTGCGCGCGCGCTGCTGGCTTTCACCCCCCTGCGCCAGCGAGAGCGCCTTCAGCGACAGCACCGGCAACACGCAGGGCATCAGGTTGAGGATCAGGCCGCCGAGCAGGGCGAGAACCAGCGATGCCAGCAGCCCGCGGGTCTGTTGCGGCGGCGGTGGCGTGCGCCCTGCGTCGTTTGCAGGCGCGGCGGTGTCGGCCGAGGTCGCCGTGGCGATGGGCGCGTCGCTTGCGCTGCCCGGGTCGACGGCGCCGTCGGCGGCGGCCGTGGTGATGGTCGGTTCGGTCGCGGCGGCCGGCGGCGTGATCGTCCCCGCGGGCAGCGACACCGCCAGCCGGCGCGTCATCGGTGGATAGCAGATGCCGCCGTCCTGGCAGCCCTGCAGGCCCAGGACCAGCGTGCCCCTGGCGGCAGCCGCCACCGTCCGCGCCACCGGCACCGGGATCTCGACCTGGTCGAAATACACCGCGACATTGCCGAAATGTTCGTCGCGATACGGCTGCGCCTTCGGCAGTTTCGCGGCTGGCGGCAGCGTGGCGGACACACCGTTGCCGGCATCGAGTCGCAGCGAGAGCTTGTCGCGATACAGGTAATAGCCGCGCGCCGGCGTGAGCCGCAGGAGCAGCGTATTGCCGTCGATGGCGATGACTTCGCTGGTGAAGGCCTGTTCGACCGGCAGCGGCAAGGCGTCGGTGGCACCGGCATCGGCACCGCCCACGCCGAACAGCCCGCCCTTCCTGTTGCCGAGCCCGAAACCGCCCGCATCGTCCCCCGCCTCGCCCGGCAGGATGACCTTCAGCGTGCGGGTCTGCGGCGGATAGCAGACGCCGGCATCCGCGCAGCCCTGGTATTTCACGGTCAGGATGGCAGCGGTCGCGCCGGCGCCCGGGATGCCGGTCAGCGTGCCGACCAGTTGTTGGCGGTAGGTTTCGACGTCGCCGAAGAACTCGTCGCGGTACTTCTTGCCGGTGGGCAGGGCCAGCGTCGCGTTGGCGAAGGCGGCATCCGCCTTGACCGAGGTGCGGTGCCGGTACAGGTAGTAGCCGTCGGCGATCTGCCAGCGCACGTCGATGCGGTCGCGGGCGGTGGCCTGCGCCGACAGGACGAAGACCTCGTCGACCGGCGGCAAGTCGATGTCTGCGGCGGCGGCCGGCAAGGCGGCCAGCAGGGCGAGGGCGGCCAGCCAGCGACGCAGGCGGTTGGGAAGTGCGGTCATCGGATGAGTTTACCGGGCGGGGTCGGCGGGACACCCGCGGCCGCTGGCTGCGCCGGGGTGCGGCTTCGACCGCGCAGCGGTCCGCGGGTTCACGCGGATTTCGCCTCCCCCCTTGAAAGGGTTGGGCGCTGCCCCATCTCCGTGGCATCCCGGGTTCGCCCGGTTTTCTCGTCCGCGGTTTGGCACTCGCCTTGGGCGACTGCTAAAATCGCCGGGTTTTCCCCTGTCAATCAACCATTTACCGAGGTTGCCATGTCCAACATCAAGCCGCTGTACGACCGCGTGGTCATCAAGCGCATGGAAGAAGAGAAGTTGTCCGCCGGCGGGATCGTGATCCCGGATTCGGCCACCGAGAAGCCGATCAAGGGCGAAGTCATCGCCGTCGGCGGAGGCAAGGTGCTGGACAACGGCCAGCTGCGCACCCCGCAGGTGAAGGTCGGCGACAAGGTCCTGTTCGGCAAGTACAGCGGCACGGAAGTGAAGCTGGACGGCACCGACCTGCTGGTGGTCAAGGAAGACGACATCTTCGCGATCCTCTGATCGCGCGTCGTTTTCGTTGCTGGCGGGTTCCGGCCCGCCATCGAAACATCCCCAATCCTGAGCGGCGGGTCGAAGCCCGCCCCACACATTCGAGGTAATTCCCCATGGCTGCAAAAGACATTCGTTTCGGCGAAGACGCACGCGCCAAGATGGTGCGCGGCGTCAACGTGCTCGCCAATGCCGTCAAGGCCACCCTGGGCCCGAAGGGCCGCAACGTCGTGCTGCAGAAGAGCTTCGGCGCGCCGACGATCACCAAGGACGGCGTGTCCGTCGCCAAGGAAATCGAGCTGGCCGACGCCTTCGAGAACATGGGCGCGCAGATGGTGAAGGAAGTCGCGTCCAAGACCTCCGACAACGCCGGTGACGGCACCACCACCGCGACCGTGCTGGCGCAGGCGTTCATCCGCGAGGGCATGAAGGCGGTCGCCGCCGGCATGAACCCGATGGACCTGAAGCGCGGCATCGACCAGGCGGTCAAGGCCGCCGTCGGCGAACTGAAGTCGCTGAGCAAGCCGTCGTCGACCAGCAAGGAAATCGCCCAGGTCGGCGCGATCTCCGCCAACTCCGACGCCAACATCGGCGACCTGATCGCGCAGGCGATGGACAAGGTCGGCAAGGAAGGCGTGATCACCGTCGAGGAAGGCTCGGGCCTGGACAACGAACTCGACGTGGTCGAGGGCATGCAGTTCGACCGCGGCTACCTGTCGCCGTACTTCATCAACAACCAGCAGTCGATGTCGGCCGAGATGGACGATCCGTTCATCCTGCTGCACGACAAGAAGATCTCCAACGTGCGCGACCTGCTGCCCGTGCTGGAAGGCGTGGCCAAGGCCGGCAAGCCGCTGCTGATCGTCGCCGAGGAAGTGGAAGGCGAGGCGCTGGCGACCCTGGTGGTCAACACCATCCGCGGCATCGTCAAGGTGGTTGCGGTCAAGGCGCCGGGCTTCGGCGATCGTCGCAAGGCGATGCTGGAAGACATGGCCACCCTGACCGGCGGCACCGTGATTTCCGAGGAAGTGGGCCTGTCGCTGGAGAAGGCCACGATCAAGGACCTCGGCCGCGCCAAGAAGATCCAGGTCACCAAGGAAAACACCACGATCATCGACGGCGCCGGCGATGCCGACGGCATCCAGGCCCGGATCAAGCAGATCAAGGCGCAGATCGAGGAAACCAGCTCCGACTACGACCGCGAGAAGCTGCAGGAGCGCGTGGCCAAGCTGGCCGGCGGCGTGGCGGTGATCAAGGTCGGCGCGGCCACCGAAGTCGAGATGAAGGAAAAGAAGGCGCGCGTCGAAGACGCCCTGCACGCAACCCGTGCGGCCGTCGAGGAAGGCATCGTCCCGGGCGGTGGTGTCGCCCTGATCCGTGCCAAGGCCGCGATCAAGGACCTGAAGGGCGCCAATGAAGACCAGACCCACGGCATCCAGATCGCCCTGCGCGCGATGGAAGCCCCGCTGCGCGAGATCGTCACCAATGCCGGCGAAGAGCCGTCGGTGGTGCTGAACCGTGTGGTCGAGGGTTCCGGCTCGTTCGGCTACAACGCCGCCAACGGCGAATTCGGCGACATGATCGAGTTCGGCATCCTGGACCCGACCAAGGTCACCCGCACCGCGCTGCAGAACGCCGCGTCGATCGCGGGCCTGATGATCACCACCGAAGCGATGGTGGCCGAGGCCCCGAAGAAGGACGAACCGGCGATGCCGGGCGGCGGCGGCATGGGCGGCATGGGCGGCATGGATTTCTGATCCGGTCCGACCGTTCCACGCAACACGCGAAGCCCGGCCCCGTGCCGGGCTTCGTCTTTTCCGGGCCTCCCGCGAGACGGTTTGCTGAACGGCGCGGCAGGTGCGCTCCCGCGATCCGCGGCCTATGCTCGGCCATTCCCCGCCACCGGCCTTGCCCATGACCTCACTCTTCTCGCGCCGCCAGGCATTGACGATGCTGGCCTCGTCCGTTGCGCTTGCCGCCTGCGGCGGTGGGGGCGGCAGGTCGAACCCGTCTCCGAACCCGAATCCGACGCCGCCGACGCCCACGCCGCCTCCGCCGGTGACCGGCCCGGCCTGGTTCGGCTATGGGCGCGACGCACAGCACACCGCCGCCAGCACGATCGCCACCCAGGACCTGGGGCGCATCGCGTGGACAACCCCGGTCGACCTGGCACCGCAATACACCCAATCCGGTGCGCTGCTGACCCACTACGGCTCGCCGGTGGTCACCACCAACAACACCGTGGTCATCCCGGTGAAGACGGGCGCGACCGGTGGTTATCGCGTCGAAGGCCGCAACGGCGTGAGTGGCGCGCTGATCTGGTCGGCGAACACCGACTACGTGACACCGCCGCGCAACTGGATTCCGCCCTACAGCCCGCTGCTCACGCCGCAGGGCCGGCTGTACGTGCAGGGTGCAGGCGGCAAGCTGCTGATGCGCACCGACGGCGACGCGACCAGCGGCAACCTCACGCCGCAGGTCTTCTATGGCGCCACCAGCTACAACACCAATCCTGCCGCGTTCGATGCCACGGTCTTCATCAACACACCGCTGACCGCGGATGCGCAGGGCAACATCTTCTTCGGCTTCCAGGTGACGGGCACCAATCCCGCCGGGCTGGTGAGCGGCATCGCCCGGGTCACGCCGAACGGCAGCGGCACCTGGGTCGGCGTTGCCGCGGCCGCCGGCGATCCCACGATCGTGAAGCCGGTGATGAATTGCGCGCCGGCGCTGTCGAACGACGGCACCACCGTCTACATCGCGGCGAACCGTGGCGCGACCAGCGCCACCCAGAACGGCGTCCTGCTCGCCCTCGACAGCACCACGCTGGCCACGCGCGCCAGCGTGGCCCTGCTCGATCCGAACCTGGGCGGCCCGGCGCGCCTCAGCGACGACGGCACGGCGGCGCCGGTGGTCGGGCCGGACGGCCGGGTGTTCTACGGCGTGCTGGAACGCACCTTCGGGACCCACAACGCGCGCGGCTGGTTGCTGCAGTTCGATGCCGCGCTCAACCCGGTGGGCGTGCCGGGCAGCTTCGGCTGGGACGTGTCGCCCAGCGTGATTCCGGCATCGATGGTGCCGTCCTACACCGGCACCTCGACCTACCTGCTCGCGCAGAAGTACAACAACTATGCCGGCGTCGGCACGGGTGTCGGCCTGAACCAGCTGGCCGTGCTCGATCCGCGCGCCAGCCAGGTCGACGCGATCACCCCCACGGTGCAAGTGATGCGCGAGGTGCTGACCATCCTCGGGCCCACGCTGGATGCCGGCTCGACCACGGCGCGGCGCG
>ERZ795059.2502-NODE-2502-length-18981-cov-6.089876_pt1 | contig 18981 bp, 13 predicted proteins | sample MGYA00375143_ERZ795059 | MGnify/ENA primary metagenome ERZ795059 (study PRJEB30188, sample SAMN05720168) | activated sludge metagenome | isolation source: Anaerobic digester | place: USA | collected 2015-01-07 ... | reverse complement strand
TATTAGTAGTTGATGAAGCTCACTTACACAGTAGAACTGATTTAGCACAAGGAATAATTGATTGGATAAACCCAAAAGTAATTTTGCACATAACTGCAACGCCCGAGGCTTTAATGAAAGCAATGGGAAATAAAATTTCTTCATTTACCGAACATGTGGTAGAAGTTCCAAGAGAAAGTGTTGTTGAAGAGGGGTTAATCAAAGAAAAAATTCTTGTTCAGGCAGAAGAAGACTTGAAAAAATATGGGTCTAGAGATTTAGATGAAATATTGATTGATTTAGGATTAGAAAAAAGAAAAGAAATACTGCAAGAATATAAAGAAATTGGGAAAAAAATTAATCCTTTGGTTTTAATACAATTGCCTAATGATGACACTGCGTTAATCGAGAGGGGAGAAAAAACTAAGGAAGAAGTGGTGCTTGGTTTGTTGAAGAAAAAAGGCGTTGATCCAAACAAAGTGGCAAAATGGTTTGATAATAATCCTCGACCTGAGTTTCTTGAAGAAAATGATGATGAACATGAATATCTGCTGTTCAAACAGGCAGCTGGTACTGGATGGGATTGCCCAAGAGCACATATTTTAGTAATGTTTAGGGAAATTAATTCGGAAACATTTTATGTACAAACTGTTGGAAGAATTTTAAGGATGGCAGAACCAAATAATAAAGAGGATTATCGAAATTCAGCTTTATTGCGAACGGGATTCTTGTTCACAAATTATGAAAGAAACAAAGTAAGTGCTAAATGGAATGAGCTATCCCCAAACAAACCTGAAACTCAATGCGCTAAAAGAAAAACAACGGTTAAGATTATTCAGTTGGCATCAGAATACGTCTCAAGATTAGAATATGGTGATCTGAGTAATTCCGCGAAATTTCAAGCAAGTTTTGTGAGTTCAATGAACAAATACTTCAAAGTTTCTTCAACGGATAAACTTTCAGGTAAATCATCAAAGAAATTGCAAGACGCAGGGATTAATTTAAAACCAGTAATAAAAAATCAGTTAATTGTAGATGCTAAATTTAAGGATTTTGACCAACTTGCATTTGAATTCAGCAAACAAGGGCATGATATAACTTTAGAAATGTCAGTAAATGATGTTGAAAAAACTTTTAACTACTATTGTTATAAACTTTTAAAAGAACAAACTGAAGAAGATGCTAAAATATCAAATATTGCTCGATCTTGGAGTCCGCTTAAATCAGCAATAAGAGTTTGGCTTAAAGGAATGTTAAACGATGAATCAGACTATTATTACAGGGTGTTTGTCGAGGATGTTAAAAAAGACGCCGGCAGTATTTTTAGGCCAGCAATTACACAAGCAATAAAAGAATATAAACCAATTTTGCAGAAGTTAATTGCAGAGAGGCGAAAAACACACGAGCAAAGAGAGGCACCGATATTTACAATACAACAAGAATATTGGTATACTGATGATTACGAAGAAGTTGAATCTGAACTATGTGCATTAGACAAGTGTTACCTGCAAAAAGAATATGAAGGTAAAATTAATGAAACAGATTTTATTAAATACATTGATAAAAAGGCAAAAGATATTGACTGGTGGTTTAAAAATAGAGATTATGGGAAAGAATATTTTGCAGTAAAATATTGGCACACAAAAGAACAAGCATTTAGGTTATTTTATCCTGATTGGATAATAAAATTTAAGGATGGGCGAGTTGGTATATTTGACACAAAGTCAGGGGATACTGCTCTGCCTGAAAAAACAGCGGATAAAGCAAAGGCTTTAGCTTTAAGATTAAATTCCTTTGGAAAAAATTATTTTGGAGGGATTTTGGTTAAAGAAAATGGGGTTTGGTATTGCAATAGTTCCGAGAATTATGATTATATTAAAGGGAAGCTAAACAAGGATTGGAAAAAATTTGAAGACTTACTTTGAGGGATATTATGGGCGGTTCAATCAATAATGAAAAAGATTCACAAATTAAACAACGTGCAACAATTAAGTCTGAAAATGAACGTCTGATTTCTAATTCAAAAGATTTTCCAAATTGTAAAGGGCTTTATCCAGATTGCCCCGAAAAACCAGATTTAACAACCTCCATGTGTAGAACTTGTCCTAAAACGGACGGAATAAAGAAACCTCGAATTGGAGAAGATTAGTTTGGCTAATTATTCTCATTCTAAATTATTTGTTTTTCAACAATGTATGGGGCAAACCTATTTTTTTTAAGTTGGTGTTTGTGTGGTTCTTTTAACTAAATCAAAGTATATGAATGGTTTGCAATGCTTGAGATTATTGTGGTTTGCTGAAAAAAAGTTGTTGCCTAAAATTAATCTTTCTGATGAGCATAAGTTTAGTCAAGGACATGACTTTGAAGAGTATGTAAAAAAACTTTATTCTAGAAGCCTTGATTTGAATGGTTTGGGTTTTAAGGAAAATCTTGATGCTACAAAAAAAGGCGTTAAAGAAAGAAAAACTATTTTTGAAGCAGGATTTATGATTAACAATTTGTTTGTTAGGTGCGATTTGATTAAGCCGGTTAAAAATGGCTGGCAATTATTTGAAATAAAATCTACAACACAAGTAAAACCAGTGCATATTCCTGATTTAGCTTTTCAAAAGTATGTTCTAGAGAAATCTGGGTTAAAAGTTAGTAATTGTTTTGTGATTTATATTAACAAAGATTATGTAAAGAAAGGAAAAATTGATTTTGAAGAACTAGTTTTGATGGAAGAGGTAACAAATCAAGTGAATGAGATTACTGGTTTTGAAGAAAAGGTCAAAGAGTTCATAAGAGTAATGAACTTGCCAAAGTATGATGAGATGCATATTGGGCAAAATTGTAATAATCCTTACGAATGTCCTCTAAAAAGTGAATGTTGGAAAAATTTTCCAGAAAACAACGTGTTACAATTAACAAATTGGCGCGTGTACTGGAAATTATTTGATGCAGGCATCTATGATATTAAAGATATTCCTGCAGATACAAAGTTGAACGAAAAGGATCAAACACTAATAAGGTCTTTAAAAGAAAGTCCTCAAATAAATAAGAGTGAAATAAAAAAGTTTTTGGATTCACTACACTATCCTTTATATCATTTTGATTTTGAAACATTCGACACAGCAATACCAATATATGACAAATCAAGACCCTATCAAAAAATTCCTTTCCAATATTCTTTACATATTGAACAAAAAGATGGTTCAATTGAACACAAAGAATTTTTAGCAACAGGCAAAATCGATCCACGAAAAGAACTGTTAAAACAAATGAAAAAAGATTTAGAAGGAAAAGGAGATATTATTGTATTTAACAAATCATTTGAAATAAGTGTTATGCGAAAACTAGCTGAAGATTTTCCAGCAAACAAAAAATGGTTGTTTCAAGCAATGGATAGAACAGTAGACTTAGCAGAACCATTCAGATTATTTCACTACTATGACAAATCACAAAAAGGGTCATATTCAATAAAAAAAGTTTTACCCGCAATAACAGGAAAAAGCTACAACGAACTAGAAATAAACAACGGGGGAGACGCTAGCACACTATACTTCTACAGCCACATTATCAAAAAACTAGACAATAAAGAAGAAATACGAGCTAACTTAATCAAATACTGTGGACTAGACACCGAAGGGATGGCTTGGATAATAAATAAATTGAAGAAATTTAAACGAACCTAAGTGAAATAGTATAAGTTATGAACTTAATTCAATTATTTATATTATTAATATTAATCGTTTTTCATTTGTTGTGTTAACTATAATAATATAAATAAAGTGAAAAAATCAATAATATAAATAATTAAGGTGGACCCCATTTAGGTTTCCATTTTAAACCAGAAATATATCTTTGCGTGGTACTATTACCTACAGAATTAAAAATATTTCTTGTTGTAATAATATATCCCTCACTTCTAAGCTTTTTTGACACTATCACTCTTGATTCGGCACTTTGATTTGACCCTTTAAGAAAATCATCTATTGCCATAAAGTACAAACATAACAATTATTTTATAAATCGCATCAGAGTATCTTTTTTTTAAATTCTAACTTACAATAACAAAACATTTTTTCTTTATAACTTTAAAAAGTTTAGTTTAAATTAACATAATATAAAGTTTATTTATGCAAGGCATAATTTCAATACTAAAAGAATCAATATTTGTTACAAAAGAAAAACTTAGCAATAAGAAAAAGTTAAAAGAACTAAACTTTTTTAACTTAGGACTATATGATTTGGGAAACTTACACACCTCTAACCATTACAATTATTGGTTATATTCACATAATGAGATGCTGAACGCATATGTTGAAAGAAAATACTTATCTTCATGCTTACTTGGAATGTATTCAATAGAGTCTTTCATAAAAATGTTTTTATGTACAAAAACCGAAACAAGAGAAATTGAACTATTGGATAAGAAAAATCTATATTTTAGTGACTTAATATTATGGGCAACAAAATATGAAGAATTCAAAGACTTAAAAGAAGACTTAAATCATCTTAACCTTTTAAGAAATAAATTGTTGTTCCACACAAATAGCAAAGTTTTAATGGAATTTCAATGCGGAGTAAGTGATAAAAAGTTTAAAGACATTAGTAATCCACACAACTATTATTATAGCCGTTCCGATGGAGAAGAGTTTGAACCTTTTTGGTGTAAATATATAAATGAAAACTTCAAGAATCTAAATTCCAGACTATTAGAAGACATTAGTAAAATCGAATCCACTATAGAGAAAAAGATCCTAGAAAAACACCCCGAACACAAAAAAGAATTTGGAAAAAAGCCATGTATACTCAATGACAGAAAAATTGACACCGATAACCTATTTAGCGGCCCAATAAATGATTCAGATAACCCGCACATACAAGATATTCTAACAAAAAAGAACAAAAAGAAAAGAATGAATTTTAAATGAACTTTTTATAAATCCCTATAAGGGTTAATGGGATTTACTTCATCACGAAAACACATAGAATTGATGATTGAAAAGCAATAAAAAGCCACTCATTTTAGACTTAACTAAACTATTATAAATTTGGATTCTCTTTGTTTTTAATGAAGAAAGTTAAGAGACTAGAGAAAGGAGATACTGTTGCAGTAATGTCTCTATCAAGAGGATTACCTAAATTATTCCCGAAGGTTTATGAAACAGGGATAAGAAATCTAGAAAAAATGGGTTTGAAAATAAAAGAATACCCCACTACTAAAAAATCGATTAACTATTTGCACTCTCACCCAGAAAAAAGAGCAGAGGATATTAACAATGCTTTCATGAATAAGGAAATTAAAGGAATTTTTACAAGCATAGGGGGAGAAGACTCTATAAGGATACTTCCTTATATTAACCCAAAAATAATTAAAAACAACCCAAAATTATTCATGGGTTTTTCTGATACTGCAACAACAAATATTTACTTTAACACTCTAGGAATAATTACTTTTAACGGCCCTTCAATAATGGCAGGAATAGCACAAATGAATAATATTACAGATTATCAAGAAAACTTTAAAAAATTCTTGTTCGAAAAATGGAGTACTTTTTCTTACAAACCTTTTACAACATATTCCGATGGTTACGCTAATTGGAGTATTAAGGCTAATAAATTTAAGAAAATTAAAAAAAGCGGTCCTTGGAATTGGGGAAAAGGAAAAGCAACTGGGGAATTATTCGGTGGGTGTATTGAAGTACTAAATTTTATTAATGGAACAAAATATTGGCCAAAAAAATCTTTTTGGAATAAAAAAATTCTTTTTATTGAAACAAGCGAAGAAAAACCATCCCCTGATTATGTAAAATACACTATGAGAAATTTTGCTGTACAAGGAGTACTTGATAAAATTAGTGGTTTACTAGTCGGACGCGCAAGGAATTATAATCCAAGTGAAAAAGAGAAATTGGATTATAATATAAAACTAGTTCTAAAAGAATTTAATCTAGATTTACCTTTAGTAACTAACATGGACTTTGGTCACACTGACCCTCAACACATACTACCCCTAGGAGCTAAAGCGAGTATTGATTGTGAAAAAAAAGAATTCAAACTAAACGAAAGCCCATTTTTATAAGATTATAAAAGTACTAAAAAAAAACCAACATTTAAATACCCTAACAAAAATGAGTTTTGTATCAAATGTAAAGAATAGTACCAAATCTTTTGAGATTGGTTATAACCTATTTTCTAAATAATTTGAAGGAAATATAAAAAAGTGATAAATATGCAAAAGAAATACGTGAATAATATAAATGAAGCAACTGCAGGGACAATTTTTAGCGGAAACGTTAAAATATTAAGAAAAGCAAAACCAGGACCAGTAGTTTTTTTAGTTAGTGACGGAACTGGAACAATTGATGCTGTTACTAAAGAATCTAGTTACGAAACTAACGATACAATATTTTTAGAAGGGTATGTTAGTGAAAGAGCTGGAAAAAAACAAATTGAGATTGAAAAAATAAAAAAATCTGAAACCGATTTTACTCAAATAATTAATGAAAAGAGTGAACCTAAAGAGAAACCTTTTTCTATTAATTCTGAAAAGTATGAAAAAATGAAGAATAGAATTTATTTAATCGCTAAAAGATTAAGAAGAGCAGTTATTGAAGGACAACCCATTCTAATAAGACACCACGCTGACGCTGATGGAATTAGCGCAGGAATTGCAATAGAGAAAGCATTGAATGATTTCATGATAGATTTTGGAACAAACCCTCAATACAATTTGTATAGGAGTCCAAGCAAAGCACCATTTTATGAAACAACTGACATGCTTAAAGATTTATCACATTCAAAGAGATTAGTGAATGATTTTAATCAAAAAAAACCTTTAATCGTAATACTTGATAATGGTTCAACTCATGAAGATTTCTTCGCACTAAATATGATGCATTCACTAGGATTTGAAATGATTGTAATTGATCATCATAACCCGGGGGAGATAATAAATGAAAAAACAAGTGTTTGTCCATTATTATCACTACACTTAAACCCATACATATTTGGATATGATAGCAAGATTTGTGCAGCAATGCTCTCTTATGAAGTTGCAAGACTTGTTAATGATAAATTTGAAAATAATTTAATCCCAGCACTTGCTGGAATAAGTGACAGATGCGAGGGAATTGAAATTGAACAATATATTAAAAATAGTGGCAAAACAATTGAAGAACTACAAAGAATAGGGGTAGCAATTGATTTCGCTTCTTATAACTTGAGATTTGATGCAGGAGAAGGAATTTATGAAGAATTCTTTACAAACCAAGAAATTGTTTCACTAATATTTGAAGAAACTACAAAAGGAATGGCAATACAATTACAAAGCACAATGCCTTACGTGAAAACCCAAGAACTTAATGGAGTGATTTTGTCGCACATTGATCTTGAGAAATACACTGTGAGATTCAAATACCCTCCTGCAGGAAAAGTAATTGGATTAATACACGATGAAATATCTGAAGGAAAAGAGAACCATGCAGTAATAACATTAGGATTATTATCTGACATGATAATACTTCGAGCAACTAAACCAATTCTACCAATTGCTAGAATAATTGAGCGCTTAAAACAAAAAATGCCCGAAGCTAATATTGAAGGTGGCGGACACGAATGCGCAGGAACAATAAAATTCGTTTCAGCACACTCTGAAAAAATATTAGAAGAGATTAAAGAAATGATTAAACAATTAAAAAATGAACAAAAAGAATAAAAAATGCTTTAAGTGAAAAGAAACCAAAAAAAGTTTCTTTTCATAAATTTTTTTAAAAATTTTTAATAAAAAATATAATATTACTTGAAATTCATTTTCTTATGTTTAAACCAAAACACTAATGCAAGAACTAAACTAATTAATCCAAATGAAATGAAAGGTGATTTTATTCCAAAAAAAGCGACGATTATTGCAAAAAAGAATGGAGCGAATCCAAACCCAACATTTTTAGAGAAAAAGAAAACACTTTGAGTCATTGCTTCTTTTCCTTTTTTCGAAAGAAGCCCTGCCTCTATATCAAAAGTAGCCCAAATAGTCTGAAAACCAATTGTACTTAGCCCTGCACAAATAGCCATCATTAAGTAATTACTACTCAAAAAGAAAGCAATTAAAGAAAGCCCTGCAAAAGCATATCCTAAACAAACAAGAAAAAATCTTCTCTTTTTTGTAGAAGCTACATATTCAATTATAACATCTGTTAAAAATATAGGAATCATAAAAGCAGTTAGAGTAATCGCACTCATCCAAATATCCCCCTCACTCACCGCAAAAAATAGAGGAATTGAGATAATCATTAGCATGTACCAAAAAGCACAAGACATTGAACCGAATAAAAGCCAAAAATCTTCTTGGAACAATTTTTTAACATATAGAAAAAATTCTCTAAGAGAAACTTTTTTATCACCGGATTTATTTGAATTCACTTTGTAAGTGCTTGGCAAAAATAAACCCATAATAATCGCAATCCCGCAAAACACTATCGAAGAATAATAAATAGAAACTTGACCAAATTTTGTAATAAGAAAAGCACCTAACAATGGCCCAAAAATTAAACCAAAATCCCACAAAGGATAAAAACCCTCTGCAGCAAAATTAAGATATTTTTTAGGAGCCTCTGAAACAACAAATCCTTGAACTGAAATATAAAATAAATCATAACCAATATAGGCTAGTATTACTAAAAAAAATAAAATCCAAACATCAGTTGTTAAAAAAAACAAGAAAGTGAATGTCATAAATATGAAGAGACCAAGTAGAGTTCCATTTTTTTTCCCAATAATATCTGCAAAGTCCCCTATAAATAAATCCACAAGCATTACAATAATCCAAGACAATCCAATAAACAACCCAACTAAAGATAAGTCGGTACTAATTGATTCAAGTCCTATGGGAAGAGCAAATTCAAACATTGAAACAAATATTGCTACAGGAAAAAAAGCAAGTCCGACTTTTAAAGCATTAAAAAAAGATTTTTTTCTTAAATGAGCCGAGAACATAAAAATCAACACCCTTTAACTAATACTACTCTAGTTAAACAAATTTCTTAAATTACATTAGTATACAATTTAATTAATCTTACCCATAATTAATTAAAAAATAAATTAAAAATCATCTCTCCTTCATCCAATTTCTTTTTGCCATTTGGGTTTGAAAATGGTGCCATAATTTTGCCTTTTGATTTGCAACAACATTAGTTCTGCACTTCTTTATTTCTTTTCTAAATTCCTCTTCATTAACTGCATCAATCTCAGTCAAACCATTACCAATTTCTTCAGGAGTGTGAGCATCACTCACTCCAAGAGCAGCAAGATTTCCCCTTACTTCATCACTCAAAAAGAATTCTTCGGATTTTTTATTCAATCCTTGGTAATATGCTCTAGCATTATAAATTTCCATCGAATCAAAATGTTTCCATTCTCTTGAAAATGCTTTGAAATTCTTTCTAGGCCAATCAAATGGATGGGGGCATGAAAGAAGAGCATCTTGGCTTTTTACATCATCAAGTATTTCTTCAAAAGTAGAAGGGATTATTGGTTCATTCAAAAAATATCCTATTACTTCTCCAACACAGCTTCTATCTTTTTTGTTATTCAAAACTTTAATTTCTTCCCCAGGAATTAAAAAAACACTCTCTTTTTTTGCGAGTTGTTTGATATTATTATTTCCTTTATAAGCACCCATATTATTATGATCAGTTAAAGCAAATCCAATCCCTTTTCTCTTACAAATTTTAACTATTGTAGAGGGCTTGGTTAAAGCATCAACACTGAATCGTGAATGCAAATGCAAATCAAATAACATTAATTATCACTATAAAAAAATTAGAACTAATAGTTTAAAACCCCTTTTACACTAAAAATCATTCGAATGAATGTAGAAAAAATAAGGGAAGATTTTCCTATATTTAAAAGACTAATTAATGGAAAAAGAATAGTTTACTTGGATAATGCAGCAACTTCCCTAAAACCAAAACAAGTAATTGAAGCTGAAATAAATTATTATGAAAATATATCAGCAAATGTTCACAGAGGATTACATGTTTTAAGCGAAGAAGCTTCAAGAGAACACGAGAATGCTCATGAAACTGTTGCAAAATTTGTTGGAGCAAGAAAAGAAGAAACTGTTTTTGTTAGAAATGCAACTGAAGGATTGAATTTAGTAATGTACTCGCTTTTGAATTCAAATTATTTCAAAAAAGGAGACAAAATAGTTGTTTCAAAAATGGAGCACCACTCAAACATTGTTCCTTGGCAGTACTTAGAGAAAAAAATCGGAGTAAAATTGGAATTTGTTGAATTGAATAAAGATTATACTTTAGATATGAATGATTTTGAATCAAAAGTAAAAGGAGCAAAACTTGTTTCAATTACAGGAGCTAGTAATACTGTAGCAACGCTACCCGATATTAGAGTTATAACAAAAAAAGCTCATAACGAAGGAGCCCTTGTGTGTGTAGATGGAGCACAACTTGTCCCACACCATGAAGTTAATTTTTCTCAAATGGATATTGACTTTTTGGCTTTCTCAGGACATAAAATGCTTGCACCAACAGGAACTGGAGCAATAATTGGAAAGAAAAAATTGCTTGAATCAAACGAACCATTTATGTTCGGAGGAGATATGATTCACTCAGTAGATTATCACTCATCAAGTTGGAATACTATACCCAACAAATTCGAAGCAGGGACCCCAAATATTGCAGGATCTTATGGAATAAAACGAGCTTGCGAGTACTTAAAAAAAATAGGAATGAATAATATAAAAAAACACGAAGAACAATTAACAAAAGTTGCTTTAGAAGAGATGAAAAAAATTGACTCTATAAGACTATATGGTCCACTTGATTCTAAAAAACAAGGAGGAATAATTTTATTTGACTCACCATTAATCTCAACTCACGAACTCGCAATGGCACTAAGTGAAGCAGAAAATATTTGCATTAGAAGCGGAATGCACTGCGCAGAACCACTAGTTTCAAGTATTAATAAAGAAGGCCTTGCAAGAGCAAGTTTTTACCTATACAACACTGAAGAAGAAATACAATTCTTCGCTAACACCTTGAAAGAAACACTAAACATGTTTAAATAATAACAAAAAACCCAAAATCAATCAAATTAACACTACAAACATAAGCCTTTTCTAAAAGATTAGAAAAAGTAATCACTAATTTCTTGTGCTTTTTTTATTTCTTTAACACTAATAATCAAATACTCTCTTTCATTCAAAGCAAAAACAAGTTTCTTCTGCTTCTCTGCTAGAGGCGAAAATGTTATTTTTGCTCCAAGAACAGAAATAGGAGGGAAATAATCCTTCTTGAACCCAGTTAATTTTTCAATTGTTTTAGAATCAACTACACCCAAATTTTTGTCAAACGCGTCTTCAACAAGAGAAATACCCCCTTCTTCACTCACAATTTTTATTAAAACAAAAATATCCATTCTATCATCAACAAAAGGAATTGCTTTTGCAAAAGAAGAAATTGTTAATTCATTCAAAGCAAGCACTTTTTCTATAGTGATTTGGGTTTGAAAAGAAACTACTTTAGCATCAATCGAATTAACTTTAATAAAATCTTGAATCATAAATGAATAAATACTTGGATTATTTTAAAAAACAACTCTTTTATAAAAAAATTATTTTTAAAAAAAGAAAAGGATTTTCTTTAAATAAATATTTTTTAAAGAAAAACCCTTTAATTTAATTTTTACCATTTAAATCCTTTTGATTTCTTTTTTGAAGAACTAAATAATACAACTACTATTACCACTAATAGTAAGAATACTATTAACCCTGCAAGTGGAGCAACATAAGCTCCAAACCAACCTGTGATAGAAACTTGTTGTTCTTCACCCTTAAAAGAAATTTCTTGAGTTTTTGTTATTACTCCGTTAGAAGTTTCTATAGTAATTGATACATTCTTATCAGTTGGAGAAGAACCTGAAAACCAAGCAATTATTTGAGCAGTTGTACTCTCAGTTGGTTTTAAATTCAAGTCTGATTCGAATTTAACAACTGCATTCAAGTCGCTCACAATAATATTCTTTATAGTAAACTCTTCATTTGAATCATTTGATATCACAAAATCAAATTTTACTTCAGTAACCTTCAAACCATTCAAATCACTAACTTTAGAGTTAGTGTCCTCATTAAACCCTTCAGGAACAACACAATTATCCCCAAATACATTAACTTTGAATTTTACTTCTCTTTGAATATTTTTGTCAGTAACTAAATCAATTTTCGCATCAAACTCTCCTTTTGTTCCTGCAGGAGGATAAATATTCAAATAAACTATACTTTGGGTTTTTGGGAGCATGAATAAATTTGAATCACTTACAAGAACCCACTCAGGTAATAAAGGATTAATACCTATTATTTGTGCAAAGTAACCATTATTCTCAATTATTAAAGGAATTATAGTTCCTTCACAACAATTAGCATCAATTACTTCACTTACCTCATAATTTAACTCATTACACTCTTCATTACTTAAAGTAATTACAGGAATTGTTTTTGAAATAGTAAACGAATCAGATGATATAGTAACTGTTTCTTCATTAGAATACTCTTGAGGAACAGCCCCAAACAAATTTACTCTAACAAAGTCCTTTGAATTCAAATCAAATACATTATTAGATAATCTAATCCATTCAGATCCAATACTTACCTTATACTGTGCTCTTTTTGAACCTTCATTCTTAACAGTAAATTCTTGAGTTAAGTACCCATTCTTACATACAAGTATTTTTGAGATATCAAGTGCTGCTTGGAAACAATTCTCAAAAGAATAATTATACTTTAATTCTTCCTCAACAAAAGGAGCTTTTACTCTAACCTCAATTAAGGATTCACTAGGAATTGTTTTTGCATTAAAATCAAATGCTCTACTCACAGAAGATTTTGAATCCATTAATACATTTTGAGTATTCATCAAAACCCCGTCAACATAGAATTCAGCATTAAAATCCAATTCTTCTGAACCATTATTATAAAAGTTAATTACTTCCCTTGCAAAAGATTCACAACTACTTTTTGAATTAGAATTTGAGTCAATTAAATTTGTTCCAATACCTAATTCATAACAATTATTCATTACCACTTGAATTGGATAAAAATAATTTTTTCCATAAGTTTTAGAATTCACTTTAATAATTAAATCACTTACTCCAACTTCCCCTTTTTTTATAATTAAAGAGACTATTGAAGAAGAATTGTAATCAAGTTTCATTTTGGTTTGTTCAAAATAAGCTTTATCTTTACTCAAAAAAGCATAATTCGAATCCAATAATTCAAAAGTTAATTCATCACTTTTATCAGAATTACTTCTTAAATTAAATGAAACATTCTTATCAAACTCTTCGCAAGAATTCAAAACAAAACTAGTTGACTCTGATAAATCATCAATCAAAAAAGGATTGAATCTAACAATATTTTTAACTAAATCAATTTTGCCAGAAGCATTTGTCTTAGTGTTAAATAAATTTAGTTCAAATGGATAATTATTCGCATCAGCACTGCAATGAGAAGTTACTCTCAAAACTGCAGAGAAAGAAGAATAAGGATTTATTACAAATTTTGTTTGAGGATAACTCACCCAAGAATCATCCAAACCCTTTTGAACTAAAACAAACTCATCAACAAACTTACTTGTATTCTTAACAATTATGTTATAATCACTAGGTTCACAAGGTTTTGATGATTGATAAACAGGATTAGCATAAAATTCGAATGTGTGAGCTTGAATAACTCTAAGATCACAACTAACTACAGTTGAATCAGGGCCATTTACTCTAATGTTGTAATCATACTCTCCACTATTAGCATAACACTCAGGAGTAACAAATGAATAAACATCTACACAAGAATCTGCTTCAATGTAAATTGATTCAGGAGCAATTTTAACCCAATTACTCATATCCCCATCAACAGAAAATGCATAATCTCCACTAACATCAGCACAAACAGTGTGTTCTTGTTTCAAAGAATCACATTGATTAATACTATTATTACACATTCCTGTAACTGATAATGCACTAACAACACTAACCATCATTAATAGCATTAAAAATACTACAATTAATTTTTCCCCTAAACTCATTATCCCAACTCCTCTTTACTCCATCCAAGCTTCTTTACTAACTGGTTTTGATACAATTAAAACTCCTAAAGTAATTAACCATACCAAAACAATTAAAATAATTGCTAATATTACTAATCCAAATATTCCTCCAAAATTAAGTTCATTAAAGGATATTGGATTTAAACCAAAAGAAAATAATCCAGTAAACATTCCTGAAAAGAAACCCTCATTTTTAGAAATGCTTAAAACAAAACTCTTTTTATTCAAAAACTCGTTACTCGCAACAACAAACACTGGGTCATACACTCCATTAACATCCCCTGCTTTAATTAACCCATTAACTGCAATTACTTCCCCTGATTTTATTAAAGGAATTAAAATCTCTTCGTACCCGACTTGACTTGGAAGAGACTCAATTGAAACTATTACTCCATTCAAATCTTTTTGAGAATTGTTTCTAATAACTAAATCAAACGCAGCACTACTCCCCCCAATCATACTTATTTTTGAAGTCGCACTCAAAATTTGTAAATTATCAAAAGAAGTCCTTTCCTTAATACTGAAATAAATTGTTGTATTTAATTGAGTAGAGCCATCTAACTTTAATTGAATTTTTTGATTATCCCCTATCCTTGAGTTAGGGTTAGTTGAAACCGAAACATAAATTATTTTACTCTCTCCCTTTTTAACGGTGAAATTACTCTCTGAAAAATTTATGCTAACTCCTGTCGGAAGCTCTATATAAGATAAAGAATAATTCTCATCCAAATCCCCATTATTAATCACTTCAATTTCAAAAATATTTGAACCACACCAAATAACATCCTTTAATTGAGTTCTAACAAAAAAACTTGAGTCACTTTGAGGCAACACGTTAAGACAAATATTCTTTGACTCACTAAAAGAATCCCACTCAAATCCATCAACAGCATTAACTGTAACATAATTCTTTCCAGCAGACAAATCACTTGGAACACTTAAAGAATAAAAAATTGTTTTACTATCACCCTTCTTTAATGAAACTGTATTATAAGATAATTCACTAGTTGCACCATAAAGATTAAGGAAAAAATCTTTTTTAGTTGTTGAACAATTATCACCATCAGAGTTCCTTCTAATACTAAATTGACTCTCAAACTTTTGCCCCCTCTCTACATCAAAACAAACACTAGGGACTGACAATTCAAAAGTTCTTTTCTTAATATTTGAACAATCAACAACATCAAAATTTATTAATTTCTTTATATGGTAATCCTCTCCCACTCCAAGAATTGAAACTACTTCACTACTTCCTACTCTAAGAGAAGAAGCATTAATTTTGAGAGAAACATACTCACTCTCATCACCTTGAAGAATTATATAATCTTTATTAAAATGAGGAAGCATAAAAGAATTTTCTGCACTCAAGTAAATCTTTTTCTCTATTGAAGAAGAATTCTTTACAAGAACAGAATACTCTCTCTTCTCTCCACTACAAATAGTACCATCATACTCTTCAATTTTAAACCCATCAAAATTATTACAATTACCAACTTCAAACTCAAAATCCAAATCTAAATTAATTTCATTGTCAAAAACTTTAACAGTATAAGTTCTCTCTTGAGCACTACAACTATTAACATTAAGCGTAACTTCACTACTCTCCCCACTATTCAAACAAAATTTGTTATTTGAAACAAAAGTTTCTAAGTAATTATAAGGAATTGATTTTGAATCAAAATCAAAACACACCCTCTTATTAGAATCATTTTCTACTTTAATTGGAAAAGCATATGTAGAACATTTCTCAAGACAAATCCCATACACTTTAGAAGTAAAAGAAATCGAACCCCTATTCTCATCAGTACAATTACCACTTACAAAAATACTTTTAGTAGAAGTATTCCCAAAAGAATCAGTTGCACTAACACTCAACTCATTTGTTAAAAACTTGTTCGAAGAAAGCTCACAAGAAACAAAATAATCATCCTCAATCAAACAAACAAGTCCAGTTAAGAGAGAATTATTCAAATCAAAATCTAATTCACTACCATCCTCTTTATCACTAACATAATCCCTCAAATCAAATAAATTTGATTCAGACTCACTAATACACTTAGGAGAAACACTCTCCCAAACAGGAGAAGCATTCCTTACACTCATTACAAAAGTCGCCTCTGCTACTTCATCAAAAGAATCTTCAGTACTAATAATAATTGTACTTGATTCATTCACACATGAGTTCACAAAACAAGATAAATAATAATCCTCCTCTATCACACAATCCATTAAATCAGTGTTTGACTGATCAACTAACTCGAAAACTAACTCACTCTTATTCTCATCAGCAGAATAATCTCTCAAATCAATAAATTTTTCTAAATCCTCTACACAACTAACTGATTTATTTGGAACAAAAATTCTGGGAGGAGAATTAGTTACATTAATTGAGAATTCTTTATAATCTTCTTTTCCACAAGAATCCATTACCGTTAACCCAAAAACATTTTCTCCCAAATCAATTACACTACACTCCAAGAATCTGTTAGAAACAATTTCACAATCAACTGATTCACCATCAATAACTTCAAAAAATAATTCAAGTTCGCTTGAAAAATCATCATAATCCTTAACATAATCCCACAAATCAATTCTAACTAAATCAATGTAACTAATTGTTTGATTAGGAATATCTAAAATATAAGGAGCCATATCAAGTCCACAAGGATCATTAACAACACAATTCGCACTAACCCCACCATACAAACCCTCACAACTCCACTTAAATTGCGTAGTTGAGTCACTAACATCAACAAAATCCCCACTAATACAAGAATCTATCTCACTATCACAAACCCCATTAATTGGTTTATTTATTGAACAACAAACATAATCATCTCCATTCTTACAACCCCAATTATAACTATCACTAGAATCACTAACTTCAAAAAAAGTTCCATTAATACAAGAATCTACTTCCTCTCCACAAGAAAGAACATCAGGCGAACAAGTTGAGCCACACCTAGAACAAGAATCATTTGAAACAGAACAGCTAGTCCAAGTAGTTGGGATACTACAAGTAGCAGCATTAGCAAAAACACTTAATGAAAGAGTAATTAGAATAATTCCCGCAATTAAACAAAAATGATTAAGCTTCATACCTAAACCCTCCTCTTAAGCTTTGCAATAAAAGAAACTAACAAAATAGCACAAACTATTACAAGAATAATAAAAATAACCCAATCAATTAGAGTAAATAACTCAAAACCATTAATCGTTGAACCAATAGAAAACAACCCTGTCAAATCACTAGAAGAAGAATTGTTTCTTTTAAAATGCAACTCAACTTCTTTTGTAAGAACCTGCTCATCAAAACTAGCTTCCACTAAACCCATAATAATACGCTCATCCCTAAAATTATTAGTGATGGTAATCTTTGCTTGAATAGTTGAATTAGGAGAAATTTTTTTAGGAGCAACTATTAAAACATCCACTGGAGAATGAAAATCTAGTTTCAAATCCACTGTACTAGAAGAATCATTAACCAAATCAACGTAAAAAACTGTATTATCATTAACAACAACTTCGTTAGGAGCATTTAACTCAAAAGCAAAACCCTTAGAACCAAACAAAACAATCAAGAACAAGAAAGCTACTAGAAAATAATCCAAGTCAATTGAAAAAGGCTTTTTTGAAACAGTAGAAACACCATTAGATTTAACCGAGTTTGATAACAACATTAAGCCCAACCCCAAAACTTTTCAAAACCCCTTTTGAAAAACATTAACTTTGAATAATTACAAAGTTATAAACACTATATATTATTCTATAGAAGAAGTATATAAACTTAACTAATTCACTAAAAGAAGGGAAGAAGATAACTTTTATTTGATAACTACTGTCTTTCCCAAAGATTCACTAACTAACTTCTTATTTAAATTCTTCACGTAATATAAAATTGAATCACTCGAATTAATAGTAATATACTCAATTTCTTTAGAAACTGATTCAGATTCAATAGTTAATTGTTTAGGAGGATTACCTACAATTAAGAGAGTATTTATTGGATACCCTGCAACTAAGGCATTCATTGAGTATTTTAAAGAAGTGTTATTAACACTAACAGTATTTAACAAATTTGTTAAATTAATTCCCTCTTCGTTTTGGACTTTTAAAATAAATTCTTTTGCTGAAGAAGGCAATTTATTGAATTCATTAATTGAATTTTGTAAATCTACCCTAACCTCTTCAATCATTTTCTTAGCTTCTTCACTATAAACCCCTTTGTTTGAATCATAAAAATTGTACAAACAACTATTTCTAACAATATCTTTGAACCAATCAGACGCATTTTCATTAGGATAAATTTCACATCCAGAATCCTCAAGCATTTTATTCTTTTGAGTAGTCATTAACTCTAATTTTTGTAAATTATTGTACTGTACTCTAGTTTGAATTAAATAATAACCCTCATTTAAATCCAACCCCCTCAAATCACAAAAAACTTTAGAGGTCTTAACATTAACATCACAAGCACCATCAAAATCAATTCGAACTACCCCTTCTTCACCAATGTTAATAACATAATAATCAACACCATGAATCAAATTCTCTCTTAAATTAGTTGACACTCTTTCAGCTGACTTTTCAATAACATCTCCAGAATGGCTAGCAGTATTTAAACTAAAAAAATTCATAGACTTTCTATAAGCTCTTTCCCAAACAGATAATTTTTCATTCTTTATAAAATCATACAACTCAAGTCCCTTAATAGTTTTACTCAACACACCTTCATTTAAAATTATAAACTTCCCTTTATCCCAAACATAATCAGAATCATACTCACTTGAATACTCTTTGTCATAAAACTTTGAATTTGCAGGAACTCTTATGTCTAAAGAATAATTAGTTGATTTAGTCATTATTTTATTTATTTCTGGATCAATAACAGGTTCGAATA
>ERZ795059.2499-NODE-2499-length-19008-cov-5.973830_pt1 | contig 19008 bp, 11 predicted proteins | sample MGYA00375143_ERZ795059 | MGnify/ENA primary metagenome ERZ795059 (study PRJEB30188, sample SAMN05720168) | activated sludge metagenome | isolation source: Anaerobic digester | place: USA | collected 2015-01-07 ... | reverse complement strand
GCGGACCTCCACATGGCGCACGTCAGCGACGCGCACCTCCGGGTTGCGAACCTCAGCGGGGCGGACCTCGACGGGGCGCACGTCCGCCACGCTAACCTCTGCGAGACGCTCCTCTGTGGAGCCACGCTCCGGACGGCGGACCTGAGCCATTCCAGGCTCCAAGGGGCCAGCCTCAGCGGGGCGAACCTCCGGGATGCGAATCTCCACGGGGCGGACCTCCGCGAGGCGAACTTCCACGGGGCGCACATCGGGGCCACGGAATTCGACGACGTCGACCTGTCCGTCGCCAAGGGCCTGGAAGCGGTCCACCATACCGGCCCCAGCACCGTGGGGGTGGACACGCTTTTCAAATCGCAGGGCAAGATCCCGGAAGCGTTCCTGCGGGGTTGCGGGGTCCCCGATGAACTGATCGCCGGCCTGCCCTCGTTGCTCGGCTCGCAACAGGCCGTCCAGCTCTGTTCCTGCTTCATCAGCTACAGTCAGGGGGACGAGGATTTTGCCAGGCGATTGTACTCGCGGATGCGGGAGGAACGACTGCGAGTCTGGTATGCCCCGGAGAACCTGAAGGGCGGCCGGAGGATCCCCGAACAGATCGACGAAGCCATCCGCGTTCACGACAAACTGCTGTTGGTCCTGTCCGAGCACAGCATGGCCGGCCCCTGGCTGGCCACGGAGGTCTATCACGCTCGCCAGCGGGAAACAAGGGAAGGGAAACGAATCCTGTTCCCGATGGGCCTGATCCCGCCGGAAGACATTCGCCAGTGGGAGTGCCTGGACGCGGACACGGGCCAGGACCTGGGCCGGGAAATCCGCGAGTACTCCATCCCCGACTTCTCGAACTGGCAAGACCACAACGCATTCGAGGCGGCATTCAAGCGGCTGCTGGAGGACCTGAATGCGGAGGCGGCCCGTGCTCCCCTGCGCCGCGCGCCTGGAGGATGAACTGCCGAATCAGGTCCGGCGACTTCACGCGCCGGGATGCCTCGACCCCGCTAATCACATCGACCGCATAGGGAAGGACCTGCTGTACCGCGCTGCGGACGTTTTGCGGTGTCAAGCCTCCGGCCAGGATCAGAGGCAGGGAGAGAGCGTCACGGATGGCCCGCGCCGTTCCCCAATCCACGCGGACGCCCGTTCCCGCAGGCAGTTGCTTGGTGCGCGCGTCCAACAGGACTGCGGCGATGCCCGTTTCCTGCAGGGCGAGGGCCGCCTGCACGGGGTCCGCGATCTCGCCACACGCTTGACCCGTGGCGACGTCGATCCGCAGCGCTCGAATCAAGCCGATACCGAGCGTCGCCAACTCCCGCGCGCTCCGCGCCGTCTCCTCCAGCGTGTTGTCGGTGTGTAACTGAACCAGATGCGGCAACAGGAACCGTGCGATCGCCAGGACCTGCTCCGGCGCGCCCCCGGTGACCACGGCGCGGCTGGTCATCGGAGGAACGACCGCGAGGAGATCTCGTGCTTGTTCGCGGGACAGGTTCCACGGCACGGGGACTGGGTACTCGACCACGAAACCCAGGCAATCCGCGCCGGCGGCCGCGCACCAAGCGACCTGTTTCGCATCCGTGTTGCCGCAGATTTTGACTCGGACCATCGTCGGACCACTCCTTCCTTTTTAGGACGGCTCACATCGGGTTCTGGCGAACGGTGAGGCGTTAGCCCATCGGTTTTCCCCAGGAACGGCCCGGTGGCATCAAGGGAACCGGTGGGCTGACGCCTCACGGCTCGCCGCAGGAAGTACCGCTGGGCTAACGCCTCACCGTTCGCCGCAGGAAGTACCGGTGGGCTAACGCCTCACCGCTCGCCGGAGGAAGACCTGCCTGACGGGCGGGCAGGGGGCGAGACCAGTCGCCGGACTTCGGCCTCGACGTCGTCGGCCCGCAGGATGGCCGTCCCCACCAGCACGCCGGTGCCGCCGGCGTCGATCACCGAGCGGGCCTCTTTCGGGGTCGCGATCGAACTTTCGCTGATGGCCCGCATGCCGGCCGGGACCAAGCGCAGCAAGCGGAGTGAGTTGGCCACGGTGCCGTCGTCCGTTTCCAGTTGGCGAATGTCTCGATTGTTGATCCCCAGCAGATCCAGGTCCAGCGTCAGCGCCTGCCGCAATTCCAGCTCGTCATGCACCTCGACCAGTGTTTCCAGCCCGCAGCGGCGGGCTTCCTCGTGCAATTCCACCAGCCGCGGCCAATCCAGCACGGCCACCATCAGCAGCAGGCAGGACGCGCCGTGCTCCTTGGTGGTCTGCACTTCGTCTCGGTCGGTCACGAAGTCTTTCCGCAGAATCGGCAGCGAGACGGCCTCTGACAGCGTTCGCAGCAGTTCCAGGCTGCCGCCGAAACGCGGGCCTTCGGTGACCACGGACAGGCAGGCCGCGCCCGCCCGTTCCATGCCGCGTGCCAAGGCGACCGGGTCCCGGCCGGCCAGCAGGTCGCCTTCCTTGGGGCTCTTGACCTTGATCTCGGAAATCAAAGGCACCCGGCCCGCGGCCCGCGCGGCGTCCAGAGCGGCCGTGAATCGACGCTGCCGATCACCCATGTTCATCCGCCCGCGGCTGCGATCCGGTTCGATTCCGCGATCAGCTGGTCCAGCTTGTTCCGGGCTGCGCCGCGGTCGATCAACTCCGCTGCCAGCTTGGCGCCCGCGCGCAGGTCGGGGGCTTTCCCGCCCACCAGCAGCGCGGCGGCGGCGTTGGCGAGCACCATGTCCCGCCGTGCTCCCCGCTCCGTGCCGGCCAGGATCGCGCGCACCAGGTCCGCGTTCTGCTGAGGATCCCCGCCTGCCAACTCCTCGTAGGTGTAGCGCGGCAGCCCGAAATCGCCCGGAACGACTTCATACTTCTTGGCCCAGCCGTCTTTGACTTCGGCCACCGAGGTCTTGCCGATCACGGAGATTTCATCCAGTCCGTCCAGGCCGTGGACCACCAGGGCGTGCTGGAATTGGAGTTCGACCAGAACGTCGGCCACCATCGACACCAGTTCCGGCTTGTAGACTCCCAGGATGTGCCGCTTGGCATCCGCCGGGTTGATCAGCGGGCCGATGATGGTGTAGAAGATGGTCTTGATCCCCAAGGCCATTTCGGGCGGCAGCACCTTGTGCATGACCGGGTGGAAATTGGGAGCGTACAGGAAGCCGATGCCCGCCGTCTCGATCAGCCTCTCCGCCTGCTTCGGAGACAGGTCGATGGCCACGCCCAACTTCTCCAGCACGTCGGCGCTGCCGGACGAGGAGGACAGCGACCTGCTGCCGTGCTTGGCCACCGGGATGCCCGCGGCGGCGGCGACCAGGGCCACGGTCGTCGAGCAGTTGAACGTCGTGCGCCCGCCGCCGGTTCCACAGGTGTCGATCAGCTCGCCCCGGACCTGGGGCGAGATCTGCTCGCAGTTCGCCCGCATCGCCCGCGCAATCGAGGCGACCTCGCGGATCGTGGGCCCCTTCATCAGCAGGGCGACCAGAAAGCCGGCGATCTGGACGTCCGTGATCTCACCCCGCCGGATGCCGCCGATGATGTCGAAGATCTCCTCTTCGTGCAATTGTTCGCCAACCGTCAGTTTTCGCAAGGCCGCGCGGATCATCGTTTGCGTCTCCACTGGATCACAAGGCGAACTTGTAGTTGCGGAACGCCATCAGCGTCGTGGTCTGGCTCACGGTGTCGATGGCCTGGAGTTTCTCGGTGACGATTTCCGCCAGCCGTTCGTACTCCGCGCTCTGGATGATCGCCACCAGGTCGTAGTCGCCGGCGACAGAGTAGACGTCGACCACCTCGTCCATCGCCGCCAACTGCTTGGCCGTGACCGGCACCTTGCCGCGCTGGACGTTCATCAGCACTAATGCCCGGATCATGTTGTTTCTCCTCCTCGGCCCCGCAGGTCCGTCGCTCTGGAACATACCCCGGCGGATCATCTTATCCGTTGCGCAGCGTGGGTACAAGCACGCCGCGAACCGGCGCGGACCGTACCGTCGGGACACCGCGTTGGGCAACGAAGCTGGCGTGTGATGCACCCCCAAACGGTTATAACAGCGATTACGGCAGTCGCCAGTTCGACAGCTTGAGGCCGCGGACCCAGGAAAAGTGCAACGTGTTGCCCGTGACCAGAACGCGGCCATGTTCGAGGGCCGTGGCGGCGATGATCAGATCGGCGTCCCGCCCAGGATGTCCGCCGCGGCGTATCGAGGACGGCGGCTTCCATGCGATCACTCTGCTTCGCGGGTCAGATCAGCACGCGTGAGGACTATGTCTTCGAGCGCGGAAACTTCCTCATCCGACAGTCCATCGTACACCTTGCACCAATCGGGAAGCGAAATGGTCCGCGGCTCAGGCGCGACTTGCGTGCTTGGCACGTCTGAGTTCACGATTTGGATGACCAACTGATGATGATCAGCCAGCTGCTGACCGACGACGTGTTCGAGCGCCCGCCGGTCAGCAGTCGCGATGTCTTTCACGCTGCAAATGATACTTTCCATGGTTGTATTCTACGTTGAAAGCGACTTCTCGGGCAATGCCCGCCGATGAACGTCTTTCACGCGATTCAGCCGCGGACCGGTTTGTGGTCGTCCAGCATGCGGCCGTGCAGGACGGAGTAGTAGCGGAAGCGGGCGGGCATGTGCGAGCCGACGGACGCCAGCACGATCACGGCGGCCAGGACGGCAACTCGGTAGTTCCACAGCCAGGGAATCAGGCACAGCAAGCACAGCTTGGCGAGCACGCACAGGCCCCGGCCTTGGACCAGCCAGTAGACGTGGGGAAACGCCTCGACCGCCGCCAGCAGGCCGCCCGTGAGGATCACCCAAAACAGCCAGACGTACAACTGTTCGGGCGGGACGCCGAACACGTGTCCGCCGCACAGCACGCCCGTGACGCCGATGTGCGCGGTGCGGAGTGCGATGTTCAGCGCCCGGCCAGAGCGCCGTCGGCGGGGCGCTGCGGCCTCGGTTCTTGCTTCACCGGCAGGACCTGTTTCCTCGCTCATGCAGATCACCCTCCGTGGATTGTATCCGCTCAGGTGGCCAGCGTCACGAGGGAGGCGGAGCCGAGGGGCCGGTGGTCGCAGCGGAAACAAGGCTCGGCTCGCAGAAAGGCTTCCAGGACCAGCGGGTCCCAGTGGCGGCCCACGCCCTCGCGGAAGATGCGCCGGACTTCGTGGTACGGCAGGCCGGTGCGATAGGGACGTTGGCTGGTCATGGCGTCGTAGGCGTCGGCCACCGCGACGACCCGCGCGATTTCCGGGATGCGGCCGCCGGCCAGGCCGCTGGGATAGCCGCTGCCGTCCCAGCGTTCGTGGTGATACAGGATCGCCGGAAGCACCTGAGACAACGGCTCGACGTCCAACAGGATTTCATGTCCGACGCGGGGATGCAATTTGACCTGCTCGTACTCCTCCTCGGTCAACCCGGCGGGCTTGCGGAGGATCTCCGCCGCGATGCTGATTTTGCCGATGTCGTGCAACAGCCCGGCCAGGTGGACGACGACCAGCCGGTCTTGCGGCCAGCCCAACTCGCTGGCCAGTGCCACGGCGATCCGAGCGACGCGATCGCTGTGCCCGCAAGTATAGGGGTCCTTCCGGTCGATCATGGCCGTCATCTCGTGCAGGACGCGGGCCAGCCGGAGCGGAAGGGCGTGATGTTGGGCGCGCGACAAATCGAAGGCAGCCGGCAACGGAGGCGAGCGCAATGCGGCGATTTCGCCGTCGCAGCTCGCGGCGCTGGCAGAGGCGGACAGCATCTCACTGGCCGGGTTCAAGGTAAGGACTTCACGCACCAGGATGGAATCAGGAAGCGCAGCGCGGACAGCTGCCAACTGGAAGCTAGGTCACGATCCGGCCCAGAGCAAGGCGTTGCGGAGGGCCGCCGGTTCCTGCCCGGCCGTAACGCCGGCGCAATCCGCACCATCGCGCGAACCGATCAGTGGCTGAGCCGGCTGCGGTAGCGGGCACTGACGCGGTCGAGCAGCGCCCGGTCGTCCGGCGAGAGGGCTTGCATGCCACGTTCGTGCAGACGTTCCAGAATCTCGTCCACGCAACGCTCCTCTTCCGCTTCCACGGCCTGCTGGCGGCGCAGCCTCAATTCGCGGCGGCGCTCCAGCCACCGCTGCAGCGGACCGGAGGCATCGCCGGCTTGCTCGACGTTGTGCTCCAAGGACGACAGGCCGGCGGGCAACCGGGAATCGGCAAACAGCTCGTCCCAATCCGACTCTTCGGCCGCACTCCGCCGCTCCTCGTGCTGGGCGCTGAAATACAGGAAAATGCACAGCAGGATCAAGGCGAACCGCAGGGGCACCAGGCCATAGGAATCGTCGAACGGCAGCACGAACGTCAGCACGGCGGCGCCGATCACGGCGACCTTGGCCAGGCTGGCCACGACCCACGACGCGCCGCGGCGTCCCATCTCGGGCCACTTGACCAGCAGGGCCGCCCGCAACGCGACTCCCCCGTCGAAAGGAAAGACGGGCAGCAAGTTCAACAGCAACAGCGTCCAATTGATCCAAAACGCCAGCTTGACGAGTCTCACCGCCAGAGTGCCGTCCGTCAGTTGTTCGGGAGCCAGGGGGTTCAACAGTCCCCGCAGATCTCCCGACGCCCCCACCAGCAGCGGCGCACCCACCAGGCAGACCGCCACGTGCATCGCCGGCCCCGCCAGATGCGCCAGCAACTCGGCACGCGGATCCGTAATCCCTTGCGCCGTCGTCAGCCCGCCCCACGGCGCCAGGACGAGTTCGTCCATCCGGCCGCCGAGCCGCCGCGCGGCCCACAGGTGCCCCAGATCGTGCAGCAACACGCTGGCCCACAGAATCAACAGGCTGGAGATCGCCAAGCGGTCGACGTGGGGCGAGCCGGCAGCCTTGGCCTCCCACCAACTGAGGTAGCAAGTCACGGCCGCAAACAGGAAGAAGAACATGTGCAGCCGCACATGAACGCCGCCCCAGCGGCCGAAACCAAGGCTCCAACTGGCGTGATCGTGCATAGCCGTTACTACGCTCGTACGCGGGACAAGGTTTGCTTGCAGCGATGAAAAACCGACGCTAATAACATACCATTTCCCCGGCGAGCTTACAATCACTCTGTCGCGTCAAGCGCAGAGGGCGTCCGTCGCTACCTTTTCGCTTCTTGGCTCAATAGGTAAACTTGGGACAGTTCACCACCGCAATCCAGCAGGAAATGAGGGGTAGAGGGCATGACAGCAAACAGGCAAAGGTGTGGCTGGGCGTTTTTCGTCGCCTGCGGCTTTCTGGGAGTATTCCTGAGCGGCCCACCGTCCGTTTTCACGCAAGCGGCCGAGGCGGCCAAACCGGCCAACTCGCCTCAGGAAGCGCTCAATCTGTATGCGGACGCCGCCAATTTTCAGAACAACAACGCGTTCGATTTGGCGGCCGAGGAGTGGGAAAAATTCCTGAAAAAATTCCCCCAAGATCCGCTGGCGGCCAAGGCCCAACAGTACCTGGGCGTCTGCCATCTGCAGCTGAAACGCTTCGACCGGGCGGCCGCCGCCTTCCAGGCGGTCGTCAAAAACCATCCCCAATTCGACCTCATCCAGGACGCCTACTTGAACCTGGGCTGGTGCCAGTACTCGCTGGGCGGCCAACAGGTCGAAGGGGCGTACGCCAAAGCCGCGGCGACGTTCGCGGACCTGGTCAAGAAGTTCCCCGACGGCAAGCACACCGAGCAGGCGCTGTTTTTCTGGGGCGAGGCGGAATATAACCAGGGCAAGAAAAAAGAGGCCGCGGCGGCTTACGGTCAGCTGGCCGAGGACTATCCGCAATCGTCCTTGCGCTCCGACGTGCTGTACGCCCTGGGCGTCACGCAGGAAGAACTGGGGCAGCACGCCGACGCCGGCCGGAGCTACGACCGGTTCCTGGAAGAGTTCCCCAAGCACGACCTGGCCAACGAAGTGCGGATGCGCAAGGCGGAGACCGTCCTGCAGGCCGGCGATTTCGCCGCCGCCGAAAAGTTGTTCGCCGACGTGGCCAAGATCGCCGGCTTCGCCTCCGTCGATCACGCTTTGAACCGCCAGGCGTTCTGCTTGTCGAAACAGGACAAGTTCGCGGAAGCGGCCGCAGCGTACGCGCGCATCCCGGCGGAATTCGCCCAGTCGGTTTACGCCGCCGATGCCTCCCTGTCGGCAGGCCGATGCTATTATCGGGCCGAGCAGTTCCCGGAGGCCGCCAAGTGGCTGCAGCAGGTGGCGCAAGCCCCGTCCGCCGGCCGCGCCGAGGCGGCGCATTGGCTGTGCCGCATCTACCTGCGGGACAAACAGCCGCAGAAGGCGGTCGACCTGGCCAAGCAAGTTTTGCCTGAGGCCGCCGACAGCCCGTTTACCGTCAATCTGCAGATGGATCAGGCCGACGCGCTGTACGAGGTGCCGAAATCGCGTCCCGAAGCCGTCGCACTGTACCTGAAAATCGCCGCGGATCATCCGCAACATGAACTGGCCGCCCAGGCGCTGTACAACGCCGCCTTCGGTGCGCTGGAATTGGGCCGCTACGACGACGGCCTGAAATACACCGCCGACTTTCTCAAAGCCCACGCCGGCCACCGCCTGACCCCCGACGTGCAATACGTGGCCGCCGAGTGCCATCTGCAGCGCGGCCAGCACGCGGAGGCCGAGAAGTTGTACGCCGAATTAGTCAAGTCGTCGCCGGATCATCCGGATCACGAGACGTGGCAAGTGCGCCAGGGCTTGGCAATCTACCTGCAGAAGAAGTACGGCGATGCCGTCGCCGCGCTGGAGCCGATCGTGGCCCAGTTGAAGGGCGCCGACAACCAGGCCCAAGCCCAATTCGTGCTGGGCGTCAGCCGCTTCTGCCTGGACCAGTTCGACGGCGCCGTGCCGGCTCTTCAGGCCGCGCTCAAGGCCAGCCCCAAATGGAAACAGGCGGACGAGGCGCTGCTGTATTTGGCACGGGCCCTGCACAAACAGGACAAAACCGCCGAGGCGATCAAGGCGATCTCGCGGCTAATCGAGGACTGGCCCACCAGCCGCCTGCTCGATCAAGCCCACTATCGCTACGGCGAATTCGCCTACGCAGCGGGCGACTACGAAACGGCGGTCGCCCAGTACGACGCGGTCGCCGCGGCCGCCGCCGATTCGCTCTTCGTTGCCTACGCCCTGTACGGCAAGGGCTGGGCCCAACTGAAAAACAAGGCGTATCCCGAAGCCGTCGAGACCTTCCACGCCCTGGTCAAGAGCCACCCGCAGCATGCGCTGATCGCCGACACGCATTTTGCGCTGGGCATGTGCCTGCGCCAGGTGGGCAAGTTCGAGGAGGCGGTCCAGGAGATCGACTTGTATCTGAGCGGCCAGGGCGACGCCGCCAACAAAGCGGAGGCGCTGTACGAGCGCGGCTTGGCCGAAGTGGCGCTGAAGAACTTCGGCAAAGCGGCCGAGACCTTCCAGCAGTTGCTGACGGCCAGCCCCGATTATGCGGCGGCCGACAAAGTCACCTACGAACTGGCTTGGGCCCTCAAGTCCGTGCCCGACGATGCCAAGAAGGCCGAGGCCGTGACGGCGTTCGCCGATCTGGCCAGCAAGTACCCGGACAGCCCGCTGGCGGCGGAAGCCAACTTCCACGTCGGCGAGTCGCACTATGAACAAGCCGCCTACCAGGACGCCGCCAAGGCGTACACGGCGGCCAAAGCAAAGAGCCAGCCCGGCGAACTGCGGGAAAAGGCCACCTACAAACTCGGCTGGTCGTTGTTCCAGGACAAGAAGTACGAGGAAGCCCTGGCCCAGTTTGGCGAACAGGCCACGGATCAGCCTCAGGGCCCCTTGGCCGCCGATGCCCTGTTCATGAAGGCCGAGTGCTTGTTCCGCCTGGAAAAATACGAGGAAGCCTTGCCCGTTTACCTCGCCACGCAGGACGTCAAGCTGGCCTCGCCGGTCAGTCAGGTCCTGGCCCTGTTGCACGGCGGGCAGAGCGCTCTGCAGACCGAGAAATGGGACCAGGCGGTCACCTTGCTGAGCCAGATCCCCGAAAAACACCAGGATTCGCCCTATTTGCCGGAAGCCTACTGCGAGTTGGGAAGGGCGAAGCAAAACTCTGGTAAAGAAGCGGACGCCATGCAAGACTATGAGAAGGCGGCTACCCTGTCCCGCGGCGAAGCCGGCGCACGGGCCCGCTTTATGATCGGCGAATTGGTCTTCGGCCAAAAGAATTTCGCCGAGGCGTACCGTCACTTCCAGCGGGCCATGTTCGGCTACGGAGGTGACGCGGCGACGCCCGAAACCAAGAAGTGGCAAGCCAAGGCGGGGTTCGAGGCCGCGCGCTGCGCCGAGGTGCAGATCAAGGACGCGCAGGGAGCGGCCCGCGCCGAACTGCTGAAACAAGCCCAGCAGGCCTACCAGTATGTGATCGACAAACATCCCCAGGACGAACTGGCCGCCCAAGCCAAGATACGAGTGCAGGAATTGTCCAAACTGTGACCGGCCGATTCGCTTCGGCGAGCGGTGGGCGTTAGCCCACCGGTTCCTCCGAGGGTGGCGGGTATCCGAAACTCGACAAGGGTAATCCATGCTTCACGAACTGTCTGACCAACGCCGCGCGAACTGCTGGCGGTTGGCTGCTGTGCTCCTGGTGACCGTGACTTGGGTGATGCTTGGTCCCGCTGTGTGGGCACAGCAAGCTCCACAGGACGTTGCCGGACCCAGCGCCCAGGGGACGGAGCCCGCCGCGGCCGGCGCTCCGGATGACGCCGCGGCCGACACCGGCGAGTCCCCTGCGGCCCCAGCCTCGCCGCCGTCGTCCCTCGCGGGCCCCCAGGGCATCAGCTTTTTCCGGCTGCTCGTGATGGGCGGCTGGTTCATGGTGCCGATTGTGTTGATGTCGGTGCTGGGCGCGGTGTTCGCCATCGAACGCGGCCTGGCCCTGCGGCGAAGCCGCCTCGTGCCGGAGGAGTTGGTCAGCCAACTGGGCCAGTTGAGCGGCGAGCAGACGGGATTCGATCCCCGTCAGGCCTACCGCATCTGCCAGCAGTTCCCCTGCGCCGCGTCGTCGGTGATCCGCGCCATGCTGGTCAAGGTCGGCCGGCCCCACAACGAAATCGAACATGCGGTGGCCGAAGCCAGCGATCGCGAAGCCGATCGGGCCTTTGCCAACGTGCGCTGGCTGAATCTGTGCGCCGGCGTCACGCCCCTGATGGGACTGATCGGCACCGTCTGGGGCATGATCGTGGCCTTTCACCACACGACTCTTTTGGCCCCCGGACAAGATCGGGCGACCCAATTGGCCGAGGGCATCTATATCGCCTTGGTGACGACCCTGGGGGGCCTGATGGTGGCGATTCCGGCGTCCATCGTCGCGCACTTCTTCGAGACCAGGATCATCAACATGTTTCACGAAATCGACGAACTCATGTTCAACTTGCTGCCGCTGGTGGAGCGATTCGAGGGCCGCGTTCGCTTTGGGCCCAAACAGGCCGAACAGGCGGGCGCACCACCGGCGGCCGACGAGCCGCAGGCCCAACCGCCGGCGGCGGGGAACTGATATGAAAGCTACCAGAGAAGCCCGCCGGTTTCGGAAAAACGGGGCTTCCGGAGATGACGCCGCATGGCAGTCAAAATCAAAAAAGGTTCGTCGCTCAGCGTGCTCAACCTGACGCCGCTGATCGACGTGGTGTTCCAACTGCTGCTGTTCTTCCTGGTCGTCACGCGGTTCGCGTCCGAGGACCGGGAATTGGACGTGATGCTGCCCGTCGCCAGCGAGGCCAGACCGTTGATCGCGCAGCCGCGCGAGTTGTTCGTGAACATTGACCATCAAGGCCGGTTCTTTGTCGACGGCAAGATCGTCAGCGGCGACGAGGTCGAGCGCATGTTGCGGCAGGCGGCCGCCGACCATCGATCCGTGATCATCCGCGCCGACCGGCGCGTGCAACTGGATTCAGCCGTGTTTGTGATGAACGCCTGCAACAAGGCGGGCATTTTTGATTACAAGCTCACGACCGCCGGCGAGGACTCCCCGTAGCATGGCTCTCCGAGCCGTGCAGTACCAGCCGCAAGACCCCCACGGAATCGTGCAGCACGGCTCGGAGAGCCATGCAACGGAATAAGAGACTGGCATCATGGCGAAAATCCGACGCATCATCCGAAAGCTGAAGCCGCCGCAGTTTCGGCCCCTCGATGAACAGCTCTGGCCGGTCATCGTAGCGCTGGTCCTGCTGGGCGGGTTCACCATGGGAGCCCTGCTGGCCTACCTGCGGTTTGACGATCCCCGCTGGTACGCCAACGCGCTCACGTGGCTGGTCGTCGCCGCTCTGCTGACGGCGGGCGCCGCGGCGGCTTTGACGCTGGTGGACAACCGGAATTTTCGCCGCAGCATGCAACTGGCCATCCTGCTGGGACTCCTCTTCCACGGCGTTCTGCTCGTGACTTCGATCGAAACGGAAATCTTCGGTCGCTTCCTGGATGCCCTCCTGGCCCGCAACGATCCGGCCGAAAGACGCCAGGGAGTCACCGTTCCGGAATACGTCCAGCCGATGCGTCAGAGCCGCATTCGGCAGGATTTTACGCGGCCGGTCGAGACCGAGACACCCCTGCCGAATCCGGAGCCGGAAACGATCCAGCGCCAGCCGGCCGAGCCGGAAACGATCCCGCCGCAGCCGCAGCCGACTCCCGTTCCCGAACCGGAGCAGACGGCCCAGCCGGCCGTCGTCAGGCAGCCTGAACCGCAGGAAAACGCTCCGCGCCTGAGCGAACAAGCCTCGCAACTCAGTCGCCGCATGTCGTCGGCGCGCACGACGCCGCCCACGACGGCAGCCGACATCGCCCAAGTGCAGCCAGCGCCGTCGCGCCCCGCGCCCGCCAACCTGCAAGCCCAGGAAAGCGGAGTCGAGCGCCGCCAGACGCAGGCGCAGGTCGCTCGCCAGGCCGCCCCGCAGGAACCCGCCACGACCGACGTCCAGCCGGCGACGAACATCGCCCGGCGCACGCCGCAGCAGGCACCGCAGGCCCAATCGTCGGCCACACCCACGATCGAGCGGCAAATCGCCAGCCCGATCCAGGTTCCGCGGACCGAAGTCGATCTGGCCGACGCACCGTCTGTCGCCCGCCAGACTCGCCCCGACCAGATCCAACCGCAAACCACCGCCGCCGTGCGCCAGGCGACGGCCAGTCCGGACCGCGAGCAGCCGTCCGCACCGCCGACGCCGGACGTGCAGCGATCGGTCGCCCAGGAGCCGCAGCGGCGCCAGCAGCGGACGGAAGAACGTCCCGAATTGGCTCAGACCCCCATGCCTGTGCCCAATCAGCGGACGCGGGCCACAACTCGGCCGGAACTCGCCACGGCGGCCAGCCAAGTCAGCCCGGCCAGCGCGCCGGCGCCCGCGCGGCCCCAGCCCGCGCCGGCCGGCGCCGTCGCCACCGCCGTGCCGCGCGCCAGGACCGAAAGGCCGCCGGCGGCCAGACAAGCTGCGGCGGATGCCCAGGTGGCCCGAGCCGCCGCGGAACCGCCATCCCCCGCGCCTGCTGCGCCACCGCCGGCAGCGGCGATCGCCACCCCGACGCGGCCGCCGCAAGCGCCCGCAGCGCCGCAAGTGGCTCAAGCCGAAACGCCGGCGCCCGCTCGACGAGCCCCCAGTCCGCTGCGGCCGGCAGCCCCGACAACCGCGGACGCCGTGGCCGCCGCCGCGGCCGCGCAGCCGTCGCAGGCAGCCGCCGCGCCTCAGCCCGAAGCCGGCGCGCTGGCCCGCAGCCCGACGCAAACGCCCATCGCGCCCGCGCTGGCCACACCCGCCGAGTCCGCCGCGCCTGCGCCGAGTGCGACGGTCCAGTTGCCGCCTCGCCAGGCGTTGGCGACGGCCGAGTCGCCGCAGCCCGCCCCGGCGATGGCCGCCGCGACGCCGCATCGCCAGGCGGCGCCTCAACCCGCGCCGACAACGCCGACCGGGGCCGAGGTCGTTCAAGCCGCGCCCGCCGCTGCGAGCCCCGCCCCCGCCGCAGTTCAGCCTGCCGCCGTGGCCCCAGGCGAGCCTCGGGCGTTAGCCCGAAGCCCCGCGACGTCCCACCCAACCCCAGGCGAGCCTCGGACATCAGCCCAAGGGCCCGCAGCGCCCCAAATCGCGCGTCGCCAAGCCGACGAGACCCGCTCCGGCGCGGCTTCCGCCCCGTCCGCACCCGCCGCAACACCCCGGCGGCAAACCACCGCGCCGCAAGTCTCCGCAGCCACCGGCGCCGAAACCGTCCCGACGGCCGGCACGGCGGGCAGCGGCTCGTCGCCCGCCCCGGCGGCCGTAGCGACGGCGGCCGAACGGCAGGCGACCGCGCCGGGCACCGCTGCCGCGCGGACCGTTGCGGAACCTGCGCTGGCCGCCGCGGGCGCCGCGGTCCAGGCGGGCGTCTCGCAGGCCGCCACGCGCCGCCCGCGAGGCGAGGAAGCGCCCTCGCTGGCCGCCTCGTCGCTGGCCTCCACGGCCCGCCGCCAGGAAACGGCGACGGCCCCGAACCTGACGACGATCGTGGCCGACGTCGCGCCGCAGACGGCCGGCGTCCAGGGCGAGAGCAACCAGCCGCGGCCTTCGCTGGCGACCGTCGCGCGACAGCCGGCCTCCGATCCGACTGCGACGCGCAGTCAGCCGAGCCTGGACGTCCCATCGGCCGGCACCACGACCCAAGTCGGCCGCCCCGCTTCCCGGCCGCTGCTGCCCGGCGACGCGCCCAGTATCGCGCCGGACGCACCGCCGGCGTCGGCCGTGGCACGCGCCACCACGCGGACCGCGGTGACCGCTTCGCCTGAGAACGTGGAAAGCCTGGCCACCGCCGAGGCCACCCGCGGCGTCGGCAGCCCCTCGGCCGAACCGGCTCGCATGGCCTTGGCCAAGGCCGTCACGGGACTGGCCGGCATCGGGCAAGGCCGCAACCTGGACCGCGCTCGCCCCGCCGCCGACAGCCCGGCCCTGATCGCCTCCTCTGCCGCGCGACGATCCCAGGCGACGCAGCAAGCGCTTCCCGGTGCAGCCCTGTCGCCGCAGGCCGCCGCACTGGTCCGCCGTTCCATCGCCGGCGACCTGGTCCCCAGTTCGGCCCTCCAGGCGCAGGCCGACGCCGAAGTCGCGCTGGCGGCCGGGGCGCGCCAGGCGGACCAACTGGCCGCCAGCGCCAGCGCCGCCCTGACTCGGGCCGACGCCAACGCCCCCATCGGACCCGTGACGGGCACCACCGGCGTGACGGAAATCGACATCGGTCCAAGCCGGGCCGTATCCGAGGGCCAGACCGGACGAGGCAGCGGCGGCGGCCAGCCGACGCTGAACTTCGATACCGACGTGCCCAAGATCGCGCGCAGCAACAACGTCGGCGGCGCGCCGCTGGCCGCGCTCACTTCGCCGATCGCCGCCGAGGTGCCCACGGCCCCGGCTGCCACCGGCGGCAGCCAGCCGCTGATGCCGCTGGCCGAAATGACGCCCACGGCGGTCGCTCGCACGGACGCAGGCGGGCTCAGCGCATCGTCAGGCGGCCCCGCGAAGGGTCTGGAGGTTGGGCCGCCGATCGAAGTCAGCCTGGCGGATTCGGCCGCCAAACCGGCGCTGGCCCGCGCCGAACTGTCGGAGGCCGTTCCAGACGTCCCGGAAGCCGGCGGAGGCACGACCGACGAGGAGGAAGAGGAACGCAAGCGGCGGCTGGCGCGAGCGGCCTCCCAGGCCCTGGCCGCCGCACTTCCGGCCACGATCGAAGGAATCGACGCGCAGGTCGAAGCAGCAGGCGACGCCAGAGAAACACTGGCAGCCGTCAGCGCGGCGGTCGGACGATCGCCCGGCGGCGCCGCCGCTCCGGGCGGCGCCGCAACTCAGGCAGCCCCGGCCGCTGCCGGTCAAACAGGCCCCGCCGCGGTCTCCGCGCCGTCGGTCAGCCGAGCAGAAGTGCCGCCGGGCGTGCCTGAGGGGCCGGCCGTGGCGATGGCTGGCGGCGCGGCCGCCGGTCGGGCCGAGCGCCGCGTGACGGCGCCCGACACAGCGGTCGCGGCAGCGCCCGCAGGCCCGGCCGCCGGCGCGACTGAGGGCGCCCAGCCCGCTCAACCGGCGGCCGCCAAAGTAGCCATCACGCTCCGCGTGATGTCAGCCAACCCCGCGCCAGCCGACGCCGGTCAACCCGCTCCCGCCAGCCCCGCCGCAGGCTTCACCGCCGACGCCGGCCAGTCACCGGGCGCGCCCGCCGCCGGCGTGCAACGCGCCGCGGGCAATCCGGACGGCCCGGCCGCCGTGATGGGCCCTGCGGCGCCGCAACTGGCTCGCGCCGGCCGCCCCTCGCCGGGCGCTGTGCCGTTGGAAGTTGCGGTCGTCCTGCCCGGCGCCGCCGGCGGCACGGCGGGCAGCCGCGGCGCGGCCGGCGAGCCGGTCGATGCCGCCGCCACCACGCTGGCTCGAACGGAGCCCAGCGCCGCCGCTCCGGCAGGCGGAGCCCCCGGCGACGTGCCCGCGAGCCTGGCCGCCCCGTCCGCCGACGCGCCGCCGACAGCAAGCCTGAGCCGCGTTGCTGCGGCGGAGACGGCAGCCGGTGCGACGGTCGCGGGCGGCGGTCAGCCGGACGTCGCGGCGGACCTGCAGGTTGCCCCGCAACTGGCACGGCGTACGGACGGCGAGGCAACTCGAGCCGCGTTGGCGGGGGTGAATCCCACGGCGGTCGCCGCTGCGCCGGCCAGTGCGGCGCTCGCCGGCGGCGCGTCCGGCGGGCCCGTCGCTGGCGCCGACGCCGATCCGCTGGCCACCGCCCCTGTGCGAACCGATGCCGGCGGCGTTCCCGCGGCGGACCGCGCAGCCGAAATCGCCGCTCCCGCCGCTGGAGCCAGCGGCGGCGAATTACTGGCCGCGGCCCAGTACCAGCGGGCCGAAGCCTCCGAGGGCGCCAGCGGCGAGCCGGAGATCGGCGGCGGCACCGCCACGCCGACGCGCGCCGCCGTCGGGCCTGTCTTGGCCGCCGACGTCCAGGCGGAGGCCGTGTCGCTGGCCGGCATGCCGCAGTCCGGCGGCCAGCCCGCAGGAACGCCGATCGCCGCGCTGGGCGGCGAAGCCCGCAACTTGCCCGGCGGCCGGATCGCGCCGCCCAGCATCGGCGACGTCGGTGCGATGGCGGGCCAGCCCACCGTGGATGTGGCCATCGCGACCGCGCCGGGCGTCGCCGCCGGCAACCGCCTGACCTCGCCCAGTGCCGCGGACGGCCCGGCCATCGGCCAACTGACCAACGCCGGTGCACCGCTGAAACGCGCCGAACGCACCGTGCCGCCCAGCGGCTCCGTCGAATTGGCCATGGTCGATGTGCCCAGCCGCGGCTCGTTCACGCCAAACGCGCAAGCCGATGCGACGCTCAGTCCCGGCGATGCGATCAACGGGACGGACGTGTCCCGGCAAGCCACCGCCGGCGGATTGGCCGTCAATCTGGACGCCCTTGAAGGCCCCGGCGGCCTGGGCTCCGAAGTGACGGTGGACGTCGGACTGAACAACCGCCGCGCCGCGCGCGACAGCGTGCAGGTTGCGCTGGGCGAGGCACGGTTCGTACGGCACCAGGTCGGCGGACCTCTGGCGCTGAACACGTCGGCGGTCGTGCCGGCCGAGCCGTTCCGCCGCCGCAGTCCGCGCGGCGCCGGCGGCGGCTGGGGCGAAGGTCAGTCGAGCCCGCCGCCGCTGACCGAAGAGACGGTCGACCTGGGGCTGAACTTCCTGTTGCGGCACCAATTGGCCGACGGCAGCTGGAGCTTGCAGGGCATCAACGGCGAACCGGCTTCGCTCGTCACGGATACGGCAGCGACCGCCTTGGCCCTGCTGGCCTTCCAGGGCGCGGGCTACAACCATCGCGAGCACCAGTACGCGGACGTCGTGCGAGGCGGCATCGAGTACCTGCTCAAGAACCAGAAACCCGACGGCGACTTGTTCCTGCCGATGGACGAACAGTCCAACCAGAGCGTCTGGCTGTACAGCCACGCCCTGGCCACCCTGGTGCTGTGCGAAGCCTATGGCATGACGCAGGATCCCAGCCTGAAGGAGCCGGCCCAGAAGGCGCTGAACTTCATCGTCGCCTCGCAGCATCCCGAACGCGGCGGCTGGCGGTACGCTCCGCAAGTCGGCAGCGACACGTCGGTGACGGGCTGGATGATGATGGCCCTGAAGAGCGGCGAATTGGCCGGCCTGGAGGTGCCCGAAGCGACGTATGCCAGCATCCGCCAGTGGCTCGACAAGTCGCAGGCCTCGCAGCGCGAACGGCACCTGTACCGCTACAACCCGCTGGCTCCGGACACGATCCAGCAGCGGCACGGCCGCGAGGTCAGCAAGACGATGACCGCCGTCGGCCTGCTGATGCGGCTGTATCTGGGCTGGCGGCGCGACAATCCCAACATGGTCCAAGGCGCCGAGTACCTGGCGGAGAACCTCCCGTCGCTGGGCACCAACCGCGACCCGCAGCGCGACACGTACTACTGGTACTACGCCACCCAGGTCATGTTCCACATGGGCGGCGACTACTGGAAGGCCTGGAACGATCGCCTGCACCCGCTGCTGATGGAGGGTCAGATCAAGGAAGGCCCGCTGGCCGGCAGCTGGGACCCGCGCGGCCCCGTCCCCGACCGCTGGGCGCCGCACGCCGGCCGCCTGTACGTGACCACCATGAACATCCTCTCGCTGGAAATCTACTACCGCCACCTGCCGCTGTACGAAGACACGCTCAGATAGCCCGCCTCGCGGCCGCGCCAGACGGGCTGCTCGGACTCCGGGTCAACCCAGCACCGGCAGTTGCGGCTGCGGGGGGGACGCCGCGGCGGATTCGGCGAGGTTCTTCACCAGCCGGTAGCAAATTCCTTCCAAGCAGGCCCCGACAGCCGGATCCGCGAAGTTCGCGTCCGTCCGTCCTTCGTCGCCGTATTCTCGAATCTGCAACTGGATCGGCACCTCGCCCAAGAAAGGCACGCCTAACTCTTCGGCTCGCCGGCGGGCCCCGCCGCTGCCGAAAATGTCGTGCCGCTGACCGCAGCTGGGACAGACGAAGCCGCTCATGTTCTCGATCACGCCCAGGACCGGAATCCGCACCTTGCGGAACATGGCAATC
>ERZ795059.2498-NODE-2498-length-19023-cov-5.200179_pt1 | contig 19023 bp, 13 predicted proteins | sample MGYA00375143_ERZ795059 | MGnify/ENA primary metagenome ERZ795059 (study PRJEB30188, sample SAMN05720168) | activated sludge metagenome | isolation source: Anaerobic digester | place: USA | collected 2015-01-07 ... | reverse complement strand
ATTCTAATTGTTAAAGGAGATTCTCTTGGCAAATTCTTTTCTCCTCTCGCGTATCCCTTATATTTCTTTAAATGGTTAAGTAGTTTATTTGTTTTACTTCTAAATTTCACTACTGAAGGTGCCGTATTTGTTTTTGGGAATCTTGCCAAATCACCCGGTACTAAAGATTCTTTGGGGATGTTTTTTGCTTTTTCTGTACTACCAACCATTATCTTTTTTGCAAGCCTAACATCTATACTTTATTACTTAGGTGTTATGCAAAAGGTTGTTAAAGGGATGGCATGGGTTATGCAAAAAGTAATGGGTACAAGCGGAGCAGAATCGCTATCATGTACAGCCAACATATTTGTTGGACAGACTGAAGCACCCCTTTTGATAAAACCTTTTATTAAAACAATGACTAAATCCGAATTACTGACAATAATGGTAGGCGGAATGGCTACTATTGCCGGTGGAGTTATGGCTGCGTATATTCAGATTTTAGGTCAGTCTTATGCACAATTGCATAATGTTCCTTTACAACAAGCTCAACTTATGTTTGCAACTCATTTGTTGGGTGCAAGTTTTATGGCGGCACCTGCAGCAATGTTAATTTCTAAAATTATTTTTCCGGAAACTGAAGAACCGATTACTAAAGGTAATGTTAAATTACAAGTAGAAAAGAATTCCTCAAATATTATTGAAGCGGCTGCAGCCGGTGCTAGTGATGGTGTTCAACTTGCAATTAATGTTGCTGGTATGTTAATTGCGTTTATTGCATTAATTGCTCTTATTAATTATTTATTACAGGGTGTTGGTTATTATACCGGAATAAATAAAATATTAACTCAAAATTTTGGTCAACCGTTAAATTTACAGTTGATATTAGGATTTATCTTTCAAGCAATAGCTTTTGCTATAGGTGTGCCGACTGACTCTATACTTCAATTTGGTAGTTTATTCGGTACTAAAATTGTACTCAATGAATTTGTTGCTTATGTAGATTTAGGAACAATGATTAGCAATAAATCTATTATTAATGATAAAGCAATTTACATGGCTACTTATGCTTTATGTGGTTTTGCAAATTTCAGCTCTATTGCAATTCAAATTGGAGGGCTTGCCCCAATGGCTCCTGAAAGAAGAAGCGATATTGCTAAGTTAGGGTTAAAAGCAGTGTTGGGAGGTTCTTTGGCAACATTATTAACAGCAACTTTAGCAGGAATTTTATTCTAATGATTAATTACAAAGAAAAATACTTAAAATTGTTAAATCAGATAAGTGATTTAGCCCCATTTACACCTGATGTAGCTTTAATTTTGGGAAGCGGATTGGGTGATTTTGCAGATTCTTTAAGCCCTGTTCTATCAATACCGACTGATAGTTTGATTGACTATCCTATTAGTACAGTTCAGGGACATAAAGGGTTTATTCATTTTGTTGAATTTATGAGTAAAAAGGTTTTAATTTTTCAAGGTAGAATTCATTTTTATGAAGGATACACAATTGAACAGTGTCTTTTACCGGTTTTAATTTGCAGTCATCTTAAATCTAAATATTTGATTTTAACTAATGCTGCAGGAGGTGTAAATCCAAGTTTTGTGCCCGGTGATCTAATGCTTATTAATGAGTTTTTTTCACTGAATTTAAATGTTGAGCTTGCTAAATTTTTTAAGGTTATTAATGCAGATCAAAGGAATGATTTAATTAAATTACCCTCTAAATATGTATCTGCTACAATAATTGAGGCTGCTATTAAATCCGGCTTGCACTTAAAAGAAGGCTCGTATTGGTTTGGTAAAGGTCCAACTTATGAAACTCCGTCTGAAGTTAAAATGGTTGCGCATTTTAATGTTGATGCAGTCGGAATGTCAACAGCACACGAAGCTATTTTTGCAGCAATAAACGGTATGGAAGTAGGGGCAATCTCTTTAATTACAAATCATGCAGCCGGAATTAAACCCGAAAAACTATCCCATCAAGAAGTAATTGATACGGCAGAATCCGTTAAACCAAAATTTGAAAAACTAATTAAAAGTATTATTGAGCTAATTTAATAAAATTTAATAAACTTGCACATGTTATACATGCAGTTTCACTTCTTAATCTATTGGGGGCAATATTTAATTTTGTCCCTGATGCAAGTAAATCATATTCCCTTTCCGAAAATCCCCCTTCGGGACCAATAATAATTGTATAAGTTTTATCTAACGAAATATTATTAAAATAATCAAGAAAATCTGTTTTACTGGATTGATCTAAAATAATGATCTCTGAATCAAAATTTGTATTAATTAATTGTTCGTTAAATTGTAATTTGGGCAAATTAGCTCTTAAGGATTGTTTCATCGCAGCTATAATAATTTTGTTTAATCTTTCAAGCTTACACCCTTTTTGAATACTTCTATCGGAATTATATACTGTTAAATCGGTAACTCCTAATTCCGTACATTTTTCAATTGAAAATTCAAGTCTATCACTATTCTTTAAGTTAGGTATAAAAAAACTGATATTTACAAAAGGAGATTTATATTTTATTATTTTTTCAACATTTAAAAAAGCGTTTTTTGAAGAAATGTCACGAATAATTGTTTTTGCAATTATTCCTTTTCCGTTTGTTACATAAAGGATATCTTCCTTTTTGTGACGCATTACTTTCAAAGCGTGTAAAAGTTCTTCACCCAACAATAATATATTAGTACTTGATTCCGAAAAATCGGATGAATAGTATAATTCTATATTAGAAAGAAAAGCCTGTTCCAATTATTAATTCACTCCTTCCATATTCGTTAAAAGCATATTCGCATCTAATAGCATTAAAAGGTAATATTAAAATTGTAAAACCAAAACCGTATCCGCTATTAAAATTATCAATTTTTATTTTGTCATTATTGTTAAAAACAGTACCTGTATCCATAAAACCACTAAAATATAATTCAACTCTAGCAGATGTAAGTTTTTTAGGTAACAGAGGCAAATCTAAACTAATATTCCAATTCTTTATAATCGGGTGAACTAATTCAATGGAATTTAGCCAAAGATTATTACCCTCTCTTCTATTGTTCTTATAACCTCGTACATAAGTCTCATATCCAAAATAAGATAAATCGTTATATGGAATTGAACCTCCGAATGTTTGCCTATAATAACTTCTCCACTTTAAAGTGAGACCCGAGATAATTTTTTGATACTGTCTGTAATCAATACTTGCTATATTATAGCTTATATTGTTTAATCCAAACCCTGCATGTGTTAATAAAGATGAGGTGTATATACCGGATTCCGGATACTGTATTAAATCTCTTGAGTCAAAAACATAACCAAACCCACCGGAAAAGATTCTATTTATATCATTATCTCCTTTTAATATTTTATTCTTTCCTGCTTTTGGAATATTTATATACGAAAATCCAAAATTAAAAAAAATTGCATTAAAGTTATTTAGTCTCTTTCCAATAGAAAAATCTATTTTTTTATAATTATAAGAAAATTCCTCACCGTACAATTCTTCTGCTTTTTCACTTTTATTAAGTGTTTTTTGTAATGTAATGGCAGTTAAGAAGCTAATATCCAATGATTCAATTACAATGGGGTTATAATACTCTATATAATATGTAGGATCATAACCTAATTCAAATTTCGTTTTAATCTCCTCATTTCTTCCTCTAAAATTTTTATATTGAATATACAATCCGTAAGATGATTTTTTTATATCTTTATCCCGAAGTCGAACAAACGGAATAGGATAGATATACCAACTCTCATCAACTCGGATAACCAAAATATTGCTTAAAGGTTCTGAAGTTTGCTTAAAAAATAATCTTACCCTATTAAATATTCCTAAGCTGAATATTCTTTCGCTATTATAATCAACTGTCTGCCCTGTAACTACATCCCCCTTCTTTATTGTAAGTTCACGAATAATAATATAATCTTTTGTTATATTATTCCCTTTAATTTCAATAGAATCTACTTTTAGTCTATCAAATTTGCCTAAAACCAATGAATCGACTTGAGCCGATAAAACAGCGGAAATAAATAAAATAAATAATGTTATTCTAACCATTCATACCTAAATCTTGATATTTGCATAAATTATGGTAAACTGCTATGCACATATCTTGATAAACAGTAATACCTTTTTCTTTTACTATCCGGATTGCAAAATCATTTCTAATACCTTGTTGTAACCATAATATTTTAGGGTTACAAGCTAAAACATCTTCAATAATTTCAGGGATATCATTACTTTTTCTAAAAACATTCACTATGTCAATATTTCCGTCATAATTACTTAAGTTTTTATAAATTTTAATTCCGTCAATCTCAGGTTCTTCAATCGTTGGATTAATACCAATAACAGTATAACCCTTATCTACCAGAAAGTTAGCAATTTCTCTACTGGTTTTATTAGGGTACTTTGAAAAACCAAGAACCGCAATTGTTTTTGCGGTTCTTAATTGGTTACCAATAATTTCTAAATCGTTTTTATACATTATTTATAACTTTCTATTGGTGAGCAGCTGCAAATCAAATTTCTATCACCGTAGGCATTGTTAATTTTTGATACAGTAGGCCAAAACTTGTTTTCTTTTGTATATGGCAACGGATAGCCTGCCTTTTCCCTTGTATATGAATGAGTCCAATTATCTGAACAAACTTCAAGAATTGTATGAGGAGCAGATTTAATTACATTATCTTCTTTTGAGTAGAGACCTTGTTCAATTTCTTCAATCTCTTTTCTAATTTGAATCATGGCATCACAAAATCTATCTAATTCTGCTTTAGATTCACTTTCGGTAGGTTCAACCATCAAAGTTCCGTGCACGGGAAATGACACGGTTGGAGCGTGAAAAGAATAGTCCATTAATCGTTTAGCTATATCTTCTACTTCAATTCCTGCTGTTTGTTTAAATTCATGCATATCAAAAATCAGCTCATGAGCAACAAATCCGTTTTTACCGGTGTAAAGCACTTTATAATAACTCTCTAATCGTGCTTTTATATAATTTGCGTTTAAAATTGCATATTTTGTAGCATTTTGTAAACCCTTTTCACCCATCATTTTTACATAAGCGTGTGAAATTGGGAGAATTGAAGCACTTCCGAAGGGGGCTGCCGAAACTGCAGAAATTCCTTTTTTTGCTTCAAAAACATGCTTTGGTAAAAAAGGGACTAAATGTGATGCAACTGCAATTGGTCCCATGCCCGGTCCGCCACCTCCGTGAGGTATGCTAAATGTTTTATGTAGGTTCAAATGACAAACATCAGCACCAATTATACCGGGACTTGTTAATGCAACTTGTGCATTCATGTTTGCCCCGTCCATATATACTTGACCGCCAAAATTATGAATAATATTGCAAATTTCAATAATATCTTCTTCAAAAACACCGTGAGTAGATGGATAAGTAACCATTAACGCAGCAAGATTATCTTTGTTTTGTTCTGCTTTAAGTTCTAAATCCTTAATATCTATATTTCCTTTTTCATCACAAGCAACAACAACAACTTTTCCACCTGCCATTACTGCACTTGCTGGATTAGTTCCGTGTGCACTTGAAGGAATTAATATTATGTTTCTGTGCCCTTCTCCTCTACTACAATGGTACGACCTAATAACCATTAAGCCTGCATATTCTCCTTGAGCTCCCGAATTCGGTTGAAATGAAATTGCAGCAAATCCAGTAAGTTTACAGAGTATTTCATTCAATTCATCAATCATCTTTTTATACCCTAATGCTTGATTTTCGGGTATAAAAGGATGTAAATTAGCAAATTCAGGAAATTCAATTGGAAACATCTCTGTAGCTGCATTCAGTTTCATGGTACAAGAACCTAATGGGATCATCGAAGAAGTTAAAGAAAGATCTCTTTTCTCCAAATTTTTAATATATCTCATTAATTCCGTTTCAGAATGATAACTATTAAAAACAGGATGTGTTAAAAATTGAGTTTTTCTATTCAATTCTTCAGGAAAAGAAGAAGTTAAATAAATTTCACCTTCAGATAATTTAGCAATTATTGGATCTATTATTTCACCTTTTGCATTGGCAAAAACAGATAAAATATCATTTAAATCTCTTTGAAGGGTAGTTTCGTCAACCGAAATTAAAATCGAATTTTCTTCAAACCAAAAATTAATCTCATTTTTTAAGGCTTCTTTTTTAATCTTTTCAATTAGTTCGACATCTTCAACTTCAATTTTGAGAGTATCAAAGTAGTATTTATTAGTTAGATTGTAGCCTAACTGTTCTAAACCTTTTGTTAAATATTTGGCACTATTATTAATTCTTTGAGCAATATTCTTTAATCCGGCTGAACCGTGATAAACAGCATACATACCAGCCATAATTGCTAATAATGCTTGAGCTGTACAAATATTACTGGTAGCTTTTTCTCGTTTTATATGTTGTTCTCGTGTTTGAAGTGCCATTCGTAAAGCTCTGTTTCCTTTGGAATCAATAGAAATACCAATAATTCTACCGGGTATTGCTCTCTTAAATTCATCTTTAACCGAAAAATAGGCTGCATGTGGACCTCCGAAACCGATAGGAATTCCAAATCTTTGTGTATTACCTAAAACTACATCTGCACCAAACTCTCCCGGTGGAGTTAGCAAACATAAACTCATAATATCTGCAGCAACAGCACAAAATATACCCTTAGAACTTGCTAACTTAAACAAATCCGAGTAATTATTTATTTTTCCATAGTAATTTGGATATTGTACTAAAATTCCATACAAATCATCTGTAAGCTCAAAATCTTCTACTTTTGCTACTTTAAGTTTTATACCAAGTGGCAATGCACGTGTTGCTAATACATCAATTGTTTGTGGAAACAAGTCGTTTGCAACCAAAAATGTATCTGAATTTTTCTTATTTGCTTTTCGTGAATTATACAACATTATCATTGATTCTGCCGCTGCTGTAGCTTCATCTAATAGCGAGGCATTTGCAATTGGTAATCCGGTTAAATCACTTATTACAGTTTGAAAATTCAACAATGCCTCTAATCTACCTTGGGATATTTCGGCTTGATATGGTGTGTATTGTGTGTACCAACCCGGGTTCTGCAAAATATTTCTTTTAATAACAGAAGGAGTTATTGTTCCATAGTAACCTAAGCCTATAAAACTTCTAAATAATTTATTTAATTTTGCAGTTTTAGAAATTTCATCCATGTATTCATATTCACTAACTCCCCCATCCTCTTTCGAGACTTCAAATTTCATTATATTTTTAGGAATAGTTTTCTCAATTAATTCATCTAAACTTTTTACTCCAATTAACTGAAGCATAGCTTCAGTGTTATCGTTTAATGTCCCAATATGTCTTTTTTCAAAACTGTCTGTTATCCTCAATTCTTTCATATTCAACTCAAATTATTATTTAAAAATTATAATTTAACAAAAAATGAACTCAAAATAAATTCATTAATATACTAATTTTTCATTTTTATTCATTGATTCTTTGCTTAGTAATTTCATATAATCCTGTAATTTTAACATTAAATTAGAATCATAAATAGCAAGAATTTTTACCGCTAATAATCCGGCATTTTTAGACTGATTAATTCCAACAGTTGCTACTGGAACTCCTGCAGGCATCTGAACAATAGAGAGTAATGAATCCAATCCGTTTAAAGCTCTGCTTTGTACCGGTACTCCTATTACAGGTAGTTCAGTATATGATGCTGTCATTCCAGGTAAGTGAGCTGCTCCTCCTGCACCTGCAATAATTACTTTTAAGCCCCGTTCTTTAGCTTTTAAAGCATATTCTGCCATATAATTAGGTGTTCTATGAGCACTAATAATTTTAACTTCAAACGAAACAGAAAATTGTTTGCAAATATCAATAGCTCCTTGCATAGAAGACAGATCAGAGTCGCTTCCCATAATTATACCTACTAGTGGCTCCTGCATTTTAATTCCTTTAAATGTTAGCTAATTTTTCTATTTTTTCAGCTCTATTTAATAATTCTGTTTTGTTATTGCCTATAATAGTAATATGACCCATTTTCCTTCCAATTCTGCTTTCAGATTTACCATATAAATGCAAACTAATATCCGGATCTGATAGAACTTCGTTATAGTTTAATAATTCACCATTACCGTTTCGCTTCCCCAATAAATTAATCATAATAGCGAATGGTTTTTTCATCTCTGTTGACCCTAAAGGTAAATTAAGAACTGCACGAATATGATTTTCAAATTGAGAAGTTATACAAGCATCAATAGTATAATGAGCTGAGTTATGCGGTCTGGGTGCAATTTCATTAACAACAATTTCATCATTTTTTGTTAAAAACATTTCGATAGAATATATACCAAATCCATTAACAGATTTAACACAATTTACTGCAATCTCCTTTGCTTCTTTTAGTAATTCTTCGTTAATTTCACATGGTGCAATAACTTTTTTACAGATGCTATTTTCTTGAATCGTTTCTATTACGGGATATAATTTAATTTCATTAACAGTCCTAACAACCGTAACCCCCAATTCCTTTGAAAAATTAATAAATTCTTCTGCTAATAAAGTAGAATGTCTTTTAGTTAAATTATCAAAAGCAGAAATAAACTCCGACTCGCTTTTAATAATTGCATTACCATAACCGTCATAACCCAGTTTTTTTGATTTTAGGACAAATGGTAATTTGAGTAATTCTTTAACTCTATGATATTCATTTTTTGAGGTGACATCCATAAATTTGGGTAAAGGAATTCCAAAACTTTTGAATGTGCTTTTTTGAATGAATTTATCTTGAATTAACTCAATTGTATCGGAAGACGGAATTACAGATTTTCCAATATTTTCCAGAAATCTTAATCTATTAGAATCAACAAATTCACTTTCTAATGTAATAACATCGCAATTTTTCGAAAAACTTTTCAATATATTGTCATCATCTACCCAGCCGACAAAATCGTCTTTTGTCATAACACCGGCAGGTGAATTAATTTGTTTTTCTAAAATATTGATATTTAAACCTAATTTATATGCAGCCAAAGCAGACATTTTTGCAAGCTGTCCGCCACCTAATATTCCTACACGCATTATTTCTCAATTAATAAAATTTTAAATTTAAATTTACTAAGAAATTATCAGATAGAAAAGAGAAGATAAAAAAAAAGCGAAGTTGAAACACTATTAGAAAATTCAACTTCGCTCCGGTAGTCGCGTGTCTTTAAAATTTATTTTTTATTTATTGAACCAATTCCTGATACATTATTATTTACAACTTTAGGATTTCCATAATAGTTTACTGATCCTACTCCGGATACTTTTGCATCAAGTTTTTCAGAAACATATACATCTGCCGAGGCAGTACCGCTAATTTCAACATCAACTTCTTTCGATTGTAAATCAATAGAATTTAATCTACCTGCTCCTGAAATCTTGGCTTTTATATAATTTGCAGAACCATTTATATTTATGTTTCCTGCTCCGCTTAAGTTAATAAAAAACTCTTCATTTTTCAAGTCTTTTATTGTCAAATTATTTGCTCCTGAGATATTTGCTTCTTTAATTGATGGATTTGTGATATATATCACAATTTTTTTTGATGTTTTTATATTCTTTTTTGTCTTGATTATTAATTTACTTCCAATATTATTAATTTCAATATATTTAAGTAAATTGCTTTCTCCATTAATTATTAAATTTGGTGTATTGTTAGTTTCATAAACTACATCGAAAGCACCACTTAGATCAAGAACCTCAAATTTTTCAATCGTTCTTTTTTCTTCCACAATATTTCCGTTCCCCTTAACTCCTACTCTCATACATCCAATTAAGGCGAAAGAAATTAACCCAATAATTAATATTACTTTTTTTGCCATATCATTATTCCCATTTTTTATTAAGACGTTTGTTTATATAAATAGTTTCATTTTAATTAATTATTTGTTAATTTAATTGATTAATTATTTAGACTTATTTATTATAATTAGGTTGCATTTAATATGAAAATTACTTGAGGTTTTTTTTGAAAGATTCTGAATTTGATATATTAATAAAAGAAACTTACGATAATTTATGGAATGGTAGATTTAGAATGGCATTAAATTCTGCCAAAAAATTATTTGATAAAGAGCCTTATGATACCGAAGTATGTTTGTTGTATTCTTGGTCGTTGTTAGAAAACGGACATCCGCTTAAAGCAATTGAATTTATTAATTCAGTTGTTAATCTTTCTTCAGAACCTGCCAAACTTCAAATGATTAGGGGTTATTTGTTATCTAGAATTTGCATTTATGAAAACGCAACAAAAGATTTGATAAATTCTATTGAAAAACAAAAAAGTATGCTCAGTTTTACATATTTAAACTATGCAAGAACATTAGCTGGCATGAAAAAATTTGAAGAAGCTTTGGAGCTTTTTGATTTGATAGATACTCTTGAAAATGAAAAAAAGCATAGTAAAATTAAAAACTATTTTACTTTGGCTAACGAACTAAATAATTTTTCCGGTAAATTAAAACAAAAATATGCCGAAAATTTAATTTTTGAAGCCACAAATGCTTTAAAACAAAAAGAATTTTGGTTTACCCTTTTTGTGTGTCGGCGAATTTTAATGCAAGAACCAATTACACCAAGAATTCAGGGAGATGCTGAATTATTAGAACTTGAATCACTAATTTCTTTATATCAATTAAAGCCTGCTTGGGAAAAAGCCAATACTTTAAAAGCCAAGTTTAGCGGGGATTCAACTTTTAAAAGCATAATTAAAGCTTTAGAAAAATATAAAGGAATAGAATTTGACGTTTCGGAAGACATTGATATTTCTAATGATAATTTAGAAATTAAAAAGGATGAGATGTCTCCTTCTTTTAATAATGAATTAGAAAAACAAACTCAAGTAACAAAAAAGAATACTACTTTTTGTATTAAACCAATATTCTATAAAAATGAATTTGCCGAGGTATTCTCATTAAATTTATTCAGTGTTGCCGAAGAAGAAATAATTGGAGAAAGAATATATTACTCCCAATTTGCAAAAGATGATATTTCTTTTATTGCTGCCGAAGTTATTTTTAATAATATGTTTTTTGAAATTGAAGATAAAGTATTGCAAGGTACTGCAAAATGGTTCCTTAATGATGTAATTTTAGGTGAAAATAAATTTAATGTTAACGTTAAAAAGAATTGGGATTCGGTTATTTTTGTTCAGGCTTGGGGTACAAAACACAAAAATGCTTGGAAACATGGAGTTGCAAAAGTAGAGATATCTATAGAAGGAAGTTTGGCTGCTGAAAGAGAATTTGTTATTGGAAATGAGTTTATTGTCGATATTCAAGAGAATGAGGATTCCCCTATTGAAGAAAAATCCCAAAACATAGAACTCGATTTAGATACATTGATGGAAGATTTTAATAAACTGACAGGATTAAAAAGTGTAAAAGAAGCATTAAAAGATTTTACTGCCTATCTAAATTTTATAAATGACAGAAAAAAATTAGGTCTAAAATCTCAAGATGACCTATCGATTAATGCGTTATTTTTAGGTAACCCAGGTACTGGAAAAACAACCGTTGCAAGATTATTAGGTAAAATATTTAAAGCAATGGGTATTTTACCAAAAGGACATGTGATAGAAGTTGATAGAGCAGGACTTGTTGGTCAATATATAGGAGAAACTGCTCAAAAAACAGAAAAAGTTATTAATGATGCAATAGGAGGAGTGCTTTTTATTGATGAAGCATATACATTGGTAAAAAAAGGAGGCAGCGGTCAAGATTTTGGTCAAGAAGCTGTAGATACATTACTAAAAAGAATGGAAGACTTAAAAGGTCAGTTCTCGGTTATTGCAGCAGGTTATATTGATGAAATGGAAGATTTTTTATTGTCTAATCCCGGATTGAAGTCAAGATTTAATCATAAATTTATTTTTGAAGATTATACACCCGAAGAGTTATTCGAAATTATTTTTAATCTTTTTAAAAAAGAAGAATATGCTTTTACCGAAGATGCACAAGAATTATTAAAAAAACAATTTATCAACTTATATCGTTTGCGCGATAAAACATTTGGCAATGCAAGATTAGCTAAAAAAATATTTGAAGATTTAAAGATGAGTTTATCGAGAAGATATAATGAGCTTTCCGATGAAGAAAAAACAAAAGAATCTTTAATTACAGTTACAGTTGATGAAATTAATTCTGTTTTTAATATTAGTAATAAAACTATTATAGATTTACCGATTAATGAAGAACTATTAAATGAAGAATTGAATAAGTTAAATAATTTAATAGGTTTATCCGGTATAAAAAAGGATGTTGGTGATTTAATTAAATTAGCAAGATACTTTAAGCAGCAAGGCATTAATTTGCAAGAAAGATTTACCGATCACATCTTGTTTTATGGAAATCCTGGCACGGGTAAAACAACAGTCGCAAGAATTATTAGTAAAATTTACTCAGCACTCGGTATTTTACCAAGGGGGCATTTAGTTGAAACGGATAGACAAGGATTAGTTGCATCACATATTGGGGGAACTGCAGAAAAGACTACAAATTTAATTAATAAATCGATAGGTGGTACTTTATTTATTGATGAGGCGTATGCATTAATAAAAGGCGGTGAAAACGATTTTGGTAAAGAAGCAATTGATACTTTGCTAAAACGTATGGAGGATGACAGAGGGAAATTTATTGTAATTGCTGCCGGTTATACTGAGGAAATGAAACAATTTTTAGAAAGCAACCCTGGGATGACTTCTCGTTTTACTGCTCAATTTACATTTGAAGATTACACCCCTGAAGAGATGTTAGACTTATTAAAAATTTACGTTAAAGAAAAAGAAGTTTTAATTAATGATGACACTTTAACAAAAATATTAAATTATTTTACCGAGTTATACCGTAACCGTGACAAAAATTTTGGAAATGCAAGGATAGTTAGAAACTTTTTTAATAAAGCTTATCAAAATTATTTATTAAGAATTTCCGAATTTAATGAAGAAATAACTGAAAAGATAGAAAAAGTATTTACAGAGGAAGATTTTTTTGAAAGTGAAACGAAAATAATGAAAAATAAGTACGAAATTCAAATCAATCAAAAAGAATTGGATAAATTATTAGACGAGCTGAATAAATTAAAAGGACTTGACTCTGTTAAAAATTCTGTAGAAAAACTTATAAATAGCTTAAAAGTAACTAAACTTAGAAAAGAAAGAGGTTTACAAGTAATTGAAAAAAGTCTGCATTCAGTTTTTATTGGCAATCCCGGTACAGGAAAAACAACTGTAGCACGATTAATTAGTAAAATATACAAGGAAATGGGGTTAATTGAAAAAGGGCACTTAATTGAAGTTGATAGAGCTGACTTAGTTGCCGGTTATACCGGACAAACAGCGTTAAAAACCGATAATATAATTAAACAGGCTTTAGGCGGATTATTATTTATTGATGAAGCATATACATTATCTCGAGGTAGTAGCGATTTTGGTCAAGAAGCCATTGATACATTATTAAAACGCATGGAGGATTTTAAGGGACAATTTATTGTTATTGTAGCAGGTTATACCGAAGAAATGAAAAGATTTGTTGATTCTAATCCGGGTCTAAAATCAAGATTTACTAATACATTTGTTTTTGAAGATTACTCTCCAAGGCAGTTACTCGAAATTTCTAATGATATAGCTGAATCCAATGGTTATAGGCTAGATGAAGGGGCTCTTCAATTATTGCTTGAAACATTTTATAATTTATATAATAAACGCGATAAAAACTTTGGTAATGCTCGTACTGCAAGAAATATTTTATATAAAGCTATTAGTAACCAAGAAGAGAGAATTGCAAAATTATACAGTCATAACGACGAAGATTTAATGACTATTACTTATGAAGATGTTGAAAATATATCGGAACAAGACTATTAGCTAATCTATGTGTTCTGCAAATGTTAAAATATTACCTATATTATCATAGCATGTAAACTCTTTTGTACCGTAAAAGGTTTTTTCAATCGGCTTGATTATTTTAACATTGTTTTTAATTTTTTCAAAAAGTTTTTGAACATTTTCTACATCCATATATAACGAAATAAAATTATTAGTATCACTTCTCTCAATATTAGATTTTTGTATCATTAATTCAACTTCACCGTTTAACAACATAACAAATTCCGGAATTCCTTTTTCGGGAATTTGTGCAACACAAGAAAACCCTAATTCGTCTTTATAAAAGTCCATACTTTTTACTACATCTTTTGTTAATAAAATAGGACTTAATTTTGATATTTTCATATATGTGGCTCTTGAATTTAATTGCTTTTCTTTTAATAAAAATGATGCTACTACCCATAATAAACTAATAACAATAAAGAAAAATAATAAAAATATAACACTTCGTATTTTAGGTTTCATTTAGTTTCTGCATCTTATTAAAAATTATACCGGATAATTTAATAAAAATTTTTCTTGTAACAATATGTTTTATTAAAAGAACAGTTTTATTAAAAAAACCGTCTATAACAGTAGGTTTTTTTCCAAGGTATTTTAAAGCAGTATTTACAACATCTTCAGGATTACGATAAAACTTATTCATTGTTAATCCCGCTCTTTCATGAAAATTTGTACGTGTTGTTCCCGGATTTACCGAAATAACATTAATATTATATTTCTTTAATTCATACCATAGACCACAAGCCAACATCTCATCAAACGATTTGGTAGCTGCATAAACCGTATTATAAGGCGAAGGTACAAATGAAAGAAGTGAACCAATAATAATAATATTACCTTTTCCAAATTTCAACATATTTGGTAATACAATTTTTGTTAGCAATACAACAGTTAAACAATTTACATTTATCATGTCTTCTAATGTATTAATATTCTGAGAGATAAATTCTCCGGTCAACCCAAAACCCGCATTATTAATTAAATAATCAATTCTTTTATCTTTTATTAAGTCTTCTGTCTGTTTTATCCATTCCTTTTTACTTAAGTCTTGTACAATTATTTCTGTTTTTATATTGTTTAACAAATATTTTTGTTTTAATTGCAATAAACTTTCAATATTTCTAGCAATTAAAATTAAATTATAACCCATATTGGCAAATTTGTCTGCAAAAGATTTACCAATTCCCGAACTAGCACCCGTTATTATAACCCAATTCTTTAATACGTTTTCCATAAGCTAAATCCCTTATTCTGAATATTTTAGAAAATTGTTCATTATTTCTCTTCTAAACATGAAATTTCTTTTTTTTAATACAAATATTTTTGTAAATTTACAAGTTAATTTTGTGAGTATAATATGTTCTTAAAAAAATCCGATAAAATAGCTCTTCATTATAAAGATATTCATTTAACTTATAACGAATTAGTTAGCAATGTAAATAAATATGCTAATATTTTCAAAAATAAAGCTAAAAAAGTGGCAGTTTTTTCTGAAAATAGACCGGAATGGGTTTACTCATTTTATTCTATTTGGAAAAACGATTGCGTTGCAATTACAATTGACTTTATGTCAACACCTGATGAAGTTGCATATATTTTAAATGATGCACAACCTGAATTTATTTTTTGTTCGATAGAAACCCATAAATTACTGATTTCAATATCCGAGAAACTCCTCTATACTCCAAATTTTTTAGTATTTGAAAGTATTAATCTCAAAGAAATTTCAGAAGATAATTCTGATTTATATATTCCAGATATTTATAAAACTGCATTAATCATTTATACAAGCGGCACTACTTCAACACCAAAAGGAGTAATGCTTTCGTACGATAATTTATTGGCAAATATTGAAGCAGTTGTTGATGCAAATATATACAGAGAAGATATACGTGTAATGGTTTTATTACCTTTACATCATGCATTACCTTTAATGGGTACAATGATAATTCCATTATTCGTAAATGCTACTATTGCTTTCTCCCCTTCTTTAAATGCAGAAGATTTAATTGCCACTTTGCAAAAACATAAAATAACAATGATTATTGGTGTTCCTAGATTTTATACATTATTACGCCGTAAAATAAAAGATAAAATAAATGAGAAGTTTGTAACCCGATTTCTATTTAAAACATGTGAAAAGATCAATTCTTTTGGTTTTTCAAAAGTAATCTTCTCCAAAGTTCATAAAAATTTTGGTGGACACTTAGTAACTTTGGTTTGTGGTGGAGCCGCTTTAGATTTTGAAGTTGAAAGAGATTTTCGAACTTTAGGATTTGAAATATTAGTTGGTTACGGAATGACAGAATGTGCTCCTATGATTAGCTTTCCAAGACCCGGTAAAGCAAGAATCGGAGCCTCAGGTCAACAACTTTCTTGCAATGAAATTAAAGTCGTGGATAATGAAATTATTACTCGCGGAAGAAATATTATGCAAGGTTATTATAACAAACCAAAGGAAACTGCCGAAATTATAAAAGATGGTTGGCTTTATACAGGTGACTTAGGTTTTCTTGATAAAGAAGGTTATATTTTCATTACCGGTAGAAAAAAGGAATTAATAATACTTTCTAATGGAAAAAATATTAGTCCGGTTGAAATTGAAGAAAAAATTGCAGAAATATCTGAGATTATTCATGAAAGTGCTGTATTTGCTAAAGGTGATGCAATTCATATAATAATTCACCCTGATAATAAAAAATTAGAGAATATAAAACCTAATGAACTTGAGGATTTTATCAAATGGAACGTTGTTGATGTTTATAATAAAAAAGCAGCTCAATCAAAAAAAATATCTCGGTTTTATATTGTTGATGAGGACTTACCTAGAACAAGACTTGGAAAAATTAAACGTTATGAGTTAGAAAAATTCTTACAAAACATTAATGTATCAGAAAAAATTAAATCTGAAGAGCCTTCATTTGAAGAATACTTAATGGTAAAAAACTATTTAAAAGATTTAAAGACAGTAGAAGTTCATTCAACAGACCATTTAGAATTGGATTTAGCACTTGATTCATTAGATAAGGTTAGTTTTCAGCTTTTTCTTAAAACTTCTTTTGGTCTTGAAATAACTAATGAGGAGTTAGCAAAGTTTTCCAACGTTTTATCTCTTTCAGAGTATGTCAAAAATAATAAAATTAAAACAGAAACTGAAAGTATTGATTGGAGTAAAATATTTAAACAAAAAATTGAATTAAAATTACCTAAAAGTTGGGTTACTCATGGTTTATTAAAAAGTATCTCAAAATATTTATTAAAAGTATATTTTAGAATTAAAAGCGAAGGAGTAACTAATTTACCTGAAGGACCGGCAATAATTACTCCAAATCATCAAAGTTTTATTGATGGATTATTTGTTTCAATTTTCTTGAAAAACTCTCAGTTAAAAGAGATTTATTATTACGCAAAAGAAAAACATGTTAATACTAAATTATTAAAGTTTATTGCTGATAAACACAATGTAATTGTAATGGATTTAAATAATGATTTAATGACCTCGTTACAAAAACTAGCCGAAGTACTTAAACAAGGTAAAAAAATAATGATATTTCCTGAAGGTACACGTTCAAAAGACGGAGAACTAGGAACTTTTAAGAGAGCTTTTGCAATACTTGCTAGAGAGCTAAATGTACCTGTAGTACCCGTATTAATTAAAGGTGCCTACGAAGCATTGCCATCAGGCTCTTTATTTCCAAAACCTTTTAAAACAATAAAGGTTAAATTTTTGCAGCCTGTCAATCCCGAAGGTCATAGTTATGATACTTTAATAAGCACGGTTTACGACTTGTTAAATAAAGAATTAAAAGCGATTTAATTAATAAATCGCTTTAATATTTTTATATCATTTCGCTTAAAAGTTCAGGTCTTGGAGATGCAATAACAACTTTATTAACTAATAGTCCTCTCTTCCCTATAACAAAAGCTCCGGATTCTACAGCACTTGTAACTGCAGCAACCTCTCCTGTTAAAGTACAAAATGCTTTACCGCCTAAAGCCATAGCAAGTCTAATTTCTATTAATTGTACATTACTTGATTTAACGGCGGCATCGGCTCCTTCAATTAAAGAAGCAACAGAATATGCTTCTAAAATTCCGAGAGATTCAAGCCTATCAACCTTAGTATGACCTGAAATTGCCGGAAAAATATCAGGATGAACATTCGGAATTACAAAAGTATCTATAACCGAAAAATCAAGATTTGTTACTGCAGCATCAATACTTGTTTGCACTGCTGCAACATCTCCGCCAATCAAAACAATATATTTGCCTGAACAAATAGATCGGGATAAAATTAATTCAACCTGTGATGTTTTTAACATTATATCCGCTGCTAACATTCCAGAGGCAATACTTGAAAGTTCTATTAATCCAATCGAATTCATTTGATATTAATCCTTACTAATAATTACATAATTATTTGCTACTTCTTTAATTTTCCCGTTAATCGATGCATGAATATTAGCACCCAATTTGCCCTCTTCGTTTTTAATAATTAAATCTCCTTTTATAACCTTATCGCCTGCTTTTACCATAACAATTGACGGAGCACCGACATGTTGTTTTGTTAATATTTTTACCTCGTTAATATCAATCGTTAAATCAACAAAAGGAGTTTTTCTTTCAAATTTTTCCAAATCCAAACGTTTTAATAATTGCTTAATTGGTACACGCCTTCCTTCTTTAATCGGATGAATTTTAACCGGTTTAGTTTGATTATACTTCATATTTTGCTGTTTCATTTCCTCTTTACTCTGAATACAAGCCTCACGAGGGTATAAATCTTCAGGACAAGAATATAATGAACATAAACCGCATGCACAACATAAATCGGCATATTGATTCCATAGTTCTTTTCCGGAAGTTGTAAAAACCAAACTTCGCATTACTTTATGTGGTTGAACGTCATATCCCAATAAATATCTTGGGCAAAATTCGGTACAATAGCTACATTGGTCACATGCCGATTTTCCGATTCTATTCATGCTTTCTTTAGGTTTGTTCATCCTATTTATTAGATAATGGTTAATAGGAAGTAAAATAATACCTGCAGTAGTTTTTGTTACCGGTTCATCTAAATCATAAGTCAATCGCCCCATTAAGATCGGAAGAGCGTCGTGTAGGGAAAGAGTG
>ERZ795059.2497-NODE-2497-length-19029-cov-5.424897_pt1 | contig 19029 bp, 12 predicted proteins | sample MGYA00375143_ERZ795059 | MGnify/ENA primary metagenome ERZ795059 (study PRJEB30188, sample SAMN05720168) | activated sludge metagenome | isolation source: Anaerobic digester | place: USA | collected 2015-01-07 ... | reverse complement strand
TCTATATGATAATACGTCAGTCAATGGTTTACAGATTGGTGGCCAAGTCATGTATAATGGTATCAGAATTGGCCGGATTGAAGATATACAAATTGACAGAAAAGATGTTACCCGCGTGATTGTTGATTTTACAGTCAGACAAGGCACTCCAATTAAAGAAAACACTGAAGCAACACTGGTTGCTGTTGGTATTACTGGGCTAAAGCAGATCGAACTGACAGGTGGAACAAATGATGCAAAAACGATTGAACCAGGCTCTTATGTAAAACCTGGCAAATCCCTATTTGATAATATTAGTGACAAAGCCGAGTCTATTGCAAATAAAGTCGATGTGGTATTAAGCAATGTCATCGAAATAACCAGTAAAGAAAATCAGAACAATTTAAAAGCGACACTGGCCAATCTGAAAAAGATTTCTGAAGAAGTAAAACAACCAATCAATAATTCACTGACTAACGTAGAATCACTTACTTATGAATTGGCTAAAACAGTTATGCAGGCAAATCAGATATTACAACGCGTCTCAGAAATAGTAGAAAATGATAAAATAGAAAAAACAATAAGCAATCTCGAAAAAACAAGTAGTAATTTATCTAAGATTGATACGAAAAAGATAGAAAATGAATTCTTTGAAACCAGTAAAAAACTGAATGAAACTGTCTCTAAAGCGAATATTCTGATGAATAGAATTGATGCTCTCGTTCAGAAAAACTCACCTGATATAAACGCTTCAATTGAAACATTGAGAGAAACACTTGAGAATTTGAATGAATTTTCAAGACAAATATCTGATGACCCAAGTATCTTGATTAATTTTGGTTCTAAAAAACAAAGCAATCCGTAAGAAGAGGGGAAAAATATGAATAAGAAATATTTGCTAATTTGTCTGGTACTTGTACTTGTTATATTGAGTGCCTGTTCTTCAGCTGTTATTCAAACAAAAAAATACTATATCCTTGAATATAAACCCGTTAAGGAAAATAACGACTTAAAACAGAAAAAGCCTCTAAACTATGCTGTTCGTGTATTGGATGCTGAAATGCCAAGGATTTATGATAGAAAACAAATCGTGATCAAAAGTTCTGATAATATGATTGAATATGATTACAATAACCTTTGGGCAGATCGGTTAAATCCAAATATTTCCAATCTGATATTAACCCGACTGATGCGATATAATGTTTTTAAACAGGTATTTACGGACTTTCAGCAAAAAGCTGATTATGAAGTTGTTACTAAGGTCAATACAATTGAGTTTATTGACTATCAAAGCAAATGGGCTGCTCATTTAAATCTGGAGATTTATTTACGAAGAACGTCTGATAATCAATTTGTACTCAGACATTTTTCTGATAAGAATATTGAGCTGTATGACAAACGAATTGAACATTATGTTCAGACGATTAACGATATGATTATGGACGAAACAGACAGATTTATTGAAAAAACCTTAAAAAAACTAAACAGTAATGGAAATGGTAAATCAAATGGGTTGAGACCAACTGATTTTATGACTGAGACAGATAGTCTTGCTAGTGAAACAGACAGTTCCTATGTTGAAATGGATAATGATGATACTGATTTCAGTAGTTTAGGTACTTTGTTTGTACCTGTCAAAACAGACCCTGATCATGAACCTTCTTATTCAATTTATAATGAATATGGGAAGTTAATTGAAACTGCTATGATGGGTCAAGATGTTTTATTGGAACCAGGCAAGTATCAGCTAAAGATGGGTACAAATGAAAAAATAGAGAAAACGGTTGAAGTGCTTCCCAGATATAAACATGTGGTAAAACCTGAATGGGGCTGGTTAACAGTCAATGTGGTAGATGAAAACCGAGATGAAATGGATATACGATATGAGTTGTTTGATTTGGCTTCAACAGAATCTTATGGATTTGGAATTGGTATCAAAGAAGGTCTTGGTCAAAAACTTCAAGCCTGGGTATTACCTGCAGGATTCTATAAAGTGGTTTTAAACAACTATCCTTTTAATACTTATACAGACTTTGCAACGATTGAAGTGAAAGAAGGCATTTTAGAACAGATGACAGTTGTTGTGGACTCTGAAACCAAACGAATGTTAGGTGCAGGTAAGATGTTGCTGGATGATTTGTTTGCAAAGAGTAATTTGAAGAATAACTTACTTTTACATTTTAATGCGAATGTCAATTTTAAAAATGATGTAGAGAAAAATAAATTTGATTTTTCATCTGTTTTCAATGTTCAGGGAGATCATAAATTGATTTATGATGCTGAACCGTATTATTTTTCAATGAAAACCCTTATTGAACAGGGTGTTACAAAGTCTTCGGGTGTAGATATGAATTTTTCTATGGATAAAGTAGATGTTAAAAATACATTTGTCTATACATTGATAAAATTCTTTGGTTTGTATGCACGACAGGATCTTAATACTCATCTATGGCCAGAAAATCTGATTGAAAAAGATGAGAAAAAATATATCATGATTGATATTGATAATAATGCTGATACTTTGATGACAAAAAAACTTCAGGTAAAGTCTTCATTTTACCCATTAGTCAGTAAAACAGGAGCTGGATTTAACTTCCGTGTCAATAATAATTTAAGTTTTAGAACAGGGGTTGGTTTAAGGCATGATGTGAACAAAGATTATTATATTTTTGATAGTCAGCAAGGAGATTATTATGTTTATAAAGAGACTAAGTCTGTAAGACAAACAGGTGTCGAAGCCTCTCTCTATGGTAATATCCCAATTCCATTATTATTTACAGATTCAAAACTCAGCTGGACAACTAATTTTGATTTGCTCAAACCAATTGATAACGATTCAAAAGTGAATATCGATTGGGAAAATACTTTTAATTTGCCTATCTATAAGAATATATCTCTGGATTACAGACTCAACATGAATTACAATGAAGATGTAAAAGATTATGTCGTTTTTGACAGTGCTGCTTTTATCCGTTTTACGATGATCATATCAAGATAGGTGATTATTGAATGGCAGAATACCAGATTCAAGATAAAGTATTGTTGATTGAAGGGCAACTGAATAAAGTAAGTGTTGCAAAATTATATTCTCAAATATTAAAAGATAAACATTTTAAAGAGATTGATTATATCTCTTTAAAAAAACTGGAAGAAATTGACAGTGCCGGTGTGGCAATGCTGGATGAATTGATTCTGAAACTTCCTCATCCGGTACCAGTAAGAGATATGTCTGAAATCGTGAAAGATACGATTAGTGTTTTTGAATCACGAAGTCTTCCTGAAAACCCCAAACCTAAAAAAGCAGGTATTTTTGAAGCGACTGGTTCTGCTGTTATCAACTTTTCAAAAGAGTTGTTTGAAATGCTGGTCTTAACTTCTGATATTGTGTACTGGTCAATAGTCGGTATCTGGAATAAAAGGGGACAGAGAAAAGGCAGTCTGATACAACAGGGCGTTTTAATTGGTGTTGATGCTTTACCGATTGTGGCATTGCTTTCTTTTATTATCGGTTTCATTATTTCTTTACAGTCTGCAACCCAACTAAAGCAGTTTGGGGCAAATATATTTCTTGCCAATCTAATCGCAATTAGTATGGTAAGAGAACTCGGTCCTCTGGTAACTGCTATTATTGTCGCTGGTAGAAGTGGTTCTGCTATTGCTTCTGAGATCGCCACAATGAAGGTAACGGAAGAAATAGATGCATTAAAGATGATGGCTTTAAACCCAATACGTTATGTGGTTGTACCAAAATTTCATGCCGTTACATTTTGTATGCCTTTATTGGTATTGTTTTCAATATTGATAGGCATTTTTGGTGGTATGTTAATAGGAATTTATTATCTGGATTTGAGCTTAGTGGCCTTTTTAAATGCCTGTCTGGAAGTAACGGCTTTAAAAGATATTGTGATATCTATGGCAAAAAGTATTGTATTTGCCTGGCAGATTGTTATTGTGGGCAGTCATTATGGTTTTCAGGTAACAGGTGGAGCAGAAGGTGTTGGTAAGGCAACGACAATAGCCGTTGTAATCTCGATATTCTCAGTGATTGTAATGGATGCACTTTTTAGTTTATTCTATATGATTTAAACAGATAAAGGTTCGAAAATGAATAAAAATAAAAACTCTGGAAGTAAATTGGCTAATCCGGTGATAGAAGTTCGTAATCTTGTGGCAAAATATGGCGAACGAACGATTTTAGACGACATTTCACTTGATATCTATCAGGGTGAAGTTACGGTTATATTAGGCTCAAGCGGTGGTGGAAAAACGACTTTTCTAAAGAATATCATTCGGTTAAATCAGCCTTACTCGGGTTCAGTTAAGATCTTTAATGAAGAAGTAACCCAAATGGATGAGGAAACTTTTGCCAGAATCCTGCGACGAGTCGGAATGCTTTTTCAGAATGGTGCTTTATTAAACTCCATTGATATTTATGAAAATCTATGTATTCCTCTGGAACAGCATACCCATTTGCCAAAAGATGTCGTTGAAAGAATGGTAAGAAAAAAGCTGGATTTGGTTAATTTGTCTCATGCGTTGTATTTACTTCCTTCTGAACTTTCAGGTGGTATGAAAAAAAGAGCTGCGCTTGCCAGGGCAATTGCGCTTGATCCTGAGATATTGTTTTTTGACGAGCCTTCTGCGGGTTTGGATCCAATCACTTCTGCTCAACTGGATGAGCTAATACTGGATTTAAAAAATTTACTGAAAATATCCATCGTAGTTGTAACTCACGAGCTTGCCAGTATTCACCGGATAGCAGACAGAATCATCTTTTTACATAAGGGAAAGCTGGTATTTCATGGATCACTGGATGACGCAAAGCTTTGTCCTCATGAAACTGTTCAGGAATTCTTCAGGGTCGGGAGATTTGAATAATGGATTATACAAAAATTTTAAATAAAATTAACAAAGAAGTAAAGCCTTATTTTGGAAAAGGAAAGGTTGCTTCCTATATACCTGCGTTAGCTAATGTTGATCCTAACAAGTTTGGGATTTCAATTCAATGCATTGATGGTAAAGAATATCATCTTGGTGATTCGCACGAGCCTTTTTCCATTCAAAGTATATCAAAAGTTTTTACCCTTGCAGATGTGTTTTACCAGATCGGTTCAAAATTATGGACAAGGGTTGGCAGAGAGCCTTCAAGTAATCAGTTTAATTCTTTGATTGAGCTTGAAATCGACAATGGAATACCGAGAAACCCTTTTATCAATGCGGGTGCTTTGGTAATTACTGATATGATATGTGAACAGCAAGTTGGTCCTAAACTTCATATTCTGAACTACATTCGAAAATTATGTCATAATCCTAATATTGAATATAATGAAGAAGTCGCAGAATCAGAAGCTCAAAATGGATTCAGAAATGCTGCTTTGGCAAATTTTCTTAAAAGTTGTGATAATCTTAAGCAACCAATAGATCAGGTATTAGATACCTATTTTAAACAATGCAGTATTGAAATGAGTTGTGCTGATTTAAGTCATGCTTGTCTCTTTTTAGCAAATAATGGTAAAACACTGAATGATACAAGAGAAATACTAAGTTTCCGACAGACAAAAAAAGTAAATTCTCTGATGATGATATGCGGATTATACAATGAAGTTGGAAATTTTGCATGGAGAGTTGGATTACCAGGTAAAAGCGGAGTTGGTGGGGGAATTGTGGCGGTTGTACCAGGAAAGCTGGTGATAACTGTTTGGGCTCCAGAACTAAATCAAAATGGTAATTCATTTGTCGGTATTAAAGCACTCGAGTTGTTTACAACACTTACGAAAAGATCAATTTTTTAAAAAGTCTTCTTTATAATATTGGATGAATAGGAGGAGGAAATATGAAAAAAGTATGGATAATCATCTGTATAATGATGATATTGATGCCATTTTCTTTACATGCCAGACGTTTTGCACGTTGGTACACCAGTATGGGGCAGTTTACAGCAGTCATTCGTAATGATATTATGCCGATAACCGGCAATAATTTTATCGAACTGGCACAGACCTATTTTTATGACAATCTGGTTTTTCACAGGGTTGTTGAAGGTTTTGTCATTCAGGATGGGTGCCCAAATGGAACAGGGACAGGTGGACCAGGTTATACAATTCCGGATGAATATTCCCCATTGATATTACACGATGCGCCAGGTGTTCTAGCAATGGCAAAAACTTCCCAGCCAAATTCAGCCGGATCACAGTACTACATTACTTTAGATGCATTTCCGCATTTGGATGGAAATTATGCTGCCTTTGGAAAAGTGATTGATGGGATGAGTGTTGTTTTTGATATTAGTCATGTGCCTGTGAATTCAAATAGTCATCCTCTGGTTGATGTTGTGATTGATTCACTGAGAATACTGGGTTTAGAGATTAATAGCATTTCTCCTGCTGATACTGTTTTGACAACTCAGGTCAGTAATGATCTTTCATTTTTTGTTGATGCTTATGACGTAAATCAGTTTGTTGATGCAAATTATGAATGGTATATCGATAATGAGCTGATACAAAACGCTCAGAGTTCTGAATTTGTTACTCAATTTTCTCAGACAGGTGAGCATTTGGTTAAATGTATTGTTTCAGATGCTGATGTGGATTATCCAATTATGTGGCATGTTCATGTTAATCCGCTCTCAACAGATGAAGATATCGTTCAATCCAATATGATTACTTCTGTATCCTCATACCCAAATCCTTTTTATCAGTTTGTCAGTTTATCCTATCAGTTGAAAAAACAAGATCAGGTAAAAATTAGTATTTATGATATTAAAGGACGTTTAGTAAATTCTTATCATCATGTTGCAAGCAGATCTGGAGAAAATACATGGCAATGGAATGGTTTAAATCAAGATAATCAGATGGTATCAAATGGAATATATCTGTATCGTATAGAATCAAACGGAGCAGCTGTTTCGGGCAAAATGATTATGATGAAATAAGCAGATAAACTATTAAAATGCAAAAAATCCCCTCATAAGAGGGGATTTTCATATATTGACCGATTAGTCTCTATTGTATAGATCTCGGGTATATACTTTTTCTTCTACATCACTTAACAAATCACACATTCTATTGCTGACAATGACATCAGATATTTTTTTAAATTCATCTAAGTCCTTAATAACACGTGAATGGTAAAAATGATCTTCTTTCAGAACTGGTTCATAAACAACTACTTCAATGCCTTTTGCTTTGATGCGTTTCATGATTCCTTGAATAGAAGATGCTCTGAAATTGTCAGAATCCATTTTCATGGTGAGTCGGTAGATGCCAACGATTTTAGGTTTTCTTTTAAGAATCATGTCTGAAATGTGATCTTTTCTGGTACGGTTTGCTTCTACAATCGCAGAGATAATCTCATTTGGGACATTCTCATAATTGGCACGTAATTGTTTAGTGTCTTTTGGCAGACAATAACCGCCGTAACCGAATGAAGGATTATTGTAATGGGATCCGATTCTTGGATCCAGACCAACTCCTTCTATAATCTGCTTAGCATTTAATCCGCGTATTTCGGCATAAGTGTCCAGCTCATTAAAGTAAGCAACTCTTAAAGCCAGATAGGTATTGGAGAATAATTTGATTGCTTCAGCTTCTGTAGGATCCGTAAACAATACAGGAATATTATCTTTGATCGCTCCTTCTACTAAAAGGTTAGCAAATACGCTGGCTCTTTCAGAAATTTCTCCGACGACAATACGTGATGGATAAAGATTATCATAGAGGGCTTTTCCTTCTCGCAAAAATTCTGGAGAGAAGATAATGTTGTCGGTATTCATTTGTTTTTTAATCTCATTTGTGTAGCCAACAGGTACCGTTGATTTGATAATCATGACCGCTTTGGGATTGATTTCCATTACTTTTTTTATGACATACTCAACAGAACTGGTGTTAAAATAATTCCTTTCAGGATCATAATCAGTTGGTGTCGCAATGACAATGAATTCTGCATTACAATAGGCTTCTTCTTCGTTAATAGTCGCTTTCAGGTTAAGCGTATGATGCTTCAGATATTCTTCAATTTCATGATCTGCAATTGGAGAAATGCGTTGATTTATTAAATCTACTTTTTCCTGAATAATGTCAAGCGCTGTTACCTCATGATGCTGGGATAACAAAACAGCAATAGACAGACCTACATAACCAGTTCCTGCAACTGTTATTTTCATTTAGTTCTCCTTATCCGGTCTGATATAGACCAATATCACACACTCTAGACATGATTACCTATTATTCAAATCAGATAATTATGTCAATCTGAAAAGTGCTTGACAAAAAACGAATGGTCAGATTATTTCTAAATAACAGACTGTCAGTTAAGCTAATCTTAGTTTTAATAACATTGGCAAGATGCTAGCTTACATGACTGATTGGTAGTATGTCTGTAGAACGGAAAGGATGCATATGAAAAGATATATTAAGAATCCGATAATCAGCAGACATGATATTGTGTCTGATATGGATGAGTTAAGAGATGTTTCTTCTGTCTTTAATCCGGGAGCTGTTAAATACGGCAACAAGATATTATTATTGCTCAGGGTTCAGAATAGAGCCAGAGAAACCTTATTGGTAAAAGCCATATCGGATGACGGGTATTCTTTTAATATATCAGCTCAGCCAGTTGAATTCATTGGGTTGGATAAACAAAAAGACCATGTGATTTATCATATTTATGACCCCCGTATTACAGAAATTGAAAGTAAATATTACATCATGTGTGCAATGGATACTTCAAAAGGCTGTTTTTTAGGCTTATTTACTACTGATAACTTTGACAAACTTTACTTTCAAGGATTTGTATCAGAACCAGATGTCAGAAATGGCGTCTTGTTTTCAGAAAAAATTCAAGGAAGTTATTATCGATTAGAAAGACCTAACCGATGCCTTCTGGAAAATGGGCCCAAAACAGGATCTGGAATAACTGTTTCACGATCAGCAGATTTGATACACTGGGAGAAAGTCTCAGATTTGTTTGCTGGAAGACCTCATTACTGGGATGAATTGATCGGATCAGGACCTCCACCGATAAAAACACGACAGGGTTGGCTACATATCTACCATGGAGTTGCTACACATTTTGCCTCTTCCAATATTTATCAGGCAGGATATAGCCTTCTAGATATTAATAATCCTCAAATCGTCTTAAAAAGGGGTAAATATAATATATTAGAACCCAGAGAACTATATGAGCTAACAGGTCAGGTTCCAAATGTGGTATTTCCAAGCGGTATTATCGCTGATGAATATGATGAAGAGGGATTTATTGAAGATAAGTGCCCGATTAAGATTTATTACGGGGCAGCAGATACTGTGGTCGCTTTAGTTGAAACGAAATTAAATGAAATTTTAAAAATGTGAGGTAAAGATGAAAAAATATCTATTTTTGAGTATTGTTTATCTGATGTTTGTTACTTTGTCTGCTGATTACTTTCCTGTACCCAAAAAAGATTTTATTCCCGCTTACTATGCTTGCTACATGACGAATGAACCTTTACTGATTGACGGTAAAATGGATGAAGTTTCCTGGCAAAAGGCTGAATGGACACAACCTTTTGTAGATATTGAGGGAGATCTAAAACCGAAGCCTTTTTATAAAACACAAGTAAAAATGTTGTATGATAAGGACTATTTCTATTTTTTTGCCTATATGGAAGATAAGGATTTATGGGCAACTCTCACAGAAAGAGACGCAGTCATTTTTCATGATAATGATTTTGAAATATTTATCGATCCGGATGGTGATACGCATGATTATTATGAACTAGAGTTAAATGCATTCAATACGATATGGGATTTGCTGGTTATAAAACCATATCGTGATAGGAATCAAGTTGCTGTAAATGCCTGGGATATCAAGGGATTGAAGTCAGCTGTCTATCTTGATGGATCGATCAATGATAATCGTGATCAGGATAAAGGGTGGTCGGTGGAGATTGCCATCCCATGGAAAGTGTTGGAAGAGTGTGCCCATCGTTCTGCTCCGCCTAAAGACAAGGATATTTGGAAAGTGAATTTTTCGCGTGTTCACTATGATCTTGATAAAGAAGGATCTTCTTATAAAAAAAGAGTCAATCCGGAGACAGGCCAGAAATTACCTGAGTATAACTGGGTTTGGTCTCCTCAGGGTTTAATTGCCATGCATTATCCTGAGTTATGGGGAAATGTTCAGTTTTTTGAAAAATCTGTGCCTGAATGGGCTATTGAGTCCGGTCATAATACAAAGTTGAATGAAATGCCTATAAAAGATACTCATAATCCATCTTATATCCAGACACAAAAAGATCTGGATAAAAAATTGCTTAGATATATCTACTATTCTCAAAAACAGTATTATATGAATCATCAAGAATATGCAGACGATCTTAAAGAATTAGCGTTTTCTTATCCTTATGATGCAAAAAATTACAAAATAGAGTTTTTTACAAGTCCACATACCTATGAGATTATCTTGAACAATTTAAAAACGAAAGACAAACTCTACCTGTTTCATGACAGCAGACTTTTAGAGAAGATTGATTTTTGAAACAGCTAATTTTTGCATAAAAAAAGTCGTTTTTTGAGCTCGAAAAGTGCAATAAAATTAAAAACTGATGATAAGGAAGGAATAAGGATAGAATAAGGAAAGAGTAGGATATTTTGAATGACTATTCATTTAGACTCTATCTGATTTTTTGGAGCCAGGTATAAAGCTGATTACGCGTAATTTTAAGAAATTCAGCCGTTTTACTTTTATTCCCCTGAAAGCGTTCTAAAGCATAAGAAACAATCTTTAATTCAAAATCCTCTAGATCAAATGATTTGTCTGTCAACAGCATATTGATAATTTCTGACTTATCATTGAACTGAACAGGATCATCTTCATACAAGAAATTCAGATGTATGTCTTTCAGCTCATAATCATTGTTTAGTATGACAATTCGTTCAATTGTACTCTTCAGTTCTCTGACATTACCCGGCCAATGGTAAGATAATAGCAGGTTTTGAGCTGAAGGGTGAATGCTTTTGAATTTTTTGCTTTTGTCTTTACTGAGTTGAAATAAAAACATTTCTGCAAGAGGGATGATTTCATCTTTTCTTTCTCTGAGAGGTGGAATTTGAATAAAACCTGATTTTAACCGGTAATAGAGGTCTTTTCTAAACAATTCATTATTTACTTTTTCGGCTATATTATCATTTGCTGCAAAAATAAATCGGGCTTTTGTTGTTAATGGTTTTAACCCACCGACACTGAAATATTCTTTTTCCTGAATCACTCTGAGTAATTTAGCCTGAAGATGCGTGTTTATGGAAGTGATTTCATCAAGAAACAACGTCCCATCTTCAGCCATACTTAATTTCCCTTTGGACCCTTTGCTTTTGCTCCCTGTAAATGCACCTCCTTCATAACCAAATAGTTCACTCTCAAAGAGTTCTGAAGGTATAGTTGCTGCATTTAGTGCAATAAAAGGTTTTGGAGATATGTTTTTTCCATAATGAATAAACTTAGCAATCACTTCTTTACCCGTTCCTGTTTCACCTTGAATCAATACAGGAATTTCTGGATTTTGATGTAATATTTGTGCATGTTCAAATACCTTTTCTAAAGACTTTGAAAAAACACCAATATGATTAAGTCCCATATATTCCGATAACATATTTTTAAGACTTTTAACATCACTTTTAATATGAACTGTTGCTTCTTCCAACTTCTGATTAAAATGACTTTTATAATCATAATTCTCTTTTTTCAGTTTAAACAGTTCAATCGCTTTTTCAATCGTACTGACCAGCTCTTCAAAGTTTAAAGGTTTGGTTAAATAGTCATAGGCACCGAGTTTTAGCGTTTTAACGGCATCTTTTACATCCGATTGACCAGTAAACAAAATAACTTCAGTATCGGAAATTGCTTCGTCATTTTTTACCGCTTCCAGTAATTCTAATCCATTCATTCCTGGCATACGGATATCACTAAGCACAACAGCAGTTTCATTTTGCTTTATAAATTTTAATGCTTCAAGGGGATCAGAAAAATCAGTTACGGAATAATTCAAATCTTTTAAAATCATAGCGATGCTTTTTCTGCATCCATGATCATCATCTACTAAAACAATTTTCATATTACCTTCTTTTTAAGAGCCTTCGGGTAAGTTAATCTTAAACACTACGCCTTGGGGATCGGTGTTTTCGGCCTGAATATTTCCTCCCAAAGAGCTGATAATTTGATAACAGATCGTTAGACCAAGTCCAGTACCCTTGCTTTCTTTTTTGTTGGTGTAGAATGGCTCGAATATTTTTATCTTTTCATCCTGATTTAAATGAGGACCATTGTTATGAATACTTAAAAAGAATTTTCCATTTCTAATACTGGTAAACAGATTAATTTCCCCTTCTCCATATGGCAAATGATCTTTAATAATATGAATGGAGTTAGAAATAACATTTATCAGAATTTGTTCAATCTGAATTGGATAACATTTGATCAGCGGGTATTTGAGAGCAGATTTAAAATTTACTCTGATGTTTGATAGTTCAAAATCCTTTCGGAAAATATTAAGTACACTGTCAACACATCGGTGAATATCGAAGTATTTGCTGGATATTTCAGGTTTGTCATAAATCATGGAACGAATATTAAAAATAATGGATTCAATCCTCTGGATCTGTTCTGACAGAAAATATAATTTTTCATCAACAGTACTTTCGTAAGTATTGAAATCTCTGTTTTTAAGATAAATGAGTCCGTCAACGATGATTTTCATTGCATTAAGCGGTTGATTGATTTCATGAGTTATCCCTGCTGAAAGTGCACTAATCGTAGAAAGTCTCATACTTTGGTTTTGAAGTCTCTCTAACTCATACTGGTTTTTCAAAGCCTGTTTTCGTTCAGAAATATCTGAAATTGTGATGAGGAACTGGTGGGTGTTATCAGGCATTTTCATTGTGGAGATATAAATCTCACAGTCTTTTGCTTTTTTGCTTATAGTGAGAATTTTTACCTCAAAAATTAGAATCTTATTTTTATTTTCAATTCTTTTGAGCATTTTCCGAACCTGCTCAACCGAATGATTTATCCATTTACATACATTAGTACCTGTAACGGAATTATGACTTGTTTCAAGTAATTTACTGATATTGTAGTTCGCATAACAGATATAAGCTTCAGAGTCAATTAAGATGATACTGTGAGGGGTTGTATCAAGTAAGGTACGATAAAGAGACTCTCTTTTTTTTAATTCTGATTCCAGTAATTTTTTTTCTGTTATATCTCGTCCATTAGACTGGATTTCAATCAATTGACCTGACTGATCAAAAATTCCATAATCGGTCCACTGCATCCATCGTAATGACCCATCAGAAGTAATCACCTGATGTTCTACTTCATTAAACTGGTTTTTCCAGTTGATCATACTGATGCTTTTGTGGACATAATCATGATCAAACTGGGGAATTGATTCAATAAATTTTGTTCCAATCAATTTTTCAACACTCGTCTTGAAATAATCAGCATAAGCCTGATTAACATAGAGAATTGTTGTATCAGGCAAACTTCTGCAAAGCAAATCCTTTTGTGTTTCCAGGATTTCTTTGATCTTTTTTTGTTCAAATTGGAGTTGTTTTTGAAGTTGTGTTTGCTCTGTAACGTCCTGGACAACTCCATAATACTTTATTTTCCCATTTTTATAAATCATTGCCTTGCAAACAATTCTTATCCAAAGTCTTTTTGATTTTGCAGTAATAAGCTGACATACAAAATCCAGGCTTTCTTGAGATATAAAGCGTGTGGAAGTTTGATTTTGTGAATTCTTTTGTTTTGATTTCATTTCAGTCAGTGCATTTTGATATAAACTCATAAATAAATGGGATATTCTTTTCTGATCATCCGGATCGTAGAATTTTGTTAGAGATGCTTTATCAGGTACAAACGAATAATCTGTTTCATGAATTACAAACATCTCCTCTGTCCAGAAAACCTGACTCTCATTCACATCGTATTCCCATCCACCAATTCTGCCTATCTGGCTAATTGTTCTCAATCTGTTGATCATGCGAGTCAATTCTTTTTTCTCTGATACATTGACAGAAACAGATATGTAGTAATTACTTAACTTGTTATGATACATAAATGCCTGAAGTTGAATAGACCAATATAAAATTCCTAATGGCAAGTTGATATCAGAATCGAAACGAGTTATGAGATTATCAGGTGATATTTTGCTTATTAAATGATACATCATTTGCGTTATTCTGTTGTTAAAAACCTGTTCCAATGGATAATTGATGACTTTATCACGTTGATAACCTGTTTCTCTGAAAAATGCTTCATTCGCTTCTGTAATAATTAACTGATTAAACTCATCTTTTTTATAAAGAACTACAACATCGTTAACGATATTGTATAAGCTTGAAAAGTGGTTTTTTATTAACTCTGAAATCACTCTTATTCCTTTGTTATCGTTGTTATTGATATTCTCAGTATCAAAAGCCTTTACAAAATTAAACTATCTTTGCTCCATTTTTGTCAATAAAAAAAATCAAACAGCCTTTTGACTGTCTGATTTTGTTAAAATTGATTGAAAGATTAGCTTACAACTTGTAATATTTTTTTCGGTTGTCTTCGACTTTTATTTTTTGTTTCTGATTTGCATACCATTTGTTTAGTTGATTATTCTGTAACTGGTCACGTACTTTTTTGATTTCTTTATTCTTTTCTTTTTGCCATGTTTTATCATTCGCATATTGACGGTTTGAAACATAAGCTAAATATACGCCTTTTTCATTAAGCAGAAGATCAGTAAACTGACCCTTTGCTTTGGAAAGAATGGCTGTTGTAAGTTCAGGAATTGAGCCAAGTTTGGTAAAAGTAGAATTTTCTGTTAAATCTTTAAATTCTACGATAGTCAGCGAGTCTTTTTCTGCTATTTTGAGATAATCCTCTGGGGGATATGATTGAATGAACTTTTGAGCGTAATCATATTGAGCGTTTACTTTTTTCTTTCTTTGAATCAGTCTGATAATATTTTCTTTTTCTTTTTCTAAACTGGCATAGTGAACACCCAGACTATCAGATATCTGAAGTATAAATTTTTCATTGTTTCGGCCAGTGTAGATATCATGGACAGTTCCAACTGGATTTTCAAATGCAAATTTGAAAAGTTCAGGAACAGCACCTAGTCCAGGTGTGTATCGATCTTTTTCTTTAAATTCTTCAGTTTCCTGAACAGTCAAGCCTAGTTGATCTCCAGCTACTCTGATACCTTTTTCTTTTGTCAGATCAAATGCCTGCTGAGTCAGTCTTTTATTATTTTCTATGGTTTCAATACCTGGTTCAAATTTTATCAAAATATGGGATGCTTTTACTTCTTCTTGTCCCTGTTCGTTAGTTTTTCTATCAAATATTTTAATAATGTGCCAACCAAAACGGGTTTTTACAGGTTTTGCAATTTCACCAACAGGAGTATCCCAACATGTTTTTTCAAATTCAGGCACCATTCTGCCTTTACCAAAGTAACCAAGATCTCCACCTTTTTGACCACTTCCCGGATCCTGAGAATGCTTTTGTGCGATTTTTTCAAAATCGCCTCCATGAGTCAAAATATGATATAAAGAATCTGCTTTTGTTTGAGCATTGATACTATCCTGAGAGCTGGGAGAATTGCTGATTTTTATATATCTGTATTTTCGAATCGGATCACGTTTAAAAGTTTCGTAGTTTTCTTTGTAGTATTTTTCAATCTCATCAGATTCAACTGCTAAGTTGCCTGAAGGTTTTAGATCAAAAGAAATGACTTTTCCATCTGCTTTATTATTTGCTTTTTTCCATTCACGGTAAATGCTGTCTGTGTTTACTTTTGCACCTGCTTTTATAGAAGAAAATAATTTGTCATAACGATACTGATCACGAACTACATCCAGTACATTCTTTTTAAACTCAGGTGTTTTTTCCATTGCAATTTTGAATTTGTTTTTATCAAACTTATTATTTGTCTGTAAGTCTTTGATTGATTTAACTGCTTGAGGAGGATTTTTTAAGGTATGATTATAAAGTTCATCGTCAGATGGATTGATTTTTCTTTTCATTATTTCTTCATCATAAATCTGACGTGCAACCAGTTCTTCCCAACACTGATTGTTTAATTCCTTTTTTTTGTCATCAGTCAGTTTAACGCCTTGTTTTTGCCAGTATTGATAATAGTTGTTTAAAATGCTGTTATATTCTTCATAAGTGTAGGTCTTTGAGCCTATTCTACCGGCAATTTCTCCGTTTCTTTCTTTTTGAGCAAACAATCCGCTAATAAAGCAAATTGTAAGTGTGGTAGTAATAACCGTTTTAAAAATTCTCATATTTACCTTCTTTACTAGAAATTTGTCTTAGTTATTCTGTATTAAGTATATTTGTCAAGTAAAAAGTCTAAAATTTGAAAAAACTCTCATTATTTACGTTGACTTTTTGATTTTTTAAAATTATCTTGTCTTTAGAATCATCATTTAACAATAAGTGAATGACTGAACATATTAAAAGGAGTTGATGATGGACCAGCTGGATTTAGTGCTATGTAGTCCACATTTGATGGAGAAGTTAATACCCTCATTTGAAAAACAAATTGAAGAAATTATTTCTGGTGTCGATGCCACAGATAAAGTAAAAGAAGGTGCTTTAAATGCTTTAATTATTTATAATCATGTCCCACCTCAAACTCATCAATATCCAGACTTCTGGAAGTTATATCAAATTAATGCAGAACAATTAAATTTCGCAATTCAGGGAACAGTTACACTCAGGCAGTTAGTCAACGGGATACCTATCCCCATATTTTTAAGGAATACAAAAGGGCAGTTTATCGGTTGTAATCCTGACTTTACTGATTTTATGGGGATAGAAGAACATGAGCTGATAGGAAAAACAGTATATGAAATTGTTCCTTATGAACAGGCAAAAGAATACGATCAACGGGATAAAGAGCTGATTGAGAGACCTCATATTCAGATATATGAAGGAAAAATAACGCGAAAAAACGGAGAAACCCTGGATGTTATTTTTCGAAAAACCATTATACTTGATACAAAACAACAGGCAAGTGCAATAGTCGGTGTTATTATTGATATTTCAAAACGAAAGAAGATTGAACAATCTAATTGGGAATATCGTAACAAACTGGAAGATATGGTGTTAGAACGAACATCTAATCTGTACAAAGCAAACTCGCAGTTAAAAAATGAAATTGAACTTAGAAAACAATCAGAGATTGCACTCAGAGAATCTGAAGAATTATTTAAAACGATCTTTAACTCTACTTATGATGGCATTATTCTACACGATACAGGAGGTAACATCGTTGATGTAAACGACCGCTTTCTGGAAATGTTTAAAGTAAACAAACATGAGCTTCGTGAGTATCGTATTTTTATAGATTTTTCCTCGCCGGTAAATAATCAGGAAGATATACTTCGAATTTGGGATAGGGTGTTAGATGGAGAGAGTCAGCTGTTTGAATGGCGTGTTAAACTTCCTAAAGGAGATTATTCATTTGATACAGAAGTCTTTTTACAAAAAATAGAAATTGGGGACAGGTCGCTTATCTCTGCAAATATCAGAGATATCAGTGAAAGAAAAGCCGTTGAAAAATTACTTTTAAAAGAACATAGAAAAGTCAAAATAGCATTAAAGCATGAAATGTTGCTTTCAACAATTGCTACAATTCTGAATTCTACTGATAAGTTTTTTGATGTTCTGGACAATCTGCTGAATATCATTGAAACTACAATGCATTTGACTAAAACAGGATTTTATGCCTTTCAAAAAGAGTATACTGAAATGATTAATCGTAAAATTGATTTTTTTGAAACACCTGTGGATGACTCTTATCGGAATTTAATAAATAAGATGCTGATGACGCTTAAGAATAATCAATCTATTTATTATTCTTGTGAAGATGATATTACTGATATAACAAAATCGTTTATTAAAAGCCGGTATGCAAATATTATCGTATTAATGCCAATCAAGATATCTGGTTTTGTCTATGGTGCTTTACTATTTGAATCAGATATAGCTGGCATGAAAGATTCAAAACACTACAGTCTTTACAATACCATTTCAAATATGCTGGCGAATGCATGGGAAAGATATATGCTTAATCAACAGAGGATTGAAGCCGAAAAACAAAACATAGAAACAATTAAACTGCTTGAATCTTCATCAAAGCTGGCATCAATTGGCGTAATGGCAGCAGGGATAACCCATGAAATTAATCAGCCACTTAATGCTATCAAAATTTTGGCAGATGGCGTCTTGTTCTGGAATAAGCGAAATCCAGATTTATTACCTGATATTTTTTTGCAAAAGATTCACAAAATTACTCAGGCTGTCAATCGAATTGACTCAATAATAAAACACATGAGATCATTTTGGGTGCCAAATGCAAAGGCATCCCATCATCAGTTTCTAATAAGTATGGCAATAAGTAATGCACTGGATATGATTAGCTCTCAGTTGAGTTCACATGGTATTATAGTTGATTTAATTGAAGAAGCAAAAGATCTTCAGTTACAGGGAGATATCATACATTTAGAACAGATTATTATGAATTTATGTCTCAATGCTATGCATGCGCTAGATAAATCAGATCAACAAGACAAAAGAATTATCATTCATACCGCCTTACGAAAAGACAGTATTTTAATCCAGGTAAAAGATAATGGACCTGGTATTCCTGAGGTAACTTCAGAAAGACTTTTTGATCCGTTTTATTCAACCAAAAAGCCTGGAGAAGGGATGGGATTGGGATTGGCAATTGTAAAACAGTTTGTGGACAATTTTAAAGGTCATATTCACTGTTATAATCAAGAAAATGGTGGAGCAGTTTTTGAAATAACATTCACTTTAAATGGCAGTTAAGAAATCTCTCTGTCGATTTTGAAAATCATCTTGACAAATGCCTTTACTTTGACATATTATCTCATAGTTATGTAAGTGTTATTGTAATACTCATCGTAATAAATAGATAATCAGGAATAATCATGAAAAAGTATGGATGGCTGATACTGATATGGCTGTTTTTTTTAAGTCTTGGTGGTGATA
>ERZ795059.2491-NODE-2491-length-19055-cov-7.154053_pt1 | contig 19055 bp, 17 predicted proteins | sample MGYA00375143_ERZ795059 | MGnify/ENA primary metagenome ERZ795059 (study PRJEB30188, sample SAMN05720168) | activated sludge metagenome | isolation source: Anaerobic digester | place: USA | collected 2015-01-07 ... | reverse complement strand
AAAAAGAACAATAAGGGCTTCGTAGATGAATTTCATAACGAAGGCCAGCACAACAGTGAAAGAATAAAAAGAACAATAAGGGCTTCGTAGATGAATTTCATAACGAAGGCCAGCACAACAAAAAATATTTTAAAAAACTGTCGGTATTATATAGCAGATTTCTTTTATGGTGTAAAGAAGGAATTTAAAGAATCTCTCTGATTTAAAGCCCTTTTTATTTTATTAAGAGTTCGCTAATTTTATTTAATAATTGTTGAGCTGTAAAAGGCTTTCCTAATGCGGGATAGTGAATGCCCCCCACTGTTATTCCTTGAGGCGTATCAGAAGAACTTCCCGGCGCCAGAATGCCGGAAAGAAAAAGCACAGGAATATTTCTTGTCAGAGTATCTTTTTGCAGAAGTTTGACCGCTTCAGCACCATCGATATCCGGCATCATAATATCCATCAGAACTAAATCAGGAAGATATTTTTTTGTTTTATCCACAGCTTCTTTTCCCGATGAAAGCTTAATCACTTCAAACCCTTCTTGGGAGAGCTTTTTATCTAATAGCTGGACAATTTCCTTTTCATCATCGACAAGTAGAATCTTTTTTGACATAGAAACCTTTGCGTAAAATAACATTAATAAAACTTTTTATTTATTATAACAATCTAATGATTTTTGTATATAATTAATTCAATAAAAAATCTTAAAAACGTTTTGGAGTTTTTTATGCTGACGCGACTTTTGATTCAGAATTTTGGCCTTATTGATTCTTTATCTGTTGATTTTGGGCCAGGATTAAATATTTTTACAGGAGAAACCGGCGCGGGCAAATCTATTTTGATTGATGCGCTTCGGATTGCTTTAGGTGAAAAAATTGTCTCTTCTCAATTGCGCGAGGAAAACAAAAATTGCGTCATTGAAGCGGTTTTTGATTTGTCGAAGAGTGATTTGAAGAAAAATAATATTTTTAAGGATTTTTTTGATGATAAGGATTTCACGCTTATTATTAATCGCGCTTATTCTTTCGACGGTAAAAATAAGGTTAAGATAAATGGCTTTCAAGTAACTTTGGGACAATTGAAAGATGTGGGAAACCTTCTTATGGATTTTCATGGGCCGCATGATCATCAGATGCTTTTGGCTTCGTCTTCTCATTTAGGTGTTTTAGATCGTCTGACGGATTTTGAAGATTATGGCGCAAGTTACAAGGATATTTACAAGAAATATCTCGTTTTAAAAGACCAGTGGAATGCCCTACAGTCTCTTGCTTCATCTCGAGACCGCGAGATTGATTTGTTGACCCATCAGATTAATGAATTAAAACAAGTTTCTTTGGACGATGAGGCCTATCAAGAATTATTGCAGAAACAAACAAAAATGAACAATGCGGAAAAACTTTATGAATATATTCAGAAAATACTTCTTTTTATTGATGGCGAAAATGGCTCTAATGAAAATATTCGCCAAGCATTCTCTCCGATGAAGGAACTGAATCATATTGATGAAAAAACAAATTATTTGATGGAGCAATTATCGCAGTTACAGCAGATTGGCCAAAGCATGGTTTCTGATCTTAAAGATTATGCCGAAGACCTTTCATTTGATCCGCATGAAGCCCAAAAGATTAATCATCAATGCGATTGTTACGACGATATTAAAAGGAAATATGGCCCGAATTTAGCCGATGCAAGAAAATTTTTTAAAGAAGCGCAGGATAAATATCAATTGTTATCGCATTGGGATCAAAATGACGCGGAGTTGCGCGCTTCGATTAAAGAGATTGAGTCGTATTTAGCGCAGGTTGCTAAAAAAATAACTAAAAGCCGAAAAAATACTGCTGAAAATTTAAAAAAGATTATTGAAAAAGAATTGTCCGAATTGGGAATTGTTCATGTGCGATTTGAAGTTCGCATAGAAAAAACGGATTTAAACCCACAAGGCCAGGATCAAGTTTCTTTTTATATTAGTCCTAATGCGGGAGAGGAATTAAAACCGATGTCTGAAATTGTGTCATCGGGTGAAGCAGCGCGTGTGATGTTAGCTTTAAAAAAGGCGCTTATTAAAGTGGACCCTATCCCTGTTCTTATTTTTGATGAAATTGATGCGCAGATCGGCGGAAGATTAGGAAGTATTACAGGACAAAAGCTCAAAGAAATCTCTTCGCATCGTCAAGTCATCTTAATTACTCATTTGCCTCAGATTGCGTCATTTGCGGATCAGCATTTTAAGGTTTCGAAAATGGTTCAATCCGGACGAACCCTTACTTGCGTTGAGAGTTTAGATAAACCCGCGCGTGTGAAAGAATTAGCAAAAATGATGAGCGGAGAAAAAGAATCGCGCATTTCACTTGAGCACGCGCAAGATCTTTTATCTCAAGCCCAGCAGAAGAAAAATAATAAATAAAAATTTTTTTTATTTTGAACAGATGTTACAATTGATTTATGAAAAATAAAATTTTTGTAGGGTTTGATATCGGCGGCACTAAGATATCCTGTGGCCTTGTGACTGATTCTGGAAAAATCATTGCTCGGGCAAAAACCGCAACGCCTTCTTGTGCGTCGGCAACGAAAATCATTTCTATTATTGATTCCCTTTTAGAGGAGTTGTTTTTAAGCGCTGCTCCCTCTTTTCGCAGAAAGGATCTTCGCGGGATTGGGCTGGGCGTTCCAGGGATTGTTAATGCTAAAGGTTTTGTCCTTCGCACACCGAATATGGGATTGTCGCAAGTTGATATGAAGAGACAATTAGAAAAAAAATTTCGAGTGAACATAGCCCTTGGTAATGATGTAAATTTAGGCGTGTTAGGGGAAAAATGGTTGGGTGCGGCACGTAAAATAAAAAATGTGGTTGGACTTTTTTTAGGGACAGGACTTGGCGCGGGCATTGTTATTAACGATGATCTTTTTTTAGGAAGTCATGGCGCGGCCGCGGAATTAGGTCATATGATTATTGAGGAAAATGGTCCGCAGTGTGGTTGCGGAAATCAAGGATGTTTAGAGTCTTTAACAGGTCGATGGGCGATAGAACGCGATATCAGAGAAGCGATACGCTCAGGAAAGAAAAGTATTATCACCAAATGGGCATGGCATAAGAATAAGCCTATTAAAAGTAAAATTCTCCGGGAGGCATTAGCAAAAAAAGATCCAGTTGTCGTTAAAGTGATGACAACAGCTTGCCATCATTTGGGACGCGCCTGTATATCTGTCAGACATATTTTTGACCCAGATCTCATTGTTTTAGGCGGCGGAGTTGTTGAAGCGTGTGCAGATTTTATTTTACCAGAAGTCAAAAAAGTTTATCAGAAAGATAAATTTTTTAATGGATTGGGACGATGCGATATCACGGTATCTCTGTTGGGAGATGATGCTATTATTTTAGGTGCAGTTTCTTTGGTGAGAAAGAAATGATCGGTTCGTCCGTAATATTTTGACAGGTTTTTTAAAAACGATTTTTAATAGGTCCGCCTTCTCTCTTGCGATATTAATGTCTTCCTCGATGATATTCTTCCCTATTAGGCGTAATATGATTTGTTTAGATGTATTCTTGCAAAGAATATTTTCAACAGATGATTGATGCATGCGATCCAAGCCATCAGCGATTCTTAAGAAAGAAGCTAATATCTTGACATTTTTTTTAGATATTTTATTTAATTGTGAAAAATATTTATGGGAGTTTTGGGGAAGGCTTTTTCTGTGATAGCGCGCGATCAGCCCTATGAGAATGCGAACCTTTAGTGAGACCTTGAGACGTTGCGAATTAATAATAAGTTCTTGCGCCAGTTTATGATGTTTTTGTTGTCCTTTAATCCAGCCGATATCATGTAAAATCGTTGCGGCTTCTAAAATATTTCTTTCTTGAGGCGTTAATTGATGCAGGTGGCTTAATTGATCAAAAAGACTTAATGCTAATTTTGCGACGTGCAAACAATGTTTTTCTTCGAATTGATATTTTTTCGCTACAGTTATGGCGTTGTTTTTTAGCTGATTTTTTTTAATTGATTCCATATTTTCTTGACTTTAAGAGAATGCCATTTTTTTACAAACTTTTTATAGGTTTTTTTACGTAGTGTTTCACATTTTTTTTCAAGATAAATAATCGTGGGCTTAAGATCGTTGGCATAGTTTTTCTTTTGGGATAATTTTTCTAAATAGCTGAGCCAAACATCTAATTCGTGAAGATCGCCCAAGATGTCCTGGATTTGTCGTGCCGCTATGATGAAACGGTTGATTTTTTTTCCATATAAAATTTTAAAGATTTCTAATGTGTAACGTAGTTTTTTTGCCGTAATGCGTAAGGTGTGAAGCTGTGCTCCTTTGTGAGGCGTATAAACATAAGGTTCGTAGCGCAGAAAATCTTTTAATTTCTTCAAAATAAGTCTTTTGATTAAAATTTCAGGCGTTTGTTGTAAAGGTTTTTTATTAAATGAGAGACACGTTTTTTTTAATTCAGCACCTTTTTTAAAAGATTTCAGGGCTTGCTTAATAGTTTTTTGTTTTTCTTGGCGTTCTTTATTCAAAAGTTCGATGATTTTATCTATTCCGTGCGTCTTTAAGGGGTTTTTTATTTTATTTTTTAATGTTTCTAAGAACTGTCGTTGAACGTCTATCTCGCGGGCTTTTCCTAATGCTGAAGCGATTAAAAAAATGGGCTGTTCGGTTTTTTTTATAGTTTTAGCAGGCAAGAGTTTTAAGTATTTGAAAGTTTTAAACGCTACTCTTAATCGTCGGGAAGCTACGCGCATGCGATGGATAGAATCTTTGTCAGGGAAAGAGTAAACTTTTTTTTGTTCTTTTAAAAAGTTTTTAATGTAAGCGGAAAGTGTTTCTTGGGCGTGAGAGAAAAACGTTGTCGTTTTCATTTCGCGTAATATTTGATAAGATTTTCTTGCGTATTAAGAATTTCTGAAGAGTTTTCTTTATTCGCGTGAAGGTAGTGGCGTTGAGATGTTAAAAAACGAGATTGTTCGGTGTCTTTCCAGTATTCTTCAAGAATGAATTTTAAGTGTTGGGTAAGTTCGTCTTTATTGATTTCAAACAGAAGTTCAACGCGCCTATCGAAGTTGCGGGTCATCCAATCCGCCGAGGATAAAAAGACGCGAAAGTTGGAATTATTATTGAATAGATATATACGGGAGTGTTCTAAAAATCGTCCTACGATGCTTTTGACTTCAATGTTTTCGCTTAAGCCGGCGACTCCTGGAATCAAACAGCAGATACCGCGCACTAAAAGTTTTATTTTTACACCGGCGCTGGACGCGTCATAAAGTTTTTCAATGATTTTTGTGTCTTCTAAGGAATTAAACTTCGCAAAGATAAAACCATTTTTATATTTTTTTTGAAACGCGATTTCTTTATCAATCATATCAAAGAAATATTTTCTTAAATCATACGGCGCTGAGACAATGCGTGTCCAAGTCGACGGTAAAGAATACCCTGTAATAACATTAAAAACTTCTGAAATGTCTTTAGCGAAATCCTCATTCGCCGTGAAATAGCCGATATCGGTATAAATTTCCGCTGTCTTTTCGTTATAATTTCCTGTCGAAAGATGGACATAGCGGCGGATCCGCCCTTCTTCTCTTCTGACGATAAGGGCCATTTTCGAGTGGATTTTTAAATCGACAATGCCATAGATGACATGGCATCCTGCGGCCTCAAGCTCTCGAGTCCAGTAGATATTTTTTTCTTCATCAAAACGCGCTTTGATTTCTACTAACACCGTCACTTGTTTTTTATTTTTTGCCGCTTCAATCAGGGCTTTAATGATCGCCGAATTTTCATTCGCGCGGTAAAGCGTCATTTTAATCGCCAAGACATCGTTGTCTTTCGCCGCAGTTTGGAATAAATCAATGGTGGGCTGAAAGGATTGAAAAGGAAAGTGGAGAATGAAGTCTCCCTCCTTGATTTTATCAAAGATATTTTCATATTCTATCTTTGCGGGAATATAGCTTTGAAAGAAAAGTTTTGGTTTATTGACTTGGCCCGGCAGTTCAAATAAATAAGTTAAATCGATGTCGCCATCAATAAAACTTACTTGTTCTTTGGAAAAATCAATGCCTGTGGCCAACATATCCAGTAATGCCGCCGAGGCATTTTTTTCGACTTGAAGAGTAACGATTTTTGCTTTAGGCCTTTTTTGTATTTCATTCTCAATGACTTTGAGGAGATCAGCGCTGTAGTCTTCTTTTTCTGAGAATTCGCTATCACGAATGACCCGAAAGAGAAAATGGCCAGCGATTTTAAATCCTTTAAAAAAAGAGTCTAAATTCGCGCGAATAATATCATCAATAAGAATAAAAGAGAATTCATCATTTTCAGACGGAAGTTTAAAAAGGCGCGGCACTGATTTTGGGATAGTGATAAGGGCCAAATAAGAATTGTCATTACGATGAAGATGAATTCCAAATGCTTTTGTTTTTGAGCTTAAGACAGGAAATGGATGCCCTGGATCAATGGCCATTGGCGTAGCGATGGGAAAAAGCGTTGTTTCAAAATATTTTTTTACGGATTTTTTTTGCTCTGTATTGAGATCGTCTATTTTAAGAATAGAAATTTTATTTTTTTTTAGTTCTTTTGTGATGACTTCTTGATACAACGTGTAAAGGCGCGTTGTTAATATTTCAACACGAGACTGGATCTCAAGAAATAATTCTTGAGGATAATGACCAAAACGTTCTTTGTGGTTATATCCCGCGTCTAAGAGTCTTTTTAATCCTGCTAACCGGACCATAAAGAATTCATCTAAATTATTAGCGAAAATGGCAATAAATTTGACGCGTTCTAACAGAGGATTTTTAGGGTTCTCGGCTTCTTCTAAAACTCTTTCATTAAAGGAAAGCCAGCTTAAGTCACGATGAATAAAAATATCTTGAGGGTCTTTGATAGGAGTTTCCATAGGATTTTATTGAGAATATTGAATTTTTAGATTTATTTTTTTACCGGCAATTTCTTCAAACATGGTTTTTTTGTCCATAAATTCTAATTTTTCTAAAACAAATCCCGTATCAATGGTAGCTGTTAAAATAATATCAGAAGAGCGTGTCAACCCGACTTCTAATTTTTTTATTTTTTGTTTATGCGAACGGTCTAATGCGTTAGAAATCCTTAAAATGGCGCTTAATTTTTGAATGAGAATTTGTTTGTCTTTAGGGAGCGAACGATAAAGCATGTGCGTGTCGGCTGGAAGTCCTCGACGGTGATAACGCGCGATGCAGGCGATCATTTTGATTTCTTCATCGGTTAAGCGAAATAAATTCAGATTAGAAATCAGATATTCTGTGTGTTTATGATGCGCGCGATTGTAAACAAACATCCCAATAGGATGAAGATAGGTCGCCAATAAAAGGTATAAAAGTTCCGTTTTTTTAAGTCCTAATGTTTCTTTAAAACCATTGAATAATGTTTCCGATAATTGGGCCACATGCTCCACGTGGTTTAAGTCCACGTGATATTTTTTGCAAATCCATTTAGCGATAGAAATAAGCTGATTTGTTTTATTGTATTTTTGAGAAATTTCAAAATCGAGGATCATGTTCGTTAAAACAGCTTCCGACAACGAAGCTTCTAAAATATAGATATTTTTATTTTCGCTTAAATTCGCGAAGGTGTTTAAAATCATCGCGTATCCGGCAAAGGTTTCAGCGCTTTCTAAAGGGATTTTGTATTCTTCAGAAATTTTTTCTGGACTTTTATCTAATATTTTTTGCACCAGCTCTTCTGTTTCGGACTGATTTAACTGAAAAAATGTGTCTTGAAAACTTTTTTGAGAAAGGATTTTGGGAAGATAGGTCGTATAATTTTCATCAATCAAGATAATGTCATCTATGGAAAGAGTTGCAAGCTCTCTTTTTAAATAAGCGAATTCCTCCTCTATGTTTTCTTTGACGGCTTCATAATTTTCCTGTAAATTCCCGTCTAATTTGCTCATGAGTTGTTTGAGTCGTAGCATGCCTAAAGGAAGCCCGACATTCATTAAGGTGTATCCTTGCGCCATGGCCGAGACATCCAGGCTTCCAGTCCCTAATTCTGCAATAAGAAGATTTTTCTCATGAATAGGATATTTGTTTTTTAAGATATGGTAAAGATAGGCATCAATAAAATAAATAACATCGCCGACGGTAAAGACTTCAATATTAAATCCTGTTCTTCGGGCCACGGTGTCAATAAAAACATCTTTATTATCCACTTCTCGGACTGCGGTTGTGGCGATAACGCGGACATTCGTGACAGCATACTCTTTTAATTTTTCACTATATTTTTCAAGGATGGCGACGGTGCGGTTAATGGTTTCTTGAGAAAAACGTCCTTTATAAAAAGTGTCTTTGCCTAAAAGCGCGATGTTTTTAAGGGATTCCAAGATTTTTATTTCTGATTCAGCTTCTTCTGCTATTAAAAGTTTTATGGAGTGCGTTCCAATATCAATAATCGCGGCTCTTAACGGTTCTTTTTCTTTCATAGGATTATCCAGAGTATTCAGATTTTGTCTTAAGTTAGGATTTCAATTATAGGCGGGAAGAGCTCTTGTATCAAGTGAATTCTCTGTGACATCCTATTATTATTTCGATCCTATTTCTATGGAAATATGATTGATTTTCCATTTTTTCTATGTTAATTTAGCACAGTTTTATTTATTAATTTAATATCCTCAAAAAAGTTGTAACTTTTTTGAGATTAATTCGCTTTTTTAAGTTATATTGTTAAAGCTACTATAACTTAAGGGCTCATGAAAGGAGTTTTTTATGAAAAAGATTGGCGTTCTAACAAGCGGTGGCGATTGTGGCGGGCTTAATGGCGTTGTAAAAGGCGCGGCACAAATGGCGCAAGCCTATGGCGCGTCGTGTTATGTGATTCCTAATGGTTATGCCGGGTTATATAATTTGATTGATTTTGATTCTTTGGTTGAGCTTAATGCGGACCGCGCGGATTTAGTCAACGCCAATGACGCGGGTTCTGAAGCCGGGCATTCTCGTGTTAAAGTCAAAAAAATTGCTGATGAACATAAATATGACCGTATCAAAAAAGGTCTTAATAAATTTGGTATTGAAGGATTGGTGATTTCAGGCGGTGATGATTCGGGGAGTGTTATGGTCGATCTTTCCGAACAAGGGATTAAATGTATTCACGCGCCTAAAACTATGGATTTGGATTTGCAAACTTATTCTGTCGGGTTTGATTCAACGGTTAATCGTATTGCGCAATTTGCTCAAGATATGAAAACAACCGGACGCACGCATAATCGCATTATGGTTATGGAGGTGTTTGGCCGTTACGCGGGACACACGGCTTTTCGCGCAGGGATTGCTTGTGATGCGGACGCGATTTTGATTCCGGAAGTTCCGACGGATTTTGATGCTCTTTATGCGCACTGCAAAAAAGTTTTTACGCATCGTATCTTAACAAGCGATGTTAAGGCTGGCACCTATGTTATTATTGTCGCGGAAGGTTTAAAAAATGCTGATGGCTCAGAGCTTTATGATGAATCCGCTGGTATTGATGCCTTTGGCCATAAGAAATTGGCTGGCGCCGGCGCGTATGTGCAGAAAGAATTATCAAAACGCTTTAAAGCCGACCCAGAGATAAAAGAGTTTATGAAAAAATCAAAAATGTTTGTTGAGGGAATTTATGAATCTCCAGAAGTGCGAACGGTTGTCCCGGGTCATTTGGTGCGTTGTGGCGCTTCTTCTGTTTATGATGTTAATTTCGGGAAAGAAGTTGGTGCGGGCGCGGTTGTTCTTTTGCAAAATGGGATTTCAGGCGTGACAGTGGCGGGATTCAGCAACGGGAAGATTATGTATATCCCGTCTAAAGAAGCTATTAAACAACGCCATGTGGAAGCTGAGACAGTCGCTTTTTATGAAAAATTAGGCGTGTGTTTTGGCCGCCAAGTGAATGCGCAAGCCCCCTTCCCTCTTTTTGCCGAAAAAGTCGGGAAAGTGGAAAGGTATTTGAGTTTGTAGTTGTTGAGAAAAAAGGTTAAAATTAGAAGGCAGGAATATTTTTATTCCTGCCTTTTTTTAATCATATCTTTATAAAGTAGTATGTGTTGAGAGGTTATTTTTTCTTCACAAAAGAATTGAAGAATCTTTTCACGAGCTCTCTTTCCTGCAAGAAATCGAATATTATCGTTAAAAAGGAAGTATTCTATTCCTTCTAAGAAGGATTGCTTGTCTTCCGGCTCTGATAAATAGCCATTAATTTTGTGATCGATTATATCCGGAATTCCCCCTACCTTAAAAGCTACGACTGGAGTTTCGCACGCCATGCTTTCAGCGACTACATTTCCAAAAGTTTCAGCTTTGCTTGGAACGACGGTGATATCCGCGAGATTATATAATTCGCACATTTTTTTTGCATTTTTTATTTTGCCGAAGTGTCGGATTCTAATATTTTTATTATAGCGTATGGGAATGTGTCCGTTCCCAGCAAGGATTAGTTTTATATTGCTATTAAAAGTAATATTTTTGAGAATATCTAGAAGAAGATTGAGTCCTTTAAGTGGCACATTAATGTTTCCAGCGCTAAAAAATATAATTTTATCTTTTTCTGAGAATCCATACAAATTTCTTAGCTCTTTTTTATTAGAGGGGGTAAAAAGATCGGCATCTATTATGTTGGGGATATGGTGGACAAAATGATTTTTTAGCAAAGGGGTTTCTTTTGCAATATTGGCTAACCATTGCGATGGAGTTATTATTTGAAATGGATTCTTATCATAAAAACTTTTTTTGAATAACCATTGTTTATGAGATGAATTCCATGCTAATGGAATAAAGGTTGATAATTGACAGCCTTTGCCACAGCCTGATTTCCATTTATTACAGTTAAATGAATGATAGCAGTGCCCTGTCAACGGCCACATATCGTGAAAAGTCCAGACCAAAGGTTTAGATTTTCCTAATTCAATTGTTTTGAGAGGAAAATTTTTAAATGGCCAGTGTAGATTATGGCAATGAATGATAGATGCTTCTTTAATAAGAGGGTGTGAAAATAAAGAATTTGAGAAGAAAGAAAATTTGTTTTGAATCCAGAAAGTATTTAAGGTTAATTCTGTAATATTTTTAAAGAAGCGAAATATTGATGTTGTTGTTGATTTTGAGTTTGCATCTAAAGAGACAACATCGTCATCGTTAGAAGTTTTTTCCGCAACAATCATTTTTGATTCAATGCCTTTTTTACGTAGACCACAATGCAAGCGATAAGCGGCTATGCCTGCCCCATGTCTGAGATCCGCTGTCGATATGTGTAAAACTTTCATAAATATTAAGGCTAATGTTTTATTTTAAATAGAATATATTTTTTTAAGCTTCCACGGAAGATCGCCTCAATGGCCCATATAATTATCCACCACCAGTTCCATAGAGGAATATTCTTAAGGGAGCGCAGTCTTTCTAAGAGAAATTGGTTCATATGGATATTGCTGAACCCACCTAATGGGATTATCGCAATTGGTTCATTTAAATATTCAAAGTTCATGCCCGTAGAGTATGCTTTAAAAATAATGTCATAATCAGCAATTATTTTATAAGAAGTGTCAAGAAACCCTAATTTATTGAAAACAATTTTATTAAAGAATGCTCTTTGTTGGCAGAACATATTAATGAATAAATATTTTTTATTTTTTATTATCCCTTTGTTTGTTTTTTTATTTACAGTCCATTTTATAGAAAGGTTAGATAACTTGACATCTCCATAAATAATGTCAACGTTTGGATTTTTTTGATAAAAGTTGGCAATATTTGATAATGTTTTATTAGAGAAAAGTTTATCTCCCGCGTTAAGAAAATATAAGAAATCTCCTGTGCTATGGCTAATTCCTTTATTCATCGCATCATAAATGCCTTGATCAGGTTCAGAAATAATTTTTGAGATGTTGTTTTTATATTGATTGATAATATTTAATGTGTTGTCAAAAGAGCCTCCATCAATGATAATATATTCAATATTTTTATAGTTTTGCTGAATGACCGATTTAATAGTGTCTTCCAATAGTTTTTCAGCATTTAAACAGACAGTAATTATTGAAATTTTTAGATTGCGCATAGCAATTTAAATGTTTTGATAGATGTTTTTGGTTTCTTGTACTGTTTTTTCCCAAGAAAAGTCTTTCAATCTATTCTTTCCTTTTTCTATAAGTTTTTGACGGAGTTCTTTATTATAAATAATTTTTTGTATTGCTGTTTTTAAAGATAATGAATCATAAGGAGAAAAATAGCAAGCCGCATCTTTTGCTATTTCAGGCAATGAGCTTGTGTCGCTCAAAATTATAGGACAATTGCACGCAAAAGCTTCTAGAATTGGGATTCCAAACCCTTCATAGAGAGATGGGAAAACGAAAGCTAATGCGTTTTGATAAAGAGATTGCAAATAAGAATCAGATAATATTCTGGGAAAAAAAACTTTATTTAAAATATTTAGAGTTTTAAAAAGATTTATTTCCTTTTTTGATAATGCTTCCCCTCCAGCACAAACAATTCGCAATTTAGGGTCTTTGTCTAGAAGAGGCTTTAGAGCTTTAATAAAAAAAATAAAATTCTTGTAGGCATTTCTGCTTCCAACAAACAAGATGTAATTATTAAAATTAGTAACAGGCAGATTGTGGGGGCTTGTTAATAATGAGTTCGCATGATAAATAACAGAAATTTTTTTTTCTTCAACCTGATAAAGGTTTATGATGTCTTTTTTTGTATTATGTGAGACTGCAATAATTTTTTTTGCTCTCATCGCCAACGCTTTCTTCTTAAGAGATGTCTGATCCCATAGAGGAAAGTATTGGGGGAATTTCTCATGAATCAGGTCATGTATGGTTAAGATAAAAGGTTTATTTTTTATATATTTAAGAAAATAAGTGTCGTAGTACGTTGGATGAAAAAGATGGAAATTTTGATTTAATAAAGAATGTATATTTTTATTAAGATTTAATATTGAAAGGAGCTCTCTTTTTCCTTTGAACTCGAAATTTCTTAGGAAGAAATTATATTGTAATGACGGAATTTTTTCTAAATATTTGTTGTTTGAATATGATAAAAATATCTCAGCTTCAATGTCGGGGTGTTTTTTAAAGCCTGAAATTAGTTCAGAGAAATATCTGGAGATGCCACCAAAATCTTGCAATGAAAATATTTGACTGTCGTAAAGAATTTTCATGAATTATTTTTTAGATATAAGTAAACTGTCCGGTCTTGTTTTGGATTTTACCCTTAATGCGCTTAATATTCTAAAGAAGTAATAATTAGGGCTTAAGCATAAAAATTTGAATATAAAGGGGTTTAGATCCCTTTTTGTTAACAAATGGAAATAATATCCGTTGGAATATAGTTTGTAACCGAATATCTCTGATAAATATTGTAAAGATTTTTTAGAATAAAAACAAATATGTTGTCCATGCTCTCTTCCTAAGTATCGCCAGGATTGAATTTTTTCTGAAGAAATTTTTCTGGGCAGCAATTCTGTGGAAAATAGAATATTCTCCGTTTTTTTAAATATGCTTTCAATTTGTTCTAATGGCTTTTCGAAGTGCTCAAAAGCTTCGAAACATGTTGCCAAGGCATATTTTTTATTTTCTAATTTATCTTCAAACCCCTTCGCAAAAATGTTTTGGCAATAAGGGTCATTCCAGTAAAAGTCAAAACCAATATCTCTCATTATTCTTGTGAAAATTCCATACCCCCCTGCGTAATCTAAAAAGACGTCTTTTTTATTAAATAAAAAATAAATTATATTAGAAGTTATTTTTGAACATAAAATATTTCTTGTAAAGATTCCCGTATCAGATGTGTTAATGGGATCGTTGTAGGCTTCTTTTAGCCAATACGGTTCTTCTGTTTGAATAAAGCCACAATTTTTACATAAAAAATATGAAACATCATATTTTTTCATGATTGTTGTTTTTAAGAAGAACTCGGCGTTTTTTTTACAAATTTTACAGTTCATATTATTAATAACGCTTAAAGATTCTTTTAATTTTTTGATATAAATTAGGGTTGAAATGTGTTTTGTAAGTATAATTGTCAGCTGTGGCATCAACTTCTTTTTTTAATGGATGTCTTAATGGAAAGATTATCTCTTGAGTGGATAAATTAGCCGCAGGATCACGTTTGTTTTTTGTATGAGCGCTTTTTGATCCAAAGCCTATATTAGCCACAAGATTCTTTTCTGGAATAATACTTAATCCATGATTCTTCCAGCAGGCATAAGTCCATTGATAGTCCCAGGTATTAATTTTTTCTGAAAAGACTTCTTGAAACCTTTTTTCCCAATAATCTGCCTCATCCTTTTTAATGCCCCATAATGGCCAATTGTTTTTTAATGTTTCAGGCCATGTTTTCATTTCGATATCATAATATTTCCATGCCCTTTTCCAAGTGGCCCATCCCCAGACGTGATTATATCGAGAAAAATAGTAACTATCTGTTTTTTTTATTTGTCCAATTTGGAAATTTGTTCCTCCTATATGCATAATGTTTTTGTCGTTTTTATAGTAATGGAGAAGTTCTTGACAAAAATTAAAGAAGCTTTTATTTGGGAGGCAGTCATCTTCTAATATAATGCCCTCTTCTACATTCTCAAAGAACCAATTAATCGCATTGCTCACGGCTAATTTACACCCTAGATGAGTATCTCTAAATAGCGTTTTAACTTCGCAGTGCCAAGGTATTTCTAAAATTATTTTTTTTACATTCGCGATGCTTATTGAATCTTGTTTGTGATTATCCCTAGGGCCGTCACAGGCAATAAAAAGTTTTTCAGGTTTTATTTGAGCAATTTCATGGAACACCCTAGCCGTTGTGCTTGGTCTATTAAATGTTAAAAATAAAATAGGTATTTTTAGTGGCATATTTTTTGTATTTTAAAAAGAAATCATTTAAATAATCTTAAGACATTGAAAGCTTTTATCATTAAAATTCCTTGGGAATATGTTTTTTTAAAAAATATTATAAGAAATGTTGCAGAAAAACATGAAAATAACGTTGCGATGGCCGCTCCTTTTATTCCATATAATGGAATCAGGATAAAGTTTAGAATTATATTGATTAGCATTGATGCAGATGTTGTTATAAGGGAAATCTTAGTAAAATTTTCTGCAAGAAGATAACGGCTTGACGCCACGCCTAAAAACACAAAAATAGCCGACCATATATGAATTTTTAACACACTTGTAGCCCCTATATATTCTGTTCCAAAAAGTAAAGAAATAATATTTTTAGAGAAAAAGGAGATTGGAATTGCTATTGATAGAGCTAATAAAATCATAAGAGAATATAATTGTCTTAACCTATGATTATACATAATAAAATCATGTTCTTTAAATTTAATTATAGCAGGGAACAAAGAACTACAAATGAGTACAGGAATAAAATACCAAGCTTCAGAAATTCTTACAGCGATGCTATATATTCCTACTTGAGTAACATCGAGCATGTTTTTTATCATGATTTGATCGATTCTCATATAAATGGATATTGTCATTCCAGATAAAATTAATGGCCAAGAATCATGAAGTAATGATATCGCAACGTTTCTTTTATGCTTCCACGCATGAAATTTTTTGTTTTGTTTTAAATAATTATACGATAATCCTAATGCCAATATTATTCCGTCTAATAAAATCGCGAAAGCGAACCATATCAAAGGAGCTTTTATAAGAATAAGGGCTATCTGTAATAAGAAAAAGATTACAAGCGCAAAAAGATAAGCTTTCGCGGAATGTTGAGAGGTTACTTTTGAATAGAAAAAAGATTCAATTATTAAAAAAGGCTTAAAAATTAATCCTAATGCAATAATGATAATAATAGAAATGATGGCAAAGTTTTCTTGCCGCCATATGTTTATTAATATAATAAGCAGGATGGAAAAAATGCCTGAAAACAATCTTAATAAGAATGCTGTTCCTAGTAGTTCATTCTCATGAGAGGGATTTTTTACTAATTCACGGGGTAGGATATCATCAAGCCCTAAAGACGTGATATTTAAAAACAGTAAAACAAAGCTAATTGCATAATTAAGAATCCCAAATTGTTTCGGGCCAAGATATCGAGCTAAAAGAATACCTATTATTAAAGTAGCAACACATCGAAGGATTCTTTCTCCTAATAACCACGATGTATTATAAAAATATTTTTTAAATTCTTCAGGGTGAAAAGGGAATTGCATTATGTCTTCCTTTTTATTTTAAATATGATCCGGAACGACAGACGCAGTATTTCGTGCCTTAGCATGTTTATTATGGTAAAGAGAATAATTAGAATCGGTCTAAAAATAAAATTTGATCGGGTAATACTGCCTTGAACCCAATAATATCCTCTAAGGATTTTTAGGATTTCTTTCATCGAGATTTGGGGTGATATTTCAACCTTTTTCTTCTCTTCAATGTCCGCACCATGCAAGAATCTGCCATACACATCAGCTTCATTTTTTGAGGGATAATTACAAAACAGATGAAAAACATGCGCGATATGATCACTCGGGGTATATTCTTTGTATAAAAGCGGCAATGTTAATAAAAGATTTCTTGTAAAATGTAAAACACTTTCAATTTGGGCCTCTATAGGCCAATCTTTATCTATATCAGAACATGATAATATAGGATAAAATTTACCGTTATCTTTTTTATAGTTTATTGTTCGCCCTTGGCGTGTCGAACAGAAAATTTCAAGTAATTCATATTGAATCAAATTTATTTTAAATAGATAATTCTTAGGAGAGAACATATACGCATGTCCCGTATCATTTTTATAAGCTGAAAATAACCCATTTAGCCCCAGATAAAATCCTTTGACTCCTTCCTTGGGCCTGCAATTATTTTTATCTAATAACCGGCTTAAGGCATATTGAGAGAGAGCCAGCCATCCTAAATCTACGACAGCGTAAGGAATTTGATCAGCAAATCCTTCCTGTTTAAGATATCCGATAGTATTTTCGTTTAATTGATCGCTTTTTTTAAGAATGATTTCTTTGACTTTTGGTTCGTGAAAGAATTTTAGGAAAGAAGTTTTTTTAGAAAATGGCATTCTATGATGAATATTTTTAACGCCGTATTTTAATAATTCATCTGACACCTCTTCTTCTTTTATGGATAATCTGTTTAAAACAATCTCAGGAGTCAGATCACTAAAAATATTCCATGTAAACCATTTGGCGTCCATGGTGTCAACATCAATAATGCTTGGATAAAATATGGATTGTCGCGAAATATTAAAATAACGAAGGTCAACGTCTAATTCCCATGCTTCTTTGAAAAGTTCAGCGATTTTATAGAGAATATGTCCATCTCTTGACATAAAATACAGTCTTTTAATTTTATGTTTTTCAGCATTTTTCAAAATCCACCAAACAAAAGAAGTGTATAGCGGCCCGATAACATCCGCGCCTGTTTCCCAAATTGTTTTTTTTATTTTGTCATCTTCTTTATAAAGAAGTCGTGTGGCTTTTGCTGTTCCCGCCATAATAGAGCGTAATAAACTATCTTTATCTCCTTGGGATAAGAGAAATTTTTCATATCGATTAAGTTGTAAATCGCTTTTATTGAAAATTGGCATATATTTTTATTCCCATTTTAGATGGAATTAGGCAATCGCTTAGAAGATTATCACCATAATGAATTAGTTCGCAGGATTTAATATTTTCCTTTTTAAAGACATATTTAAAAAGTCCCCCTGTTGTTTTTCTAAGGCCCACTTCACCAGAAACGTAAATATCTTTTTGGGAAATATTAAGGCCTGTTTTTTCAGTTAAAAATGTCGTAAGTATTTCAGAAGAAAGATACATGTCGCTAATGAAGATAACACGTTCTTTTTTTATTTGGAGATTCTTAATTTTCTCGCAAATAAAATTTATTGGTCGTAAGAGAGATTTTTCGGTTATTATTTCTTCTTGTTTCAATAGATCGGTTATTTCTTGTGATTTTATATATTGAAAAAGTTCGTTATAAATAGCGCCTAAGGAGATGTCTTCTTTAAAAGCTTTTAGTCGTGCTTTTAATTCTGCTTTAAAACGAAGAAATGAAAAATTCCTTAGGATGTTTTTATGCGCAGAAAATCTTTGGTCAAAGGATAATTTTTTTTGCATTAGAAGAAAAACAGCTCTCGGATTGGCGACACAACGCGTTAAAACAGTGTCAAAAATATCAAAAGAATAGATCATAAGTTTTTATTATAAGAAGAAAAGGTTTTTTTCATTATAAGAATTATAAATAAAACAATCAAAGGGTAAAAATGCAGAGAAACCCGAGAAATGTTGCAAAAAACTTTTTCAAAGTACGCATTAGTTGCAGAGAAAACAAATATTGTTGTCAGGAAATAGAACGCTATTGTTGTTAATAGTAACGAAGTGGTCTTATCTTTTTTTCTAATAATAAAGATTATTAAGCATAAAGAGAAAAGCCACCAAAAAAGTGGATGCCAATTTGTAAAAAAAAGAAGTTCTTTTATCGTGTCTTTTATCGTTTCTAAAAAACGAAATAATGTTTGATGGTCAATGAAGACAATCGCTTTTTCGTTAAAAGGGGTTTTTGATAAGATTTTGAATATCCCAAAAGGGAGAAAAAAAGATAAGCTCGTCATGATAAAGCATGTCGCCAGAGATAGCGTCTCTTTCCAAGTCCGATCTTTTCTTTCTTGTAAAATTATTCCTAAGATAAAAAGATGAATAAAAAAATACGCTTGTCCTTCCAGCTTTGTGAAAAGCCCCATGCCCGACATTAAGGCGGCAACAATTAATAGTGAAAGATTTTCTTTCTCTTCCCATAATAAAAGGAAGAAAATAGTTAGTGAATTATAGGCCATCATAAAAACATCCCTATAAGATATGGTGGCGAGAATAAATAAATAGTTCGAAGATAACAGTAAGATGATCCCTAAGATGCCGCCATAGCGATTAGAATAAAAGGATAATATATTATAAAATACAGATATGAAAGAAAAGAACGCGAGAGAAAAAATGATATGCATGCCGCCATCTTCCCAAAATCCCGTGAGCATGGCAGACCAAGATAAGATAAAAGGCGTAAATAAGGGAAAAGATGGATATGGGGCTGAAGGTATTTTATCTAGATTTCAATCAAAGAAAATCATCTT
>ERZ795059.2490-NODE-2490-length-19057-cov-5.385644_pt1 | contig 19057 bp, 15 predicted proteins | sample MGYA00375143_ERZ795059 | MGnify/ENA primary metagenome ERZ795059 (study PRJEB30188, sample SAMN05720168) | activated sludge metagenome | isolation source: Anaerobic digester | place: USA | collected 2015-01-07 ... | reverse complement strand
GGCTTCATTGCGGAAGGTGACCACGAAGCCGTGCGTAAACCCGTCGGACTTGCCCTCGACGCTGACGTCCGTGCCGCACTCGAAATCGGCGATGGCGTCGATTTTGCCGGGGAGCGCGGCGAAGGCGTCCACGACGGCTTGGATCTGCTCGGCCGCAGTGCCGTCCTTGAACTTGAACAGCACCACGTGGCGGAGCAACTTTTCGCCAGCTTCCCCCGCGACGCCGAGCGTCTCCAGGACGCAATCGGCCACGAAGCGGTTGCCGGCATCGTTCAAATGGACGCCGTCGGTGGTCAGGACATTCTTTTCCTGGTTGTCCTTGTTGTGCTCCTTGAGGTACGCCAGGAACTTGTGACGCAGATCGAGCAGATCGGCGCCCGTCTGCCCCGCCACCTTGCGGCTGATCGCCGAGTACTCGTCCAGCATCTTGTCGAACTGGTTCGTGCCGTCGGTCTTTTCGCCGATCACGCTGGGCGTACACAGCACCACGCGCGCCGCCGCGTCTTGGCACTGCTTGATCAGGTCGATCAGCCCCTTCTCGAAATCTTCCTTGGTGGTGCCCGCGTTGCGGTTCCAGTGCCAGACGTCGTTGATGCCGATGTAGATCAGCACGATGGTCGGCTTCTTGTCCAGCACGTCGCGTTGGAGCCGCTTCTGGCAGTCCGGCACTTTGTGGCCGCTGATGCCCGCGCCGATGATCTCGACGCCCAGGTCGGGATGGTGCTTGGCGACGGCTTGACCCACGAGCGTTACGTAGCCCTTCTCGCGCACGCCGCCGGCGGTGATCGAGTCGCCGAGAAACACGATGCGGTCGCCTTTCTTCAGTTCCCAGCCGGCGGCTTGGGCGTCAGGTGCGGCATTCCAGGCAGTCGCAGCGGCCACGAGTGCCACCAGGAACAAAGTGCCACGAGAAATCAAGTGAGAACGTTTCATGGGTGTCGTCTCCAGTGGAAAAAGTTGGTCCGAAGGCACGCAGCAGGTTTCATGCGGCAGTGTCGTTGCCAACCAGCGTCCCAAAAACGCGCCGAATCGGCAAGAGGGCGTTTACGATCCACACCTCGTTCCCAGGCTCCGCCTGGGAACGCACGGTCTTGCCGGCTCTGCCGGCGCGTCCAGAGGCGGAGCCTCCGGTCAGTGGGTGACGGGGCGGAGCCCCGTCACCAGACACCAGTCCCGTCACCAGACACCAGCAGGCCCAGTCGCCGCTCTGCCATTGACGGCAGGGGCGGCGTGGCCTAGGATTCCGAGCCTGGGAATTCTGGAGTTCCGCTTTCGACAGACCATCGTGCGTCGCCCGCTGAAGATCATGCTCTGGGTCGGCTTGGCTGCCGCTGCGCTGTTGGCAGTGATGGCGCTGGTACTGTACCGCGGGACGCAGCACGTGCCCGAATTCTACCAGCAGGCGCTGACTTCCGCCGTCCCGACCGCCCCGCAGATCCAGGTGGGCGACGAGTTCGAGCGGCAGGCACTGAACCTGCACAACCAGGCGACGAAACCGGGCCCCTGGCAAGCGGAATTCACCGACGAGCAGATCAACGCCTGGCTGGCAGCGATCCTGCCTCGGAATCATCCCCAGGCCCTGCCCGCCGAAACTCGCGATCCGCGGGTCAAGATCACGGAGCGGGGAGTTCAAGTCGGGTGGCGTTACCAGACCGAGCGATTCCAGACGGTCGTGTCGCTTTCCGGGCAGATCTACCTGACCGACAAGCCGAACCAGGTGGCTCTGCGTTTGCACGGCGTGCGCGCCGGTTGGTTGCCTCTGCCCCTGGACCGCGTGCTGCAAGGCGTCCGGGATGCGGCCCGGCAGAACGGCGTGGATCTGTTATGGAGCCAGCACGACGGTGACCCGGTGGCCATGTTCCAGGTGCCCAGCAGGCTCGAACGCTATCCCAACCGCGAAATCCAACTGGAAACCGTGGAACTGGAACCAGGTAAACTGCGCTTGGCCGGCCGCACGGAGCGCCGCTGAGTTCTGCCTCTCTCCGTAGCATGGCTCTCCGAGCCGTGCATTCCTTCGCCGGAGTTGGACCATCATCACACGGCTCCGAGCGCCACGCTACCAAGTCGGGCGCAACACGAATTGCCAGCAGTTCGACGTTTCGTCGATTCGCGTCAGCGTGGCCTGGCCGGATACTCGCTTCCCGTTCAGGCGGACGACGACTTCGCAGGCGGTGTCGCGCTCCCATTGGAACGTGCCGGCGTCCCAGCGGCTGACGGCTCCGCGGTCGCCGGAGACGGGGCCTTCATAGTCGAGGTAGCTGGTGCGGTGGTCGGCCAGCGCCTCGGCGGCGATCGACCGCCCGGTGGCGGGCAACTCGGCCAACGCCCAGGTCCGCAGCGCGTCGCCGCTTTCCAGCATCAAGTCCCAATGCGGCGTGCCCCGACTGCCGGGCGGCGGTTCATGTCGCAGGATCACGAAGCGGGGCATGCACTCACCCGGAAACGTTGACCGTCGTATCTTCTTCAGCTTCGACTGGCGAAGTCGAGCGGAAGCTGTCCACCCGCAACTTGATGATGTGCTTGCCGATGCGCGTGCCTTTGACTTCGACGAAGAACGGATTGAGCATTTCGCCGGGACGCATCTCCTTGACCGCTTCGGCTTCCACGGTGCGCCCGTCCGGGCTGATGGCCCTGGCGCTTACCGGACCGCGCAGATTGACGAACTCCAGGCCCGGCGGCAACAACACGGAGAGCACGACGTTCTTGTCCTCAACATTGCGGCCGTTTTCGATGACCACGATGTAGGTCGTGGTCCCGTTCACGGTAATCGGATCCTGGCGGTCGGCGATCGACACCTTCAACTCGCCGACGATCTTGGCCGGCGGCGTCTCGCGGGGCGGTTCAATCCGGGGCGGCGGCTCCTTCGGCCCGGCAGGTTTCTGCGGTACCGGCTGGATGACGATCTTCTTTTCTGTCACCGAGCGGACGTTTTCGGCCGTCTCGACAAACGCGCGGCACCAGCCGGAAGCGGACTCCTTGACGCATTCCAATTCGGCTTGGCGCGTCACCGTTTCGCCCGGCATCAGTCGCGGCGTGATCCACAGCAATTCGCCGCGCGTCAGGGCTTGCGGATCGTAGCCCGTGCTGGCCCGGCGCGGGTACAGACTGCGGTCATGGAATCCGACTACGCGCACGTTGGTCAGCGGCACGTTGCCGGTGTTGGTGGCTTGCAGCGTGAACGTGACGCGCTGGCCGACTGTGGCTTGCGCCGGGCCTTCGATGGAAGCCTCGATCGCCGGCTTGGCCTCCGGTTGGGGCGGCTGGACGGCGTTGACGCAGCCGCTGGCCGTCGCCGAGTGTCCGCCTTCGGCGACGGCCTCCGCGGTGTGGCACAAGCGCCCGGCCTGCTTGACGATCAACGTGACGGCGATCTTGCGACTGGCCCCGGGCGGCACCGTTTCGCCCAGCGCGCGTTCGATCAAGTTGCCGCGCTCTGTCGGATGCTCCAGTCCGGCCGGCAAACGATCGCGGACGACCACTCCCTTCAGCGGCTCGGAGCCCGTGTTGGTCAGTTCGATTTCGAAGGTCACCTGCTGGCCCACCTGAGCCGTCTCCGGTCCGGTCATCTTCAAGCTGAGGGCGGACGAAAAGACGCGGGTCGCGACGCACGCTTCGGCCGTGGCTTTCTGGCCGGCGGTCGATTCGCCGCTGTCCACGCGGACGCAGAAGCGGACGGACGCGTTTCGGTCGGCGCGGAGGCTGATCGTCAGAGTGCGCATCGCCTTGGGCGCCAGATCGCTCAAATCCCACCGCAGCGTGTTGCCCAGGACCTGCGCCGGCGGATCGCTGTTGAGGAACGTCATGTTGGCCGGCACCGCCGCGCTGGCGATCGCGCGCCGAGCAGCGATATCGCCCGCGTTGCTGATTTCCGCCCGGTAGGTGACGGTCGAACCGGCGCCGGCCGACTCGGGGCCGTACAGCGTCACCTTGGGATCGGGAGCGCTCCAGGTGACGCTGGTATAACCCTGGCCGACGACCATCGGCGGCAGTTCATCGTTGGGCAGCGACGGGCGGACGATGCTGATCCGCACCTGCGTACTGCTGCTTTTTCGGGCCGGGAGCAGGTTGACGCCGGCGACGCCGTTGTCGTCCGTCTTTACATCCACCGCATTCTGCTGGTTGGGCCCGAACGAGGTCACGTTGGCGTCCAGAATCTCGTAGCGCACGATCCAGCCCGACAGCGGCTTGCCGGAGCGGCGGCGGACGGTGGTCGAAAGTGCGTGCGGCTGGGCGGCCAGCACGACGGCCGGCGAAGGCAGGACCCACTGCACGTCGACCCAGTAGATCGTCGAGGTCTGCCGCCGCTGGTCCCAGATCTCGGCCTCCGGCGCCACGACGCCGATGAAGCTCGCGCCCTCCGTGGGGGACGTCATGGTGACCCAACTCTGGCCGCGTTGCACCGAAACGTCGTCAGCCCGGTTGGGCGTGCCGCGAGACAGCATCCGCGTCTGCGTGAGGGTGCGAGTCACGGCATAGCTGCCGTCGCGTTTGTTGGCCGCCTGGCGGAAGATGGTCGTCAGACATTCTCGTTCGTCGCCAGCTTCGACAAAATGGCCCACACTGTCGGGCGTCAAGGACCATTCCAGGGGCTGGCGAGGAATGTATTCTCCTTTGGCATCCGCCAAACCCGACAAAATCACCACCTCGCTGCCGACCGGCGCCATCATGACCGCCGGCGCCAACACCAGACGCCCCAATTTCTCGCGGTGCAGCCCCGTGCCCACCGGCGCTGCTGCAGGGGCCGTGCGAGCCGGGCCGCAGGATGGTTGGCGTACGGCGCCGCAGGACGGTCCGGGTGCTGCGCCGCACGAGGGCGGGACGGCAGAGGGCACCGTCTCGGACGGCGGGCAAGGCGGCACAGGCGGCGGCGCGGTGAAAGCCGGCGACGGAACGCCGGGGAGCGCCTGCGGAGCCACAAATTCCGTGTAGTTGTCTGGCGGCAGGAAGATCCGCTGGCCCGTGGGATCAATCTTGGGCAATCTCAGCGGTGTACAGCCGGCCCAAACCGCCGCGCTGGCGACGATCAACCACAGCGGCAGTCGGCGGCTCTTGCTGCACCCGTTCATGACGACAGATCTTCCCGATCGCTACAGATTCTCTACGCTTACCTGCGGAAACGTACCATGTAGTTTGGCCACACGTTGCCGCTTCTCACCGTGACGCGTTGCCAAAAGGCAACCGCGTCTGGGAGAGCTTGACGAATCTGCCGGGGATGACGGCGGAGGCGATGTCCTGGAGACGCCCGGCCTTTCCGAAAAACCGGGAGTTGCCGATTACGCTTGGTGCAGTGGCGGCGAGCGTTCGCACAAGATAGAATTCGCGCTGCGGAAGAACCGCAGATTCTGGTCATCGCGTCGAGGAAGCTGCCCTGAGGGGACGGGATCAACCAAAGGAAAGGACGTGTGTCATGCGCAGAACGGTCTTAGCACTGCTTGTCGGTCTGGCGGGACTTGGCCCGGTGTGGAGTCAGGAGTCGGTGGTCTGGGTGGCCAGTCCGTGGGAGCATGTGTTGCGCAATACCGAGCCCGGCGGGGCGAAATCGGCAGAGATCGTGGCGGCACGCAACGAGTACGAGCCGCTGCGGGTCATCGTCCGCGCGGGTGGGCAGACACTGGCCAAGGTGCGAGTGGAAGCCAGCGCTCTGACGGGCAGCGCGGGGCAGATCGAGGCGAAGAACGTCGCTTTGTTTCGCGAACATTCTATCAACGTCTTTAAGCCCAGCCTCCGCTCCAAGGCGCCGACCGGCTGGTACCCGGACGCGCTGATTCCCGTCACCGGCGGCGACGGTGCAGCCAAGTATCCGCCGATGGCGGCGAGCGTCGAACCCGGCACAAACCAGGGTTTCTGGGCCGACGTGTACGTCCCCCGCGATACGGCACCGGGCGAGTATTCCGGAACGATCAACGTGACGGCGGACGGCACGCGACTCGGTTCGGTGCCCGTGAATCTGCGTGTGCTGCCCTTCACGCTGCCCGACAAGATCGCGATGCGCAGCAACTTTGGGAGCCTTGCAGGCAGGCTGGCACGTCACCTCGAAATGGACGCCGGTTCCGAGGAGTTTGCCGCGGTGGAGGACCTGTACATTGATACCATGCTGGCCCACCGGGCGATTCCTTCGTCGCTGGGGAACATCTGGCCCAAGTGGACTCCGGAAGGCGGCATCGATGACAGCAGCAGCGGCGAGCGGCTGCGCGCGATGGTCCAAGACCGCCACGTGAACTCACTGTGCGTGCCCTTCGCTTACCGGACGGAACCGGAAAAGTGCAAAGCCTACTTGAAGGACATGGCCGACTACTTGCGGAGCAAGGGCTGGCTCGATTTGGCCTACATCTATCTGGAAGATGAACCGAACAATGCCGAGCAGTACGAGACCGTCCGCAAGCAAGGCGAGTTGATCCGCGAGTCGGGCATCAAGCGAATGTGTACCGAGCAGACGGTCACGTCCAATCCCCAGTGGGGCACGCTGTACGGGGCGGTGGACATCTGGTGCCCGCTGTGGTGTCTGTACGATGAAGAGACGGCTCGCCAACGGCAGGCACTGGGCGAGGAGATCTGGACTTACACGGCGCTGTGCCAGGGGAAAGGCACCGCGCCGTTTTGGCAGATCGACTTCGCTCCCGTTCACTTTCGAGCGCCGTTCTGGGGCAGTTGGCACTATGGCGTGAAGGGATTCTTGTACTGGTCCAGCATCTACTGGGCCCCGGATCAAGATCCGTGGACAACCCCGCACTTCCGCAATCAGTTCTGGGGCGAGGGGATGCTGCTGTACCCCGGCAAGGACGCCGGCCTCCGCGGACCGGCGCCCTCGATCAGGCTCAAGCTGATCCGGGAGGCATTGGAGGACTTCGAATACATGACGCTTGCCGGCCAGCAAGGCCACCAGGCACAAGTGGACGAGATCGTCGCCGGCCTGGCGCGCTCGTTCGACGACTGGAGCCAGAGTCCGGAAGCCTACATGGCCGCGCGGGCGAAGATTGCCGCCCTGATTGCTGCGGAGTGAGTTGCATCAAGAGCAGGACGGATTGGCAATCCGTCCTCCAGGGAGATTCTCGCGACGTTTGGGTTAACCAATCTTGACACGAAGGAGCTGTCCATGATCGATCGTCTCATTTCCAGCTCGCTTGCCGCTTGGTTCTTCAGCGTTGCCCTTTCGGCGTGCGTTGCGCCGGCGGCCGATCACCTGGTCGCACCTGGTGCAAAAGTCGAAAAACTCGCAGACGGGTTTTCCTTTACGGAAGGCCCGGCCCGCGATGCCCAGGGAAACATCTACTTCACCGATATTCCCAACGCGCGTATCCACAAATGGTCGCTGGACGGAAAGCTGAACACCTTTCGGGAGAACAGCGGTGGGGCAAACGGCCTGTTTTTCGACCGTGCGGGAAACCTGGTGGCCTGCGAAGGCGGTAACCGGCGCGTGACGTCCATTGCGCCCGACGGCACGGTGACCGTGTTGGCCGAGAGCTACGGGGGCAAGAAGCTGAACAGCCCGAACGACCTGTGGGTCGATCCGAAAGGCGGCGTCTACTTCTCCGATCCACGCTACGGCAGCCAGGAAGGGCTGGAGCAGGATGGCTTCCATGTCTACTATCTGCCGCCCGACCGCAAGCCGTTGCGGCGCGTGATCGACAAGCTGGTCAAGCCGAACGGCGTGGTTGGAACCACGGACGGCAAACTGCTGTACGTCGCCGATGCGGGCGACGGCAAGACCTACGTTTACCGCATCGAAGAAGACGGCTCGCTGACCGACCGGAAACTGATCGCCCCCGTCGGTTCGGACGGCATGACGCTCGACGAGCAGGGGAACCTGTACTTGGCGCGGAACGTGGTGCAGGTGTACAGCCCCGACGGCAAGAAGCTCTTGGAAATCGACGTTCCCGAAGCCCCGTCCAACGTCTGTTTCGGCGGCGCGGACCGGCGCACGTTGTTCATTACGGCCCGCAAGGGACTCTATTCGATCCGCATGAACGTCTGCGGACAGTAGAGTCGTCGTAAACACAGCCTGCGGCGCCATCCAAGTAGAACGGAATTCATTCCGTTCAGAACGAGCCTGTTTCGTTCGGAACGAGGTCTTAAGCGCGGTGAGACTGCCGGGAGAAGCACTATGAAAAAGTTTACTTTGCGTGTTGGTCTGCTCACGGTCGCCGTCTTGTCCATTCCTGACGCGATGACAGCTGCGGCCGAAATACTGCCACGCGGCTATACGCTCCCTTTGGTCGATCTGGCCGGCCAGACGCAGCGACAAACCGTCGTGGACCGCGAGCCGGGACAGTATCTGGGCCACCCCACGACCGTGCTGCTGGAGGACGGCAGAACGATGATCGCCGTGTACCCCAAGGGGCACGGCCGCGGGGCGATCCTGATGAAACGGAGCACGGATGGCGGCCGGACTTGGAGCGAACGGCTGCCTACGCCCGCGTCCTGGGCGACTAGCCTCGAGGTGCCGACGATCCATCGCGTGGTGGATGCGGCCGGCAAGAAACGCCTGATCCTGTGGTCCGGCCTCTATCCCGCCCGGTTGGCCGTTAGCGAGGACGACGGCCGGACCTGGTCTGAACTCAGGCCGGCCGGCGATTGGGGCGGCATTGTGGTCATGGGCTCCGTCGAGGCACTGAAGACGCCTGGGCACTACCTGGCCATGTTTCACGACGACGGCCGGTTTTTTGCGGCCGACGACCGGCGCAAGCAGCCTGTGGAATTCACTCTGTACAAAACGTTCTCTGCCGATGGCGGCTTGACATGGTCGTTGCCCGAAGCCATCTGCCGCACGATCGACGTCCACCTGTGCGAGCCGGGCGTCATCCGCTCGCCGGACGGCAAGCAATTGGCGGCGTTGCTCCGCGAAAACAGCCGCCGCCGCAATTCGCACGTCATCTTCAGTGATGACGAAGGCCGCACCTGGTCCGCGCCCCACGAGTTGCCTGCCGCCCTGACCGGCGATCGCCACACGGGGCGTTACGCCCCGGACGGGCGGTTGTTCATCACTTTCCGAGATACCACACTGGAGAGCCCGACCAAGGGAGATTGGGTCGGCTGGGTGGGGACCTACGAAGATATCGTCCAAGGCCGCCAGGGGCAGTATCGCGTACGGCTGATGAAGAACCATAAGGGGGCCGACTGCGCCTATCCGGGGCTGGAATTGCTGCCCGACGGGACGTTCGTCACGACGACCTACGGCCACTGGACCAAGGGCGAGTCCCCCTACATCGTCAGCGTGCGGTTCACCTTGGAGGAGATCGACGCACAGGCGAAGAGAGCGATTGCCTCGGATATGCGTGCTGCCCGCCACGGTCCTGGCCCGTGAGCCGGAACCGGCCAAGACCGACTGGTTCGCGGCCAGGAATTGCCGGCTGTTAGCAATTTCTGCGCCAAACGATCGGGAACACTTGGCGACGACTGTCAACTCTCGCCGTCGATTCTGCTGTTGTCCTTGAACAGACGCGGACGGCGTGCGAGAATGACCCGGTACGCAGGCAGTCGTTTTGTCGGCGGATTGCACGTGGCAACGGCAGCTTGCGACTTGCGCCGGACCGCATGGTTCCATTCGGGAGTCTAAGAGATGAAAGTCGTGCCGTTGGGGGGACAAAGTCGCAGTCAAGCCTCTAGAACCGGATCCGACGACGCCTGGAGGCGTCGTGTTGCCGGATTCCGCCCTAGAGCGGCCCCAGCAGGGACGGGTGCTCTCTGTAGGAGACGGCCGCTTGCTGCCTGACGGCACCCGGTTGTCGCATCAGGTCAGTGAGGGTGATCGAATCCTCTTCTCCCGTTTCGCGGGCATCGAACTGATGGTCGATGACGAGGAGTTGCTGATCATGAACGAGGACGAGATCCTCGCCGTTTTCGATTGAAGCCTTGGAATACTCAGGTGTTGCTGCCGCGAATGGCGTATTGTCGTCTGGCCGATGGCGTTCGTCCCCGTGCGGTGACCATCGGCGTATAGGGGACTGCAAGAGATCAATCTTTCCCAGGTGAAAAAGAATGCACGAGCGTTTTTGGATCTTCTGTTTTGGCGTGACAATTGCTGTCGGTGCGGGAAGCGATCTCACGGGTGCGGAAACGGCTCGCCCCGACGCACCAGATTACGAGCAGATGGTGAGTCGAGCGATCGGCTTCCTGGCGACGAAGGGGCAGGCTGAGGACGGGTCGTTCAGCAGTCAGGCCGGGCCGGCCGTGACCGCGCTGGTGGCGACGGCCCTGATGCGGCACGGTCGCACGCCAAGCGATCCGTTGGTCGCGAATAGTCTGGCGTACGTGGAGCAATTCGTTCGATCGGATGGCGGCGTTTTTGGAACCGGGTCGCTGTACGCCAATTACGAGACTTCGGTCGCCATTTTGTGTTTGACCGAGGCCAACAAGGATGGGCGGTACACGGAAAAACTGAATAAAGCGGATGCATATATCCGGGGGCTGCAATGGGACGAAGGTGAGGACAAGGACCCGTCCGACCCTGCCTACGGTGGTGCGGGCTACGGGAAACACAAGCGGCCTGACCTATCGAATACGCAATTCTTTATGGATGCGTTGCAGGCGATGGGAACCGATGTGAACGACGAGGCCGTCAAGCGGGCTTTGACTTTCGTTTCCCGCTGCCAGAACCTCGAGACGGAGCACAATACGACGCCGTTTGCGGCCAAGAACCCCGACGGCGGCTTCTACTACACTCCGGCTGCCGGCGGTTCCAGTATGGCGGGAACTACGCCCAGCGGCGGCCTGCGGAGCTACGGATCGATGACCTACGCCGGGCTGAAAAGCATGATTTACGCTGGGTTAAGCGCCGATGACCCGCGCGTCAAGGCGGCCGTGAAGTGGATCAAAATGCACTACGACCTGAAGTCCAATCCGGGGATGGGAGACCAGGGGCTGTACTACTACTACCACACTTTTGCCAAAACGCTCGATGCGATGAAACAAGACGTGTTTGTCGATCAGCGGGGCGTCCAGCACGATTGGCGGGCGGAGTTGCGGGCGGAATTGGCGCGTCGCCAGTTGCCGGATGGTTCGTGGGTGAACGAGGCCGATCGCTGGATGGAGGGCGATCCGAACCTGGTGACCGCGTATGCCTTGTTGGCCCTGTCTTACTGCAAACCGCAACCGCAAGCGGAATCGCGATGATTGTTACGATCGACGGCCCTGCCGGCGCGGGCAAAAGCACCATCGCCAAGTTGCTGGCGGCGAAACTGGGGTTCCGCTTCCTGGACACGGGGGCGATGTATCGGGCGGTGACGCTGGCCGCCCTGCGCCGCGGTGTGCCGTGCCAGGACGCGACGGGCTGGGCCGAGTTGGCCAAGCAGCTGGAAATTCGCTTCCTGGACCAGCGCGTCCTATTGGACGGCGAGGACGTGACGGACCCAATTCGGGCCAGTCAAGTGACGGCTCATATCCGCTACGCGGCAGACAACCCTCAGGTCCGCGAGCACTTGGTCAAACTGCAACAGGAAATCGGCCGCAGGGGCGACATGGTGACCGAGGGCCGCGATCAGGGCACGGTAGCGTTCCCCCACGCGGAGTGCAAGATCTTTCTGACGGCCAGCCCGGAAGAGCGGGCTCGCCGCCGGGTCCGCGATCTGCAGCAACGGGGCGAAAGGCCGTCGTTCGACGAGGTGCTGGCTCAGCAGATGCAACGCGATCGACGGGATTCCTGCCGGGCGGTCGGGCCGCTGGTCCAGGCCCCGGATGCAATCGAAGTCGACACGGACAGCATGGCGATCGACGAAGTAGTCGAGCGGTTGGTGGAAATTGTGGTCACGCGGCGGCACGCAGGGCTCGGAGAGCCAGGCTACAAAAAACTGCAAGAAGCGGCCGTCTCTCCGCGTGATGATGACGCGCAAGAGCTGTGCCTGCATTGATCCGCCGACCCCAAACAGGTTTGGCGTGCGGCTTATGGTGGAACGGTCTCGATTCAAACGATACGGGTATACGCTGGCCCGCGCCATGTGCCGCCTGGTTGGCGTCACCATGTTTCAAGTCCGTTGTACGGGGCACGAGCATGTGCCGTCTGAGGGCGGGGTCCTGGTCTGCTCGAATCACCAGAGCTACCTCGATCCGATCCTGGTCGGCTTGGGATTCACCCGCCACAGCAATTACCTGGCCCGGGACACGCTGTTCCGATTCGGCCCCTTCGGCTGGCTGATTGGCTTCGTGAATGCCATCCCGATCGACCGCGAAGGGGGCGGCATTCGAGGGCTGAAAGAGACGCTCAAACGCCTGAAAAGTGGCGAAATGGTGTTGATCTTTCCGGAAGGCACCAGGAGTCGGGACGGGAATATCTCGCCCGTGAAACCCGGATTCCTGGTGCTTGCCCGCCGGAGCCGTGTTCCGCTGCTGCCCGTGGCGCTGGACGGCGCATTTGACGCGTGGCCAAGGCACGCCTTGCTCCCGCGTCCGTCCGTCATCCGTGTCTGCATCGGCGAGCCCATCTCGCCGGACTTCGCCGCGACCCTGAACGACGATCAACTGCTCGCGGAGGTGGAGAGCCGCATCCGCGCTTGCCATGCCGAGGCTCGCCGCCGACGACTGAGCAGCCGCATCAGAACTTGAAACGCCCGACTCAAAGACCAAAGACGGTCACGGGCGAACAACGATGCGCGCGTCGTGTCGCGGCAGGATCGATCCGACGATGCACGTGGCGGTCGCGCCGGCGGCTTGGGCGTACGCAACCAATTGATCCGCGCGCTGCTGCGGGACGCTGATCAGCAGACCGCCGGAGGTCTGAGGATCGAACAGGAACTCGGTCAGCAGTTCATCCGGGCAGCCCTCGACTCGCATCCCACGTTCCGCAAAGGCTCGGTTCGAGCGGTTGGCGCGATTTTGGTTTCCCTGTTGGGCAAGGGTGGCAACCCCTGGCAGGATCGGCAACCGGTGGACTTCCAGCATCGCCGTCACGCCGCTGGCTTCGGCCATTTCCCCCGCATGACCCGCCAGCCCAAACCCGGTGATATCCGTACAGGCGTTGGCCTTGAACTCTCTCGCGGCATCGCATCCGGCAGCGTTCAACTGCGTCATGCTGGCGCACCCCGCCGCGAATGTCTCCGCCGGGCAAGATTCGGCTTTGAAGGCCGTCGTGACGAAGCCTGTCCCCAAGGCCTTGGTCAGCACCAGCGCGTCGCCGGGGCGGGCCCGTTGATTCGTCAGCAGCTGCTGCGGATGCACGACGCCGGTCACGGACAATCCGTACTTGATTTCGGCGTCGCGAACCGAATGTCCGCCAACGATCACCGCTCCGGCCAGGCTGACCCGTTCCGCGCCGCCGCGGAGGATTTCGGTCAGGATGTCCAGTTCCAGTTGATTGTCTGGGAAAGCAACGATGTTCAACGCGGTGGTCGGCCGAGCACCCATCGCGTACAGGTCGGACAGCGAATTGGCTGCGGCGATCTGGCCGAACACGAACGGGTCGTCGACCAGCGGCGGGAAGAAGTCCAGCGACTGGACGATCAGCAGATCATCGCGCAGCCGGTACACGCCTGCGTCGCTGAACCCTTCGGTTCCGACGATCAGGTTGGGATCGTCAGCTCGCGGCAAGTTCTGCACCACCTGTGCAGTGCCCTCCTGGGGCAACTTGCCCGCTCAGCCTGCGCAGCTGGCGTAATTCACTAGCCGTTTCTTCCGACCGGACTCGGTCATGATTCCATCTCAATCGACGATTTAGAACCGCTAACAAAACCGTTCGGCGCGGGTCTCTGACCCCGCCGAAACCGCCGACCGAAGACATCCGATTTCGGTTTTGTTAGCGGTTCTTAGAGGTCCGCAAGTCATCCAGGCTGCGCCCAGCCTTGGTAAGAGTGTACCCAATTCCCAACCTGGATCCCACCCGGCCACGCTACGGACATTCGCAGCTTGGTTGCGAGCAGCGACTTGCTCTCCAGGCTACCAGCGGCGTCATAAACGATACGGGCCGCAAATTCCACGAAGAACCACCAACAGGAGCCTGGGCTGCAGAAATCTGCCAATCATGCCTGTGTGACCTATACTCTAGGTGTGATATTGACATTTCCTGTCGATCAGGTGAGATTCCTCATGCACGCAACCGCTGCCGCTTCATCTTCGAAAAATGCCGTTCGGCCTGCTAACTCCAAGCGTCGGCAGCGCTTCCGTTGCCGTCGCAAAGGGGCCGTCCTGATCCTGTTCGCCTTGATGATCATTGTACTGATGGGCCTGCTCGCGTTCGCCATCGACATCGGCGTGACGGTCCACCATCGGGCCGTGGCGCAAAACGCCGCAGACGCCGCTGCATTGGCGGCGGCCGCCGTTCTGGAACGTAGCGAACCGGCGGTGAACCGCAACGAAGCTCGGCAGGTGGCGGAGCACTACTTCCAATTGAACCAGCCCGGCGTGATCCCTCAAGTCGAAGTGGGCCGCTGGGACCCAGTCTTTAAGATCTTCGATCCGGGAATCGGCTCGAATCTGGAAATGAACGCGGTCCGCGTGACCGCTCAATGGAATTTCGACTCTTTCTTTGGCAGGGTCTTGGGGCACACGAGTTACTCGGCCGGCGCCGAAGCCATCGCCACGGGCGGACGGGACGTGACGGGGCCTCGTGATTTCGTCCTGATGATCGACCAGACCAGTGCCTTGCTGAAGCCACGTCCCGACGAGTACGCGCCCGGCGAGAGTCCGCCTGCCAGTTACCCGTTGAACGCCAAACGAGCGTTGAAAGAGTCGGCGGAGCAGTTCATCGACTATGTGGTCGCGAATTATCCCGACGACCTCATCGGCATCTCCGGCTTTGCTGTCGACACCGGACTGGAAAGCGGCCTGAGTAACGATGCCGCGACGCTCAAAGATCTGTTGGATATCAACCGACCCGATGCCTTTCTTTACTCGTATCAGAGCTACATCGATCAGGGCGGTGGCCGCTACCCTGGTGAGCCACCCCGCATCGGACTGGCTCTTGACGGCAGTTCCCAAGGCCAGACCGGCGGCCGCCAGATCGCCACCGGTCCTGCCTCGCGAAATGACGCCAAGAAGATCTTGATTCTGATCGGCGACGGCGCCAGCGCCGACGATCCTAACCCCAAGACCGTCGCCGCGCAACTGGCGGCGGCCGGCTTTCACATCCACACGATCACGGTCGGGCAGCCCAGTCCGTTGATGCGCCAACTGGTCACCGGAGACGGACGGAGTTACCTCGTCACCACGCCTGTCGAGTCTCCCTGGGTCAGTTACGCCGACATGGTCCAGGCGTTCAACGAGGCGTTCAACAGGATTGCGGGCAAAGAAGCCTCCGAACCGAAGCTGGTCAAGTGATTGGGCTGGCTTCCTCTTCGTCTGCCTGGGCCCGCCGCTCGCCTTCCAACAGTTTTTCCGCGACGTCGAGGCGATCCCCGGAAGCGGTGCGACCCACCTCGTACATGCCCCACAACCGGAGCGTCGCCAGCATGTCGGCAGGATCGATCAGATCGCCTTCGACTTCCTCGAAGCGGTCTCCCAAGTGCGCGAGAAAGATGTCCACTTCGGCCTGGAGTTCGTCACCGATATGGCTGGTACCGCGAATGAACGCACCTTCGGGCTCGAGCCCTTCGATCACCGCGGTGTACCTGAGTTGGTCGCCCGCCAGCGGTGGGCGGTGAAACACGGCCTTCTTGACCTTCGCCAAGACCGTCCGTTCCCGGAAACCACACTGGTCGTTTGCCAGGATCCCACCGGTCCAGGCGAGCCCTTCGACCACCAACGAGCAAGGCAACACGGGCATGCCGGGCAGATACTCACTGATGGGATCTTCCGTCAGACTCACATTCTTGATGGCGACGGCTCGATTCCCGCGAACAAATTCGGCGAAACGATCGATCCATAGCCAACGCGACGAAAACCCCGCGTTAGGTGGAGGGTCGGGAACGCCCGACATCACGCGCCCAAATTGCCGCCGCACCTTCCTCATCAGATAATTGTTGCTGGCTGCAAATTGCGGATACCGATCCGGCAACTGAAATGCCTCGACAACCAGCCTGGCGCTGGCCACAACTTTGCCGTCGACGGTCCCCTGAGTCATCAGCGTCGTGAAGTCGCCGTCCTGCTTCTTGATCTCGGCCGTCACCACCAGGTCTTGCCCCGGCTTGACGAACCCGCTGAACTTGACGTTCCTCGCCTCCTTCAGTTCCACGATCGAATGGGCAAAATCTTCCGTCCTGCGAACTAGCCACAGACCGGCTTGGTACATGGCTTCCAGCATCAACACGCCGGGCATGATCGGAAACCGCGGGAAATGGTCCTCGAGGTAGCCCTCCGTGGCGAAGAGGTGCTTGACCGCCTCGATTTGTTTGCCGGGCTCTAATTGTGTGATTCGGTCGAGGAATCGGAAACGCATGGCAGGAGACTCGGTAAGGTTGCGGGGCGGCCCTCAGGACAATCACGAGGCATCATTATTTCCGCTCTTCCGTCCTTGTGCAAGGGGCGTCAGAATCGCTGGCCCGGTAAGAACTTACGCATTGGCCATCAGGCCGTCCCACAGTTCGCGCTGCTGGATCAGAGCCTGGACTCGGTCGGGCACCTTGGCCGACGCTTCCATCAAGGCCCAGCCGTTCCAGCCGATCTTGCGCAGCAGGTTGACCTGCAACTGGTAGGGGAAGTCCGGCTTGTCGAGTTCGTGCAAGTGCAAGGTGCTGCCCAGCAAGTCTTTGACCAGGTTGAACTGGTGCTCGAACCCCGGCCCCTCGGCGTTGCGTTTTTCGCTGTTGAGCTTGACGCGAACGTTGGGCTGCGTGACCTGATCCATGATGGCCCGGATCGAGGGCAGATCGCCCGCCGGACCATGCGCCTCCAAGCGGACCTGCTGTCCGTAGTCGGCGGCGAACGCGCCCACTTCGTTCACTGCTCGGGCGATCTGGGCGATCGTCTGCTCGGCGGGGATGTCCTTGTGGTAGTTGTTGGGGAACACGCGGATGCCGCTGGAGCCCAGGTCGTGGCTCAGTTTCGCGAACGCCTTGCTTTGCTCGATCGCGGCCTTGACTTTCTCGGGCTCGGGCCAATCGAATCGTTCGCTGGTGGCCAAGCCGACCAGCGTCACGGGACTGGCCTGGAACCGCTTGCGGACTTCGCTGCGGCGCTGGGCGTCGAGTTCCAATTCGACGCCGTGGGCGTACCCCAGGCTCGTGCGCAGTTCGACGCCAAACACTCCGGCCTTGGTGCAGTTGGCAATTGTCGTCGGCAGGTCCCAGTCCTGGCCCCACTGGTACGTGGTGAAGCCGAAGCGGAGGTCCGCCGCTTTGGCGTCAGCCGCGAGGGACCAGCCTTGGGAAACGGCCACGGCGGCGGCCGTCGCGCCGCCGCTGTGCACCAAGAAACCACGTCGCGACACTCGTCGTTCTTCGTAACCCATGAGCAATCTCCTTGAGGAAACAATCCAAGCTGACGGTCTGCACCCGGCGTCGACCTCTGATTACGGCTTCTTGGCCGGCGTCGCCGCGGGTTTGTTGGGCGGTGCGCCCGACGCACCCACCGGAGGCAGCGGCGGATCGGGCTGGAAGGGCAAGAACTGGAAGGCGTACAGATCCGCGTCCTTGAGCACGAATCGCAGCCGCACCGGCTTGCCGGACAATTCTCGAACGTCGCCGCCGCGGCTCTTCCAGCGGACGATTTTTTGCAACCGATCGCAGAAGATCGAGGGGCAATCGGTCAACGCGTATCCCTCGATCGGCTTGCCGGCGAGATCCTGAATTTCCACCTGGATGCCGCCTGCGCCGGAGGTTTCGACGTTCAGGGCCAGGTTGCCGCCCTCGAAACGGACGGGCTTGGTCACGAACTCGCCGCCGGCCAGGGGCGCGCGGGCCGAGGCAAATCCGTCGATGCGAAGCGTGTAACGCCGGACGGTCGTGTACGTGCCTTCCCAGTAACTCTCCGTGGCCAAGAGCGAGATCTCGTTCGGGGCGTCCTCGACGCTGGACTTCGTCTCGAACATCCCCCAGAACACGAAGTTGTCGCCGTACACCCAGCTGTGCCGCTCGCGCGGGCCGGGGCGGATGAAGGCCTCGTCCCAGCGGTGGAACTTCAGGCCGTCGCGGCTGCTGATCAGCACCGCGTCGGTCACGGCCGTGCCATAACGCGGGTGCGACTTGGCGCGCGTCAGACGCTCGTCCAGTCCCGGCAGATCGAACGTGGGCTCCGACCAGCCGCGGTCGTTGTAGCGCATCGGGAAGCCCAGGAAGATGTGCGGAGCCCGGTAGTAAGGCTGAATCTGGTTCGTGTACAGATGCTCGGCGCCGGCGCCGGAGTGGTCCAGCCATTGCGGCTTGGGAAAGTGCAGGATGTCCTTGGACGCGGCCGTCATGATGTCGCGCACGCCGTCCTTGAAACCCCGGTGGTACTCGCGGTACTCCGCACGTAGCGGGTCCCAGAAGACCAGGTTCTGCGAATCGAAAGCGCCCTCGGTGATGATCGGCTCCTTGCTCATCAACGAGAAACGGACGCCGTCGCCCGACTTCAGGGCGTACAGCCCGCCCTTGCCGAGCACGATCACTTTGTACTTGGCGTCGGCCGGGCAATCGGGATTGGCGTCCCGCAGCACGGCCGAATGCGCCGGATCGCCGCGGACTTCTCTCAGCATCTCCGGCGTGAGGATGATGTTGTTGTCCGTCGACCCGTTGAACTCGCACAGGCCCAGCTTGGGCCGCCGCCAGTGCAGGCCGTCGTCGCTCTCCGCGTAGCAGAGATTCCAGGGATGATCCGGCAGGGCCTGGGCCGGAGGGCCGCTGTGCCGGTAGTGCAGCCCGCGATAGTACATGCGATACAGCTTGCCGTCCTGAAACACCGACTGGTACCCCGACGCGTTGCCTTCCCAGGGCGCGTCAGTCTTGAACACGATTTCGCGGCGCACAGGCTGATGGAGCTGCAGCCGTAGAGCGCCCCGCGTCGAGTCGATGAGGTGGTCGTCCACGAGCAACTCCAGCCGCGAGCCGACATCGATCGGCTCCGCCGGGCCGGCCGCCCCGAACATCAGGATCTGCAAGAAAGCGACGGCGCCAGAAAGTTGGATCATGGGGCATCTCCTGGGGGCTGGGGTAGGCTCTGATTGTAGCATGGCTCTCCGAGCCGTGTTGTCTTGCTCGAAATCCTTGGCAAAACGGCACGG
>ERZ795059.2488-NODE-2488-length-19059-cov-5.087245_pt1 | contig 19059 bp, 10 predicted proteins | sample MGYA00375143_ERZ795059 | MGnify/ENA primary metagenome ERZ795059 (study PRJEB30188, sample SAMN05720168) | activated sludge metagenome | isolation source: Anaerobic digester | place: USA | collected 2015-01-07 ... | reverse complement strand
GTCTTCTTCGTTGTTCGACGGCTGCCCGCATGATGCCGTTGGCAGTGTGTGTCCTCCTCGGAATGGCAGCGGCCTGTAGGAGTATGGAGGCCGAGGCGTCGCGGGATGTCCCTGTCTCCCTTGCAGGCCAGTGGCGGTTCTCGCTCGATCGAGACGACGCCGGCATCGAGCAACAGTGGTTCGGTCGTGATCTGCCGGACCGCATCCAGTTGCCCGGCGCTCTTCAGTTCCAGGGCTACGGCGACCCGATCGACACCGCCACGCCGTGGGTGGCCAAGCTCATCGACGGGCAGTGGTACACGAAGGAGAAGTACAAGCCGTACACTCAGCCGGGCAACGTCTGGGTACCCTTCTTCTTGCAGCCGGAGCGACATTACGTCGGCGCCGCGTGGTATCAGAGAGACGTCGAGATCCCGGCCGCATGGCGCGGACGGCGTGTCGTGCTGACACTGGAGCGAGCGCACTGGGAGACTCGGGTCTGGGTGGACGAGAGACCTGTGGGCACCCATCGCGGCCTTGGTGCGGCTCATGTGTACGATCTGGGCATCGGTGCGGCGCCGGGTCGCCATCGTCTGACGATCCGTGTGGACAATCGGATGATCGTCGACGTCGGCGCCGACGCCCACAGCATCAGCGACGAGACACAGACCTGCTGGAACGGGCTCATCGGACGGCTGGAGTTGTCCTCGACGTCTCCCGTGTGGATTGCCGACGTGCAGGCGCATCCGGACGTGGCGAAGAAGGCTGCTCTGCTGAAGGTACGATTGGGCAACGCGACAGGCAGATCGGGCCAGGGGACCCTGACGGTGCGCGGTCAGAGCCAGGCCGTGACCTGGGACGCGGAAGGAGGGCAGGCCCAGATCGAAGTCAATCTGGGCGCGGATGCCAAGCTTTGGGATGAGTTCGATCCCGTTTTGCACGAGGTGACCGTCGCGTTGAAGGCCGACGGCATGCAAGACGCCCGGACCGTGTCCTTTGGTTTGCGACAGGTCGGGACGGAAGGGATTCACCTGACGATGAACGGCAAGCGGTTCATCGCCCGCGGGACGCTCGAATGCGCGATCTTCCCTCTGACCGCGTATCCGCCGACGGACGTGGACTCCTGGCGACGGATCGTCCGGATCTGCAAGGACTACGGCCTGAATCACATGCGATTCCATTCCTGGTGCCCCCCGGAGGCCGCGTTCGTCGCGGCGGATGAACTGGGATTCTACTTGCAGCCGGAATGCGGGATCTGGGCCCGCGCCGGCACACAACTGGGCCGCGGCGACCCTGCCGACAAGTGGCTGTATGAGGAGACCGATGCGATTCTCGCGGCCTACGGGAACCACCCGTCGTTCGTCTTTCTGGCCCACGGCAACGAGCCTTCGGCCAGGCCGGAATTCCTCGCGGCCTGGGTCCGCTACGTGAAAGAGAAGGACCCGCGTCGGCTCTACACCAGCGCCACCGGCTGGGGCCCGACGCCGGAGAACCAGTATGACGCCGCACTGGCCGTGGGGGGCCGCCAAGGGAAGCGGATTCGCGGAGATATTGGCTGGCGAGGAAAGGACTACCGCGAGGGCGTCGCGCCGACGAAGATCCCGATCATCAGCCACGAGATCGGCCAGTTCTGCGCCTATCCGGATTTCTCGGAGATCGCCAAGTACACCGGGGTCTTGAAGCCCGGCAATCTGATGATCTTTCGCGATTTCGCGGCCGCCGGGGACATCTTGAAGCAGAACCGCCAGATCGCCCACGCTTCGGGCCGACTCCAGGTGCTCTGCTACAAGGAAGAGATCGAGGCGGCGCTGCGAACGAAAGGACAGTCGGGCTTCCAATTGCTCGACCTGCACGATTTCCCCGGCCAGGGGACGGCCATCATCGGAGTTCTCGACGCGTTCTGGGACTCCAAAGGCTATGTGACGCCTCAAGAGTACAGGCGGTTCTGCAATGCGACGGTGCCGCTGGCTCGCCTGACCAAGCGGGTCTTCACGACTGCCGAGACTCTGGAGACCGATGTGGAGATCTCGCATTTTGGGCCCGCTGCCCTGGAGAACGCCAGGCCCTACTGGAAGCTCGTCGATGGAGACGGCCAGGTCGTCGCCGGCGGCGACTTGCCGGTTCTGACGATCCCGTTGGACAATGGAACGCCCCTGGGCCGGGTGCAGGTCGATTTGTCCAGGCTGGAGGCCCCCAAAGGATATCGCCTGGTCGTCGGTCTTGCCGACACGCCCTTCGAGAACGACTGGAGCATCTGGCTCTACCCGGCGGAAACAGAGGTCGCCGTGCCGAAAGGCGTTGTGGTCGCGACGACGTTGGATAATGCGACGCGCGCCGAACTGGCAAAGGGCGGCGTCGCGATTCTGTTCCCCGAGCGAGTCGGACGGGCGCATCCGCCGGTCTCGTTCGTCCCCATCTTCTGGAATAACCAACTCTTTCCCAACGAGAAACGCCAGACCCTGGGCTTGCTCTGCGACCCCAGGCATCCGGCTTTGGCCCGGTTCCCGACCTGCGAGCACAGCGAGTGGAACTGGGAGGATATCGTGGACAAGTCCAGGGCGTTCGATTGTGCCGGCCTGCCGGGGGATGTGCGTCCACTGATCCAGATCATCGACGATTGGAACACCGGCCGCAAGCTGGCCCTGGCGTTCGAGTGCCGAGTCGGATCGGGACGGCTGCTGGTCTGCGGAACGAACCTCCCGCAACTTGCAGAGAGGTCGCCCGCAGCCCGCCAGTTGTGGCGCAGTCTGCTGGCCTACGCGGCCGGCTCTGATTTTCAGCCCACCCTGGTCTTGACAGGCGACCAGGTTCAGAGCCTGTTGGACCGGGAAACCCCCGCCAAGCGAGCTCCGCAAGGAGACAGGCCGCTGACGGATCTGACGCCGGATAACTGAAGTGAGCGGATTTCTCTCGCAAAATGGCGGATTGCCTGTAAACTGACGGTTGTTCTTGGTCTGTGCCGACAGGGGCGACACACGCGTCGCCCGTACAAGACCTGTCCTCGTGGTATCGTATAGGATTCGACAGACTCAATGTGTGCTTCGGTTGATCGTTCGCAATACCCCATGTCCAGGAATTGTCTTTCGGGGACGGTATGCCTGTTGGCGGTCCTGGTCGTTGGATGGGGGTGTAGTCCGTCCCGGCATAAGGCCGAGGCGGACAAGGAAGTCTACAAGATCATCGACAGCAAGTGGGATCCGAATTTCGGGCAGAAGGTCAACTACACGGTCCAGGATGTTCCGGGCGATCCGAACGGCGTCCAGATGGCCGGCACGGCTCGCTCCGGCGTGTTGTCGCTGGCACAGGCGGTGGGGATCGCGACCGCGAACAATCGCGATTACCAGCGGCAGAAAGAGCAACTCTATCTGACCGCTCTGGATTTGACCTTGGCTCGGCATCGGTTCGCCAGGCGGTGGTTGGCGACGGTGGACGCCGGTTACGCCCGAGGCGATGCGGATGAAACGGTGGGCGCCGGAGGGGAGACGGGGGTCCGGCAGACTCTGGCCGGCGGGACGCAGATCGCGACCAGCATCGCGATGGACTGGACTCGATTTCTCACGGGCGATCCCAGGACCTCCCTGGGTTCGGTCCTGGGGGCCACGGTCACGCAGCCGCTCCTGCGGGGCGCCGGCCGCCAGGTCGCCCAGGAGAACCTGACTCAGGCCGAGCGGAACGTCCTGTATCAAATCCGTTCGTTCAACCGCTATCGCCAGAGTTTCGTCGTCTCGATCGTGAACGACTACTACCGCGTCCTGCAGCAACGGGACGCCGTGACGAACGCGCAGAACAGCTACGAGAGCAAGGTCGAGCTTCGCAAGCGACTGGAGATGGAAGCGGGGGAAGGCCGGACCGCGAGGTACCAGGTGGACCAGGCCGAGCAGAGCGAACTGAACGCCAAGGACAGCCTCCTGCGAACGCAGCAGGCGTACGAGCAGCGACTGGACGAATTCAAGATTCGCCTGGCCTTGCCGACCGACGCCGACGTCGTGTTGGACCAGAACGAGCTCAAGTCGCTCGAAGAGGCCGGCATCACGCAGCCTGCGTACACGCTGGCCGAAGCGCTCGACGCGGCGTTCGCCCAGCGCCTGGACCTGGCCAACAGCATCGACAGCGTTGAGGACGCCCAGCGCAAGGTTCTGGTCGCGGCCAACGGTCTCGGAGCGGACCTCAACCTTGTGGCCAGTGCGAGGGCCAACTCCGGCGACGGGACCGAGTTCAGTCGCATCCAGTTTCAGCGGGGCGACTACAGTCTCGGCGTCGAGGCGGGCCTGCCGCTGGATCGCAAGGCCGAGCGGAACGCGTATCGCGAGGCCCTGATCGCGCTGGAGCAGCAGCGAAGGGAATATGAGAACGACCTGGATTCCATCAAACTCGATGTCCGCCAGGCCTATCGCAAGCTGCAGGAGGAGGCGGAGTCGTACGTCACCCAGAGAAAGAGCCTCGATCTGGCCAGGCAGCGCGTCGCGGTCTCGCCGCTGTTGTGGGAGGCGGGCCGGGCGAACACCCGCGATCTGCTGGAGTCTCAGGACGCCCTGCTGCTGGCCCAGAACAGTCTGACGGCCGCGCTGGTCGATCATACAATCGCCAAGCTGAACTTCTTCCGCGATATCGGCGTGTTGCAGGTTCGGCCGGATGGAATGTGGGAAGAGAGCAAGCATGACTGAACAGAAGAGCGGTTTCCAGCAGCAACGTCTGTCCCGTCCGGTACGCAGCAAGCGGCGGTGGGGCTGGCTCGTTCTGGTGATTGCGGCGCTGACGGCGTCGGGGTTCGTGATGTCCCGGCGGCCGGCGGTCGCGACCGACAAGAACGGCAAGCCAGCGACGTTCGTGGTTCGCAAGGACGACCTGACGATTACGGTGGTCGAGAGCGGACAGATCAAGGCGCAGCAATCGACCGACGTGATCTGCGAGGTCGAAGGCAGCGGCATGGAGATCATCAACATCGTGCCGGAGGGCACGCTGATCACGCTGGAGGACGTCGAGGGCGGGAAGATCGTTTGCGAGCTCAATGCCTCCGGGCTTCAGGATAATCTCAATCAGGAACAGGTTGTATTTTCCAACGCCAAGGCGTCGTACACGGAGGCCCAGGAAGGCCTGCTGATCCAGAGGAAGCAGAATGAATCGGATCTGGCCGCGGCGGAGCAGGCGGTTCAGTTCGGTTTGATGGATCTCAGCAAGCACCTGGGCGAAGGCGTGGCTCGCAAGCTCCTTGAGGACGTGGGCCGGGATCCGAACGCCACGGCGGATGTCGCGACGTTGCTCGCGTTGCTCGAGGACCCGGCCAGCGAAGGCGGGGCGGCCAAGCAGAAACTCAAGGAACTGGAGGACGCCATCGTTCTGGCGAAAGCCAAGCTGACGCAGGCGGACCAGGAATTGACATCGAGCAAGAAGCTTCGCGACGCGAACTACGCGCCGGAGATCGAGGTGCGGCAGAAGGAACTGGCCGTGCAGAGCTACAAGATCCAGAGCGAGCAGGCCGCGGATACGTTGGATTTGTACAAACGCTACGATTTCCCGAAGGAGACCCGCAAGTTTCTCAACGCGTACCGCGAGGCCATCCGGGAGTTGGACCGTACGCACGCGCGAAACCGCTCGCGACTGGCCCAGGCCCAGGCCAAGCTCGACAGCGCCCGAGCTTCGTATGAGTTGCATGAAGCCCGTGTGGCCAAGCTTCAGCGTCAAATCAGTGGCTGCATCATGCGGGCTCCGAGCCCCGGCATCGTGATCTATGGCACCAGCGCCGATTGGCGACAGCGCCGCGACGATCCCATTGAGATCGGCGACATCGTGCACAAGGGTCAGAAGATTCTGACCATTCCCAACTCCGGCCTGATGGGCGTGGAGCTGTCGGTGCACGAGGCGTCGGTGGACAAGGTCAAGGCCGGACAGCAGGCCAAAGTGACGGTCGAGGCGTTTCCCGATCGCGGCTTCGTCGCCAAGGTCAGCAGCGTCGCGCCGCTGCCGGATCCGCAACAGGGTTGGCTCGATCCCGGCGTGAAGGTCTACACGACCCACGTGGTGATCGAGGGCACGCACGACTTCATCAAGCCGGGCATGTCGGCCAAGGTCGAGATCCTCGTCGATGAATTGCACGATGCGACGATCGTTCCGGTCCAGGTAGTCGCCAACCGCGATGGAAAGAAGATCTGCTACGTCCACTCCCCCAACGGCCCCCAGCCCCGTGTCGTGGAGACGGGCGCGTTCAACGACGTTTTCGTTCAAATTCTGTCGGGCCTGGAAGTCGGTGAGGAAGTGCTCCTGAGCCCGCCGCGGCTCCTGTCCACCGCCGCAAACGTCAAGACGGATGGGGCGGGCAAATGACGGTCCATCATTCTCCCATCAGTTCGCCTCCGCAGCGAGGAGCGTCTGAGTCGGGCTCCACGATCCTGTTGCTCGATCAGTTGCGAAAGAGCTATCACGTCGGGACGACGGAGCTCCAGGTGTTGCGCGGCATCGATCTGGCCGTCGAATCGGGCGAGCACATTGCGATCATGGGGCCCAGTGGTTCGGGCAAGTCCACTCTGTTGAACATCCTGGGCTGTCTGGATCGGCCGACGCAGGGCCGCTACATCCTCGGCGGTGACGACGTCTCGCAACTGGAGGACGACGAATTGTCCCTCATTCGCGGGGCCCGCATCGGGTTTATCTTCCAGTCCTTCAATCTCATCGAGCAGCTCAACATCGTCGAGAATATCGAGGTCCCGATGTACTACCAGGGCTGGCACGAACGGGAGAGCATCGAGCGGGCCAAGGAACTGGCGGCCATGGTCGGCCTGGGCCACCGCATCAAGCACCATCCGTCCGAACTCAGCGGCGGCGAGCGGCAGCGCGTGGCCATCGCCAGGGCCCTGTCCAACGATCCGCTGATCCTGCTGGCCGACGAACCCACCGGCAACCTCGATTCCGAGAACGGAGCCGCGATTCTCAAGCTTCTTCTGTCGCTGCACGACCAGGGCAAGACGCTGATCGTCGTGACGCACGACCTGAGCGTGGCCAAGCGAGCCGAGAAGATCGTCCACATCCTCGATGGACGCGTGAAGGAAATAACGGTCAATTAGTCGCGACCTGAAACAAGTTGTAGATTCAGTCGTGTTGAAATTCGAAGCACGAATGTCGAAATCCGAAACAAGCACGAAAGACCGAAATTCGAAACCCAAAACGCCTTCTCCGGTGGGGCGGCAGCGTTCCGGTCATTTGAGTTTTTATGATTTGGAGTCGTTGCGGATTTCGAGTTACGACATTCGAACTTCGCTCTTGGCTGGGTGTTCCTCATGAGTGTGTCCCTGTTCCGTCTCAAACGCACGTTCACCCTGGGGCTCAAGAGCCTCTGGATGCACAGGCTTCGTTCGACGCTGACGACGCTGGGCATCGTGTTCGGCGTCTCGTCGGTGATCGCGATGCTGGCCATCGGGGAGGGGGCCAGCAAGCACGCCCGCGAGCAGATCGAGAGGCTGGGCAGCCGGAACATCATCATCAAGTCCGTCGCGCCGCCGGAGGACCCGGAGAACACCTCGACCGGTCAGGGCATGCGACAGTACGGACTGACTTATGCCGACGCGGAGCGGTTCCGGAACAGCGTCGCGGAGGTCGAAGTGATCGTTCCGGTTCGCAGGCTGACGCAGCGGGCCTGGTATCGCACGCGAAAAATCACCGCGGAGGTCATCGGCACCGTGCCATGGTACCCGGAGATGGCCCCGATCCACCTGGAGATGGGGCGATTCCTTTCCGGCACCGATGCCAGCTACCGCCAGGCCGTCTGTGTCGTGGATACGGGTGTCGTCGAGGAACTGTTCCGGTTCGATGACGCGCTGAACCAGGATATCAAGGTGGCGGGCGATTTCTATCGAATCGTGGGAATCGTCAGTTCGCAGAACGCGAACGCCGCGGCGGCGTCCGTGAATGCGGACACGCCTGCACCACAGGACCGAGGAGGGGCCAACGCCGGCCGCATTTACATCCCGCTGACCACGGCCAAGGACCGCTTCGGCGAGATTTCCGTTCAGTTCGGCGGCGGCAGCGGACCCAATGTCGAGAAAGTCGAGCTCCAGGAGATCGTGGTCAAGGTCGCCCGGGATGAGAGCGTGCTGCCGATGAAGGAGATCCTGGAGACGCTGCTCAAACGGTTCCACGCGAAGACCGATTATCAGATTGTCGTGCCGTTGGAACTGCTCCGCGAGGCCGAGCGGACCAAGATGATCTTCAACATTGTTCTGGGCTCGATCGCGGCCATTTCGCTGTTGGTCGGCGGCATCGGCATCATGAACATCATGCTGGCGACCGTCAGCGAGCGGACGCGAGAAATCGGCATCCGCCGGGCCCTGGGCGCCCGCAAGAAGGATATCATCACGCAGTTCCTCTCCGAGACTCTGCTGCTGACTCTGGCCGGCGGCGTGCTCGGCATTCTCCTGGGCCTGGCGATTCCCCTGTTGGTGACCCGGTTCGGGCACATGCCGACAGTGATCAAGAGCGGCTCGCTGATCCTGGCCTTCGGCATCAGCGCCGGCGTGGGACTGACTTTCGGCATCTACCCCGCCTACCGCGCCGCGAACATGGATCCGATCGAGTCGCTGCGCCACGAGTGAGCCGTCGTTCTGAACGACGCTCGTTGACATGCGGTCTTGCGGCCGATAAGCTCTCGGAGCGGAATACAAGATTCAACCAAAGGAGGACCCTATGAAATCCCGCATCTTGTTCCTTTTTGCAGCCTGTACGGTTGCGCTGTGCGCCCTGCCGTCCCTGGCCGAGGTGAAGGTCATCGTCGATCGCCAGGCCAGTGACTCCGCTTCGGCGGCTTTCCGATTCGCCAACGTGCCCCCGGCGTCTCAGAACGACGCCGCATCCAAGGCCACGTTCACCCTCGTCTCCGGCCAGCGGGATCGCAACGGCGGGGATCTGGCCGTGCTCCATGACGGCGGCGTCCCCACCGAAGAGGACCAGCCGGCATCGAACTTCTTCTTCAACGCAGGTCTCGACGGCGGCCGGCTCCTCGTGGACTTGGGCGGCGCGATCGACATCAAGCAGGTGAACACCTATTCCTGGCATCCCGGTTCCCGCGGTCCCCAGGTGTACGGGCTCTACGCGTCCGACGGCAGTGACGGCGCGTTCAATTCCCAGCCCCAGAAGGGGACCGATCCGCAGACGTGCGGGTGGAAGCTGATCGCGAAGGTCGATGCGCGCCCGCAACAGGGTGAAATCGGCGGCCAGTACGGCGTCAGCATTTCGGACTCCGCCGGCCTGCTGGGCAAGTACCGGTACCTGCTGTTCGACGTCTCCCGCACCGAGGGCGACGATCCGTTCGGAAACACGTTCTTCAGCGAAATCGACGTGGTGGACCCGACGACGACGCCGGCGCCGGTCGGCGCCGGGCAGTCCGTCGGAGAGGGTCGCAGGGAGACCGTCGAGGCCGAAGGCGGCAAGTACCAGATCGTCATCGACACGACCGACACGCCGGACCTGGCCGACTGGGCGACGAAGGAACTGGCTCCCGTCGTGCGGGAGTGGTATCCCAAGCTCGTCAAGATGCTGCCCAGCGAGGGCTACGAGGCGCCGACGCGGGTCAGCATCACGTTCAGCGCCGACATGCAGGGCGTTGCGGCCACCGGCGGCACTCGCGTTCGGTGCGCCGCTGCATGGTTCCGCCAGAACTTGAAGGGCGAGGCCAAAGGCGCTGTCGTCCATGAACTGGTCCACGTCGTGCAGAACTACGGCATCGCCCGGCGGAACAATCCGAACGCCACGCGGACGCCCGGCTGGCTGGTCGAGGGGATCTGCGACTACATCCGGTGGTTCCTGTACGAGCCCGAGACCCATGGCGCCGAGATCACCGCCCGCAATATCGCCCGGGCCCAGTACGACGCCAGCTACCGCGTCACCGGCAACTTCCTGAACTGGGTGACCAACACGTACGACAAGGATGTCGTCGTCAAGCTCAACGCGGCCGCCCGCGAAGGACGGTACAGCGAGGACCTCTGGAAGGACGCGACCGGGCACACCGTCCAGGAACTCGGCGCCGAGTGGAAGGCCGCCTTGGAGAAGAAGATCGCCGAGGCCGCCGCCGAAGCGGCGAAGATGAACACCCTCACAGATGAGGAGAAGGCCGCCGGTTGGAAGCTGCTCTTCAATGGAACGGACCTCACCGGCTGGCACAACTTCCGCCGGGACGACGTTCGGCCCGGCTGGAAGGTCCAGGACGGCGTCCTGATCTGCGCCGATCCGCACGACGCGGGGGACCTGTGCACGAGCGAGCAGTACGACTGGTTCGAGCTGCAAATCGAGTACAACATCTCGCCGGCCGGCAACAGCGGCATCATGTACCACGTCACCGACGAGGCGCGTTCAGCCTGGGCGACCGGTCCCGAGTTCCAGCTCGAAGACAACGCAGCGGCCGCCGACCCGGTTCGTTGCGGCTGGCTCTACGCGCTTTATCAGCCGCCGATCGATCCGAGCACCGGCAAGACCCTCGACGCCACCAAGCCCGCCGGCCAGTGGAACCAGATCCGCCTGATCATCAGTCCCACCAAGTGCGAGCACATCATCAACGGCGTGAAGTACTTCGAATACGTCCTGGGCAGCGAGGAGTTCCAGCAGCGGGTGGCCAAGAGCAAGTTCTCGCGGATGCCGTTGTTCGCCAAGTCCAAGACCGGCTACATCGCCCTCCAGGGCGACCACGGCCAGGTGTCCTTCCGGAACATCAAGATCCGCCCGATCCAGGAAGGCAAGTGATCGCGGCGCATCGCACGTCATCGAGCATTGAATCGGACATGAAATAGAAAAGGGGAAGAAGGTCAAGTCGGCCTTCTTCCCCTTTTTTCCTTTTACTCTCTACTCTTTGCTTCTCTTCCTACCTTCGCCCGCGGAATCGCCCGCTGATGACGGCGTCGGCCCGGCGATTGACCTCATCGGAGATGTTCATGTCGCGGATCTTCTGGGCGAGGTCTCTGGCGGCCTGCCTGTCCGTCATGATCAGGCGACTTGCCAGGTCCACGGTGGCCAGGGCGGCCTCGGTTCTGAAGGCATCGTTCTTGATGAGTTCCCCGAGACGATCGATGGCCTTCTGGCAGGGCAGCGCGCCCAGCGTGGCGACCGCCAATCGCTTCTCGTCGTCGCGCCGGGCCTTGTCGAACGTGGCCAGACACAGCGTGACGCGTTGATCCATCGGAGCCGACTCGCCGGCAGCGATCAATCGCAGCGCGCCCCGGACGGCCAGGACATAGCGCGTCAGGGAGGTCTCGGGCTTCGAGGCGATGGAGACCAGCGTCTCGGCGCCTTCGAAGCTGGGCCAGTTGCCCAAAGTGCGAATGCCGGCGTCGCTCATGGCCTCATCCGGCGATTGGGCCGCCTCGCACACGACCGCCAGGGCCGCGATTGTGCCGGAGGCGTCGAGGCTGCTGAGCATGGCGACCCGAGCTTCTGCGTCCGCGGTCTTCATGCGATCGATCACGGCCTCGGCCGCTGCGTCCTTGTTCTTCGCGGCGGCCAGAACCGCTCTTAGAGCCGTCACGCCGCTGTCCCGCGGTCCGCCGCTCTTAGCCTTGGCCACGAGGTCGGCCAGGGCAGCGGCATCGATCGCGTCGGCAACATCGACCATGGCCGCGAACGCCGCGCGGGAGATCTGTTCGTCCGCATCGGCGGCATAGCCAAGCAGTGTCACGGCCGTTCCCGCGGCACGTCGCTTGCCCAGCAGGCCGATCGCCACGGCGCGGGCACTGGCCTGGCCGTTGGCTGCGCCGGCAGCGATGATCTCTTCCACACGCGGGCCGGCCATCACGGCCAAGCTTTCGCGGGCGGCCTTCTGAGTCGCACCTGAGCCGGAAACCGCGACCTGGAGCAGGGCCTCGGCCCCATCATCCGTCCCGATCTTCGTCAGAGTCTCGATGGCGGCCAGACGCACCGCTTCATCGTCGCTTGCGAGAACCTTCTTCACCGGATCGACCGACGACAGATCGCCCCGGTCGGCGACCAGGCCGAGGACCTGGACTTGCGACTGGGGGTCCAGATCGGCCAGCATGGCGGTCAGCGCTTGCGTGGGCGCCTTGCTCGACGTATTCCGAGCGGCCTGAACCACCGCGGCGCGAACCTTGGCGTCCTTGTCCCGCATCCACTCAGGGATTCGAGCCGCGGTTTTCGCGGGATCGCACGCCATCATGCCCACGATCCCGGCGGCCCGAATGTTGAAGGGATTCGCCTCTGGGTTCTCTCTGGCGAATCTCGTCGCGCCCTCATAGAGGGCGGTATAGATCTCCGCCGCGCCCGCGACGTTGTTCTGTCGGAGCATCTCCTGGGCGACGTCGATCATGCATTGAGATGCTTTCATGTACAGCGGGCTGGGAGGCATGTTGAAAACACTGGCAAGAGCCGTCACGCCTTCCTGGCCTCCGATGTTCGACAGGGCTGTCGCGGCCGCCGACGCGACCTTCGGGTCCGCATCGCTGAGGGCATCCGTCAGCGGTTGGATCGCCTTCATGGCCCGGCGCGTCCCCAACGCGTTGATCAGGCCGATCTTCCATTTCGAGTCTTTGGCGTCGGCCAAAGACTTGACAAGGGCGTCCGTGGCGCTCGGGTCCGGGTTCTTTTCCAGAGCCCGGCGGGCGTAGTCCCGCAGGTTTTCATCCGGATCCGTCATCAGCTTCGCCAAGCAGGGGACCGACTCGCCTTTGCCGATCCGTTCGAGCTGAAGCACGATCCAGTGTCGCACCTCGCGGACCAAGTTCGGCTGGTCGAGGTTCTTGACGAGAACCTTGGCCAGCGTTTCGCGTTCGATTTCCGCGCCGGGACGGGCCGCATAGGAGCCCATGTCCTGGAGCCGGATCTGGGGTGCGTACCGCGAGCCCACGTCCTGGGCCGACATCAGCGGCAGCAGGTAGTCAAAGGCCTTCTGATAGGCCTCGGCCAGTTGGGCCGCGTCGCGTGCGGGAGCCTGGGCCTTGCCGCACAGTTGGTTGATCAGTTCATCCGTGCTTTGGGCGTGCGCGGAGGCCGCCACCACGGACAAAGCAAGCGTCGCCATCGCGACGACCGATATTCGCAAGAGGCTGCGTGTCATTTTCTTTCCTCTTCAGAAGTGTCCATGTTCACTCGGGTCTTTGGTAGGGCGCATCTCACAACACGTACGGGGCCCGACGCGGCCGATCGTACCAGCGTTCGGCCGCCGGGTCGTCGAGGATCTTCTCTTCGACCGGGTCCCACTTGATCGGTCGTCCGAGTCGCTCGGCGATGCCGCTGAGATGGCAGATCGTCGCGGTGCGATGCCCGATCTCCACAGGGCAGATCGTCTGCTTGCGAGTCCGGATGCCCTCGAGCCAGTTGCCGTCGTGGTCGCGCGATTCGTACAGGTGGATCTCGCTAGGCAGCAGCGGGGTCTTGGCCAGCTCCACAGGGATCGTGTCGAGCCGATCGCCGCGGCTGACCATGACTTCACCTTCCGTGCCGATGAATTGGATCATATGGCCGCCGCGGACGGGGTGGTCGCGGAGAACCTTCGTGCCGTCAGCGTAGTAGTGGGTCTGATATTTGTAGTCGCCCCAGCCCTTGGGGACGAATTTCACCGGGCCGGAGTCGTCCATGCCGAGGGCCCACTGGATGATGTCGAAATGGTGGGCGCCCCAGTCGCCGTTCTTGCGGGAGCCGTACTCCCAGAATCGCCGCCACCCGCCGCCGTAGTCACCCTTGACGCGTTCGGCGTTGTACGGATACCAGGGGGTCGGGCCCAACCACCGGTCATAGTCGAATCCGTCCGGGATCGGCTCCTCGGGCAGCGTCATCGGCGGGGCGAACTGCCCCAATTGCGTGTAGATCGTGTGAACCTTGCCGATCCAGCCGTTGCGGACGATCTCGCATGCCTTGCGGAAAGCCCGCTCCGAACGCTGCTGCGACCCGACCTGGAAGATCGTGCCGTACTGCTTGCAGGCCTCGCTCATCAGCCGGCCTTCGCGGATTGTCAGGGTCATGGGCTTCTGGCAGAAGACGTCTTTGCCTGCCTTGATGGCCGCCAGCGAGCACATGGCATGCCAATGGTCGGGGGTCACGATCATGACGGCATCGATGTCCGGCCGGGTGCAGACCTCTTCATATTCCAGATACGCGTCGCAGCCCTTGTACGTCCCGCTGTCGGTCTGCCCGGCGTACGCCCGTTCGGCCTGGCTCTTGGCGCTCTCGCGTTTCCTCTTGTCCACATCGCACACGGCCAGGATCTGCACGTCTTTGCGGTTGAGCATCCCTTGAAAGTGGCCGCCCATCTGCAGACCCATGCCGATCATGCCCATGGTGATTCGGTTGCTGGGCGCCGCGGCCCCGAAGACGGTCGAGGGCACGATCGCCGGCCACGCCGCTGCGGCGCCGACGGCCGCCGCGCCCCTGAACAGGAAACTGCGGCGACTGAGGCTGTCGTTCTTCATCATCGATCAGATCTCCTTAATCCTAAATGGTACATGACGGTCCTGAGCTGGCTGCCAGGGTTCAACTCTATCCGCTCCGCCGGAGGTTGTCCACACAAGGCCGAAGGCCCATTCCTTGTGGAAAGGACGATCGACTGAGGGAGTCAACGATTCCCCGACGGCCGGACCTGCTCGTAGATTGCGGCGATCTCGCGGACGAGGGGCTCCAACTTGGAGAAATAGTCGGCCTGCGAATACTGCGATCTTGCATCCCGCAGCTCGATGATCTGGAGTTCGAGCTGGTCCCGCTTCGCCCGCAATTCCGGCGGCATCGCGGCCTCCGTCGGGCTGGGGACCAGGTGGAACTGGTGGGCCCGATAGCCGTCGAGCGAGGCGTCGTCGCTTGCTTTCCGCACCGGGCGAATGCCGCGGAACCAATCGGCGGGCGTGCCCAGGGCGTCGCTGTTGTCGTCGAGCAGGGCGTGCTCCGTCGCGAGCCGGCCGGCTGCGGTGTAGAACGCGGCGACCGCATGGGAAGCGGTGAGATAGGCTTCGAGCAGAGAGGTCTGGCCGTCCTTGTCGAGATCGGCCTGTGGCTGGGCGATGGCCTCGGCCAGGTACTGGCCGAACCGCGCGTAGTTGTGCTCGAAGCCGCTCTTGGTGGCGGTGACCACGATCCGGCCGGGGGCCGAAAGCTCTTTCATGAACGGCCCGCTGGCGGAGGCGGTATTGATCACCGCCAGGGGCCTGTCCATCGGTTTGAGCCATTCGGCAAGATCGTTCGCTGAGACATCGGGCCCGCGGAGATTGAATCGAGCCACCTGGCCGTCGAACGTGCCGTGGCCGATTAGGACCAGCCACAGAGGAGCCGCCGTCTGCTGAGGCTGCTTCGCCAGGATCTCCTGGAGCCTCGCGCGATCCGACGTGCCCCCATTCGGGTCCAGGCCGATGCCGACGAACTCGGCATCTCCCTTTGCGCAGGCCTGCTTCCAGAGATTCGCCCACCGGGCGAATTGCGGCGCATACTCCGGGGCCCCGGCGGCCCCCACGACAACGATCACCGTCTGAGACCCAGGCGAGAGGGCATTCTCCGGCTCCGTGGCAGCCGCGCCAGTCAACAAGGTCAATAAGGTCAATAAGGTCCTCACGGCAGTCCCTTCCAGCGTCGAAGCGCCCACTCGGCAATGAAACAGGCGAGGCTGAACAAGAACACCGCCGGCACAACCCCCGGCAGATCCCACAGCGGCCTGACCCAGACCTCGCTGATCGGTGCGTTCTGTTGCGGCAGATCGCGGGCGAATTTGTTCAACTCGTCCGGCTCCACGACGCGGCCTCCTGTTTGACGGGCGATCTTTTCGAGAAGCGCCCGATTCGCCCTTATGGAAGCGAACTCACGGCCCTCCAGATCGACCGCCCACCCGGTCTCGGCTTCGCCCACTCTGCCGCCTTTGGCGTCGGTGGCCGTCACGTGGGCGTAATAGCCGCCGCTGGCGCGTGGGACGTACGTGGCCTCGAATTGTCCGCTCTCCGTGGACGCGGGCACAGCGGTCAATCGAACCGAGCTTCCGCCGGGTTCGAGCACTTCCATCGAGACCGTCACGTTGTCCATCGGCTCGAAGGCCTTGTCCCGAACGCGGACCTGGAGGGAGACAGGCTGGTTCGTCTCGTCGAGCTTCAGGTTCGTTTGAAGCGAAACCCTCGGAGGCACATCGGCGATCAGCCATCGCAGCGTTTGCCGCCAGAACTTGTCCATGTCCTCGTGCATCTCGGGTTTTCGCATGCCCCAGCGCCAGAGGTCGCCGACGACGAGGGCCGCGGATCGCCCGCTGCCGATTTGCTGGGCGACCAGGCCGGGCAGATGCTGGGAGTCATTCGCGTCGATCGTGGCGACGACTCTCGCCCCCGGCTTGACCGCCCTCGTCCGATTGGCCACCAGGAATTCCGGCATCTCCCCGAGCCGCTGCTGCTCATCTTTCTCATTGTCGCGAAGCCGGGCCCACGGCTGGAGCCAGCCCTCGCGGGTCAGGCTCAGTCGTACCCCGGCGCCGGCCTTGGCGGGAGGCATCGGATCCAGGTAGATCGGCAGAATGCTCGCGATGGGGGTGCGCTGGTAGTCGCCTTTCTGAAATGATTCTTTGCCGCCGAGCATGAAGAAGCCGCCGCCCCGCTGGGCGACGTACCGCCGGATCAGGTCCATCTGATCGCGGGAAAAGAACTCCGCCTCGACGTCGTCGAGGATGATCGCGTGATACTCGAACAACTCCTCCGCGGACTTGGGAAAGCCGTCGCGGAGTTCGTCGCGGTCGCGGGTGTTCAGCCGCACGAGGACGGGCTGGTCGTACTGTTCCACCTGCTCCTTGTCCTGGACGTCGAAGCCGCGGTAGAACGGATTGCTCGTTTCGCCGGCGTGGCCTCGCCAGTCGTACTTGGGTTCCCGCTTCGCCACGCGGATCAGCGTGACCAGTTGCACCTGCTCGTCTTCCTCGATGGCCCGCTTGAGGAACTTGAGTTCCCAGTTGGGTCTGCCGGCGACGTACAGGATGCGGTAAGGCCCCTTGCCGCGATCCACGAGGATCGTCCTCGTGTTGTTCGCCGGCGTCGCCTCCGAGGGTTGCTCCGGATTCTCCTGCCAGGCTTCTTGTGCCGCGTCCGCGATGCGAAGCCGATAGAACAGGACGCCGCTTCGATCGGGACGCAGGCGAAAACGGAACGTCCGCTTGTCGTCGTTGCGGCCGGGTGTCCACTGCTGCCGTTCGATCGACTTGCCGGCGGCATCAAGCAACTCGACGACGGCGGTGTCCTCCGCGAACCCGACGGCTTCCCCGTCGGCCTGAATGGTCACCGGTGCGTCCTCGAAGGATGTCTGGCTGACCGTGATATTGCCCAGGGCCAAGTCGCGCCGGGGTCGGTCCCTGCCGATCGGAACGGGATAGACTGGAGGGAGGCCGCACAGGTCGGGAAGTTGTTCGCTCAGGTCCGTGGCGCAGCCGTCAGTCAACAGAAGCACGCCCGCCAGAGGCCTTCCCTTGTATCGCTCGGCCAGCGTCCGCAGAGCGGCGCCCAGCGAGGTGGACGCGCCGTCGAACGCCAGGTCCGAGAAGTCCGAGGTGCGGCGCAGCCGGGAATCGAACAGGTATTGGCGAATCTGGAATGTGCCGGCCAGTGAAGCGAGCCAGTCTTCCTTGCCGGCTTCCAGGGTCCGACGCAGAACCTCGCCGCGAGTCTGGGCGCTGCCGTCGTCGCGGATGTTCATGCTCCGGCTGTTGTCCGCGGCGACCACGACGACATTGGCGCCGGAGGTGGCCCGTCTGCCGCTCCAGATCGGTTCGAGCAGACACAGGGCCAAAGCGACGATCCCCAGAAGCTTGAGGCCCAAGGCAATCCGGGGGACCGGTCCGGCCGCCGGGCTGCGTCGATAGGACCAGGCCAGCAGGCTCAGAGCCGCCGCGAGCACGGCGCCCGCCGGCCAGATCCAGTCGGTCACGGGGATCGTGATGTTCGCCGGTTGGATCATGGGTTCTCTTGCCGCCCCAGGTTTTCGAAATACGACCGCACGACATCCGCGAAGCGGTCCGGCACCGGATCGCGATCGATCGGGACGAGAGCCTCATCGGACTGAAGCTGGGCCAGCCTCTCTGTCACACGCTGTCGCAACTCGGCCAGCGGGTCCATGATCTGGCTTTTGACCAGGTCCCACTGAGGCTCTTTCCCATGTCGCTTGAACTCGGCTCGCACCGCTCGGGCGCGGTCCCAGACTCGCGCTGCGTTGTCGCGAAGGTCCCGGTCGGGAAGCATATCCTCCACGTCGCGGAGCCTGTCCGACCACGTGAGGAAATCCTCGCCGGTGAAGGGGCCTCGGTCGCCTTGATCGTCTCGCGGCCCGCCGTCCGTTCGCACGCCTCCCCGGCCGGTCGGATCGGTTCGTTCGTTCTGATTGCCCCGAGTCTGGCCGCGACGAGAACCTCGTTGCAAGCCGTTCTCCTGCGCCTGCTGACGTTCTCCGGCCCCGGCAGTCTCTCCGGGACGAGGTTGGTCCTGTTCCTCGCCGCTGTCTTGCGGATTGTCTCTCATTCCTTGCTGGGCATTCGCCTGTCGTCGGCCGGCTCTCCGTGTGGGTTCGTTGGCGTCGTCGGATTGCGTCCTCTGTGCTCCGGCGGCCTGGGCGACCTCGTCGTTCACGTCCCGGATCAACTCATCGAGTTGTCGTTGTGCCAGCCGTAATGCCTCGGCCTCGTCGCCAAGCACGTTGCGAGCGGCTTGCTCGACGCCCTCGCGAAGGCCCTCGATGCCCTCGCCCGCCCGGCGTTCGATCTCTTTCGCCTGGGGCAGGAAGTCCCGGCGGAGCAGTTCGCCCGTGGCCTGCAGGGCTCGGTTGAGATTCTCCGTGTCGGTCTCGCGAAGCGTGTCGTAGAGCTTCCTCGATAGCAGCGGTTCGGAAACCTCCGCCTGTTCGCTGGTCGTCTTCATCTGGTCGACCAGTTCGTCCATGGCCTGTCTCTGTCTCTCGATCCGTTCCGCAAGCTCCCGGCTCATGTTGTCGCCTGCAAGAGAGCGTTGTCTTGCCTCGATCTGCCGTTGCATTTCATCGGCAATTCGGTTCTGCTCCTCGTCGAGTTCCCGGGCCTGATCTCGCATGTCCCGCATGGCGTCGGAGAACTGGCTGGACGTGCGTCGCTGGAATTCCTCCCGCATCTGTTCGAGCTGTTGG
>ERZ795059.2481-NODE-2481-length-19086-cov-8.337817_pt1 | contig 19086 bp, 15 predicted proteins | sample MGYA00375143_ERZ795059 | MGnify/ENA primary metagenome ERZ795059 (study PRJEB30188, sample SAMN05720168) | activated sludge metagenome | isolation source: Anaerobic digester | place: USA | collected 2015-01-07 ... | reverse complement strand
AGAATATGCGTTTGGGGGCGATGGATGAGGGGAAAAAACTGGGGGCGGTGGTGACGATCACAAATGCCAAGGAAGATCCTGTAACCCAAATTCAGCAAATCCAGGAAATGATCGGCAAAGGCGTGGATGCGGTATGCCTGGTGCCCATGAAAAGTGAACCGCTGGTATCGGGGGTACAGGCGCTGAATCAGGCGGGCATCCCGGTCATCCTGGTAAACCGGATGGTGGCGGCGGGGTGTGAGTATGTGTGTTATACCGGCACGGACACCTATCAGGGCGGAGTCACATCGGCTAGAATTTTGATGGAAACTATTGGTGGTCAGGGCGGTATTGTTGAGCTTCATCAACATTTGGGTACGGCCCCGGAAATCGCGCGATCCAAGGCGCTTCAGGATGTAATGAAGGACTTTCCCGGTGTTACGTTGCTGGCGCGGGTGCCGCATGACGGGGACCGCGGAAAGGCGGTTACGGAAATGCAGACCCTGCTGGGGCGATTCCCGGAGCTTAAAGGCGTGTATGTGCATGGGGATCCCCAAGCCATAGCCGCGGCGGAAGCGTGCCGGGATGCCGGGCGCACGAACATTGCCGTGGTGGGCATGGGCGGGAGCCAGGAGGCGATTGAGGCCATCAAGAGCGAATTGATTGCCGGCACCAGTTTTCAGCAGCCGGAGGAGGAAGGGCGCAACGGCGTGCGGCTGGCCATCCGGCATTTGAAGGGTGAAACACTGGATAAGGAATATCTTATTTCCTGTCCGCCGATCACGAAGTCCAATGCGGATCAGTTTAAAGGACAATTCTAAAAAAGGGAGAACATGACGATGAACAAGAACACAATAATCCCCATTGGAGCATTGGCACTGTTGGCCTTGCTGGCGAGTTCCTGTTGTACGACGGGAAAATGTGTTGAGCCGAAGGTGCAGCGGTATGGCATGGTAATCGGGGTCAAGGCGGAAGAACTGGATGCGTACAAAAAACTGCATGCGGCGGTATGGCCGGATGTACTGAAGATGATTGCCGAGAGCAATATCAGAAATTACTCGATTTATCTGTTCAAGGCGAAAGAGAATGAGTATTACCTGTTCAGTTATTTTGAATATACCGGCAACGATTTTAAAGCGGACATGGATAAAATGGCGGCGGATCCCACGACCCAGCGATGGTGGGATGTGTGCAAGCCGTGTCAGGAGCCTGTCTATTTCCGGGCGGAAGGTGAATGGTGGGCCACTATGGAAGAGGTATTCCACTGCAAATGAGCAAAACACCCACACGCCGAAGTTTTATTAAAAAGAGTTTGTCTGCGGCCGGTATTGCAATGGGATTCCCTTGCATTGTGCCAGGTTCCGCCTTAGGCTTGAACGGCGCCGTTGCCCCAAGCAACCGGATTACCACGGCCACAATCGGTCTTGGCGGTCAGGGGGTGGGGGTGATGCGGGTATTTTTAGGGCAACCCGATGCTCAGGTGATTGCGGTGTGCGACGTGAATGCACACCGCCGGGAGGATGCAAAAACGTTAGTGAACAGTCACTACGGGGAAACTGGCTGTGCGGTATACGGGGATTTCCGGGAATTGCTGGCACGGAATGATTTGGATGCGGTGCAGATTGTCGCGCCGGATCATTGGCATGTGCCCTTGGCGTTGGCGGCGGCACGGGCGGGCAAGGACATGTATGTAGAGAAACCATTGGGGTTAAGCATGGCCGCGAACCAGGCGTTGCGTGAAGCAATCCGCACGCACGGCAATGTATTTCAGTTTGGCACGCAACATCGTTCCGAGCGGAATTTCCGGTTTGGGTGCGAGTTGGTGCGCAATGGGCGCATTGGCCGCCTCCAGACCATTCGCGTGGGCTCACTCCCCAGCCTTGTTTCCGAAAATCTTTCCGAGGAGCCTGTTCCTGACTGGCTCGACTATGAAATGTGGCTGGGGCCTGCACCGTGGGCGCCCTTCAACAACAAGCGGATTGTGAATCAGTATTGGTGGCACAACTATGATTATTCGCTTGGGTTTGTGGCGGGGTACGGCGTGCATTATGTGGATATCGCGCAATGGGGCAACAACACGGAATTGAGCGGCCCTGTTATGATCGAAGGTGCGGGGGTGTTTCCGAAAGACGGCATGCGGGATTGCGCCATCGCCTGGGATGTGCTCATGACCTACAGCAACGGCGTAAAACTGGTCTATACCGACACCTCGAAAACTCCGGAAGGCATCACGTTTGAGGGTGATGAAGGAACGGTATATGTGACCTTGGGCAGAACCACTTCCTCTCCTGATTCACTGGTTAAAACTGCTTGGGGCCCGAATGATCTCCGCTTGTATGAAAGCAACGACCACGTGAAAAATTTTCTGGAATGCGTCAAAAGCCGTGTAGAGACGATTTGCCCCATTGAAGTGGCGGTTCGTTCCGATACCTTGTGTCATTTAAGCGATATTGCGATGCGGAGGTGCCGGAAACTCCAATGGGATCCCATTGCGGAGCGCTTTGCCGGGGATGAAGACGCCAACCATTACCTCGCTGCACGATCCATGCGGGAGCCTTGGCGGTTATAGCCCCCTTTTTGAAAGCCGACATGAGTTATAACCGCTCTTAAAACAACTCCCCGATTCCGCGGGGAACCGGGGAGCAACAACAGGAAACGTACATAAATTACATGCTTGAGAGCAAACCTACGACCGTTGCCAAGGTTGGGAGTACGGGTGACGTAGCGCCTTGGTCAGAGCAGGGGGTCGTATTTGGAACATATTTTACGAATTGCACGTGACCGTCCAGATACAGCACATTGCAGCCGCCCGGAACGTGATTGAAGTATTGGATGGCGCCGGTATTGGCCAGTGCATCCAACATAATCCAGATTTCACTTTGGGCTTGTGCCGTTGCGGCCGGATTGTTGATGTCCGTGATCAGGAACCGCTCAATACCTTCACGCAGGCGGTAGATGAGGTTGCCGCCGCCGTTGCCAAAGGTGGGGCCGGTGTCCGTCAGATCGATGTCTTGGTCGGCCAGTTTCCGGATCTCGATACCGGGATTAGATACGCCGAGCAATCCAACGACACTGAAAAGCAATCCATCCAAGGCATAACCCAATTGAGCAGGCGCGCAAACACCGGATGGTATTTCGATTGAACTATCTATCGCCGCTATGCCAGCGGCCAGATTTTCAAATGCATCGAGATCCATTGTTCCGTCTTCAATCAGCCGATCGAAGGCCCATCCGAAATAAGCGTAACTGGCATCGATATCCGCCGGACTATACAGTATGCGGCAGTTACCTTCGTCGTCATATAAATCTTTTCTATGGTCGGAGTATTCCGCATCCGACGGGCATAACATAATATTGGGATCAGCAATATATTCCGGATAGATGGTATCTACTTGCGGGCCGGCGCCTACTGACACACAGCCTGTTCCTGTTGGATACTCTGAATCCTTCGAGTCAACTACCTGCAAATACGGGAAGCGTTCGCCCCGGGCTTCATTGGCGTACATTTTATACACTAAGCCCCATTCTTTCAGGTTGTTTGCACAACTGGACCGGCGGGCCGATTCTCGTGCACGGGCCAAAGCGGGCAAGAGAATAGCCGCCAGAATGCCGATGATGGCAATTACCACCAAAAGTTCTATCAGGGTAAATCCACGTTTTTTCATACAGTAACTCCTTTTCTGTTCTTGATTATGCCAGCCAATAAAAACGGTAATCGGTTACTTCGCTATCTAGGATATCATAAATTTTACATGGTGTCAATTCTTTTTTCATGGTACGTGGCTTTGTTTCTTTTTTCAAAAAACAAAGCCTTATTGACAAAATCAAGGGGTTTCCCCTATAATGATGGGCAGGAAGGTAATCGGTTACTAAAATAAGATGTGATTGGGAGGGCGCGGAGTTGTTCGCCCTCTGTAAGTCTTAGAGACACTTGTGTTTATTTTGAATGCGTACTTCTGTTATGCTCGCTGAAACGACAGAAGGGCTGTGAAGGAAAAACTGGGTGACAGGGACAAGTTTCAAAAAACCGTCAACACGGCAGCGATGGACTATATACGATATTGCGCGGGAAGCGGGTGTAACGGCAAAGACAGTGAGCCGGGTGCTCAACGCGAAAGGGGGCGTTAGCCAGGAGACTCGGGACCGAATCCAGGAAATAATCCGCCGGGTAGGCTATCATCCGCATATTGCCGCGCGGAGTTTGCGTGGAAATCGAAATGCCTGCATTGGCATCACTTTATCGGCGCCCATGGATATCATACCTGTTAGCCAGCATTTTTTTATTTGGCTTTTTGAGCATCTTTATAGGACCTTTGGCATAAGGGGGGAATATGTATGTTTTGACGTGAATCCTTATTTTGGGGGTTCGTCTTCAGGGTATTCGCGGGGTGTTTTGGAGCATTTGTTCAAGGCCTGTGTTATTGCGGGGCCGCTGGCCCTGGATGACAAGGATATTTTTCAGATTCATGAATCGGGCGTGCCCTATATTGCCATGGGCCGCCTGGAGACGCTGCCGGAGTGCAGTTGTGCAACGGTTGATTATGAAGAAGGCGCTTACATTAGCACTTGTTTTCTGTTGGAACGGGGCCACCGGCGCATTGCCATGCTCAAGGGATTTGAGGGTTTTTTCCCAAGCGTGGAACGATCCCGCGGCTATGGACGCGCGCTTCAGGAGGCCGGTATTGAGGTGGATGAGGCCTTGATTCGTTCAGTGGATTTTGAGACCCGTAATATCTCAAATATGGTACATCGACTTTTGGCTGATTCTCGTGTGACCGCCTTGATTGATTGCAGCGCCACCGAGGATAGTTCTGGCTTGCGCGAAGGGATGCGGCGCGCCGGACGGGTTCCCGGAAAGGATATTGAGGTTGTTGCATGGACCTATTCGGAAAATGGCGCGGTTCTGAGTGAAGCCGCGGCACACGTCTGGCTGCCCGTGCGCGAAGTGGCGGCGGAAGGTATTGAACAACTTGCCGCTTGGACCCATGGAAAACGGAAAGGCCCCATTCGGGTCGTGTATCGTCCGGTTTTATTCACTACGTGGGCTAATGGCGAAGTGTCCCGTCCGAAGCGGTTGTTTGGTTCTCTGGAATAGAAAGGACTCCTTTAAATGAAATTACTGGTTACGGGAGCGGATGGTTTTGTCGCGGGGAGCGTGGTGGGGCAGTCTTCTCCCTCCTGGACTGTCTGCTCATTGGCGCTTACACCGGTTGCCTATCAGAGGCCGGGGCTGACCTGGCATGTATTTGACTTGCGCGATGAAGAACGGTTGAGGTGTGTTTTTAAGGAATTCGCGCCGGATGCGGTGATCCATACCGCGGCGATGGCGGACATTGATTTTTGCGAAGCGAACAAGGAGGTGGCGGAAGCGGTGAATGTGGGGGTGACGCGGAATGTAGCGAGTTTGTGCCAGGAATACAATGCCCGGATGATATTCCTATCCACGGATACCGTGTTCGACGGGAAAAAGAGAATGTACAGTGAACACGATGTGCCAGATCCACTGAATTTTTATGGCGAGACCAAGGTGCGGGGTGAACAAATTGTACGCGGCATGGTAGAACGGCATGTGATTACACGTTTGTCCCTGGTCATGGGGTTGCCCGTCATTGGCGCGGGTAATTCCTTTCTTGCCAAAACCATTGCTGCTCTAAAGGAAGGGCGGGAAGTAGGATTTCCGGATGAAGAAATACGGACTCCCGTCGATGTCATTACGTTAGGCAGGGCACTGTTGGAATTGGCCTGTTCCGAGTACACAGGCTATATGCATTTGTCCGGTATGGACCGATTGACACGGTTTGCCATGGCACAGCGCATCGCCGAACGGCTGGGCTATTCAGAGGAACGGGTAGTTGTGAAGAATCCCAGCGCCATTCCCGGCCGCGCGCCCCGGCCGCGCGATGTGAGTCTGAACAACAGTCTTGCGCGGAAGACGTTGAAAACACCCATGCGGAATTTATCGGACGCATTGGATTTGGTATTAGTGGCGCAATAGCGCGCAACAGAAGAGGTGGATAGTTTCATGGCACAAATTAAGTTCGAGTTGGAGAGCAAATTCGGTTCCATTTACGGCGTTGAAGAACAAGAAGCGATGATGGCGGTGTTGAAGAAGAACGCACCCACTTCGGGGGATGCCTGCATCCAGTTTGAGGCGGATTATGCGGCGTACTGCGGAACGCACTACGCACGCGCGGTATCCAATGGCACGGCTGCTTTGTTTTTATCGTTGGTGGGCTTGGGCATCAAACCGGGGGATCGGGTGCTCACCACGCCCCTCACCTGGATTGCCACCGCTGCGGCAGGGGCTACGTTGGGTGCAGAAGTGGATTTTGTGGATGTGGATCCCGAGACCTATAACCTTGACGTCACTCAGTTGGAGAAGAAACTGACCCCGAACACCAAAGCGGTTTTGCCGGTTCACTTGTACGGACAATGCTGCGACATGGACGATCTTCTTTCGTCGGCGAAAAAGCACGGATTTGCCGTGGTGGAAGACGCCTGCCATGCAGTCGGCGCCGAATTTCAAGGGAAAAAAGCAGGCAGCATGGGCGCCACGGGATGCTTTAGCTTCCATGAGCAGAAAAATATGTCCACCTTGGGCGAAGGCGGCATGATTGTGACCAATGACGCCGAAATCTTTGAGCGAATTGCACTGTATCGTTCCCATTGCACGCGCGTATACGGAAAAAGCACGAAATATTGTTCGCTCGATGAGACCAAACTGCCCATGGGCAAGCGGTTCTGGTGGCAGGATTTTGACGATTGCGGCTATAACTTCCGCATGACCGACATGCAGGCGGCCGTGGGCATCGTCCAACTGAAAAAACTCGATACGCTCAATCAGAAGCGCCAGGAGATTTGTCAAAAGATCACCGAATTACTCAAAGATGTCCCAGGACTGACCCTGCCGGTAATCAAGCCCGGACGTAGCCACGTGTTTCATCTCTATCCCATCCAAATCGACGCCAAGGCTTTTGGGATGACGAAAGAGGACTTTATCTGGACTATGCGGGAAGAATTCGGTGTCCGGATCGGCACCCATTACATTCCCCTTCACTGGAGCACCGCCTTTCAAAAACGCGGCTTCAAAAAGGGGCAATTCCCCGTCGCCGACGGACTTGCGGAACGCCTGATCACCCTTCCGATTCACCCGCGGCTCACCGAGGAGGCCATTAATTACCTCGTAGACAGTATAAAAGCCTGCCGTAAACAGGCCGCAAAGTGAAGAAAATCCGGGATTGTAAAGATGCGGATTTAAGCATAAATTTGCATCCTAACGGGAAATCAAGTATCCTATAAATACGCCCGGGTGGTGGAATTGGCAGACACATTGGACTAAGGATCCAATACCGCGAGGTGTGCGGGTTCAAATCCCGCCTCGGGCACCATTTTTCTTTCTCACCGTAAAAAGTTCTGCTGCCTCCTCTGAATTTCCTACTTGCCCTTTTGAACTCTTTTGACGTTTTAACTCTTTTGGCGGAATTCGCTTGCTTACGGGCAAATACTTCGGGCATACTTGGGGCGGGAGATCGCCTATGCAAGTGACGACGACGCGATTTGGCGTGTTGGAGGTGGCCCCGGAATCGGTTTATACCTTCACCCAGCCCATAATAGGATTCCAGGAGTACCGGCGGTTTGTGTTGCTGGCGGGTCCGTCAGAGAGCCGGGTGTATTGGCTTCAATCGACGGAATCGGGGGAACTGGCATTTCTGCTGATGAATCCGCGCGATGTGATGCCGGACTACACGGTACCGTTGAATCCTCATGATCTGTCGGAACTGGCGGCTTCCACCATGGAGGAATTGGAAGTGTATACGCTGGTGGTGGTGCCGGAAGATCCCGCGAAAATCCGGACCAATTTAAAAGCGCCCATTGTGATCAACCGCAAGCGCCATTTAGCGAAGCAAACGGTAATAGATCGCAATGACTACCCCATTCAGTATTTTCTTGCCGGGGGTAAAGCAGGGGCGCGTGAGCCACGGAGGGACCAGAGTCATGCTCGTACTAACGCGTAAAGAGAATGAGAGCATCATGATCGGCAGCGATATAGAGGTCAAGGTGCTGGATCTCAAGGATAATCAGGTGAAGATAGGGGTGGTGGCGCCGCGTTCCGTGACAGTGCATCGCCGGGAAGTTTTTCTGGCGATTCAGGCGGAAAACGCGCAGGCCGCTGTACCGCACGAGGTGGATGTCAGCAACTTGATTCCGAGATAGAAAGGGACCGCACATGGATGTGATTGTGGATGGAAAGCGTAATGTAGAAGTCCAGGGGGAACCGGGAGATGTTCTTTCCGTGCTTACCGCCGCTATTGATTTTTTGCACACCCAAGGCCGTGCCATGGTGTCTGTGACAGTGGATGGCAAACCCCTGATGCCCGATCAGATCGTTGAACAGCTTCAAGGAGTGGAAATCGATCAGGTAAAAGTCTTGGAGATAGGTTCGGAAGATAAAGTGACCATGGTGAACAATTGCGTGGCGGAACTGGAAATCTCCCTGCCAGAACTGCCAGCGGCATGTCACAGCCTGGCGGAAGTATTCTATAGTGAAACGCCTGAAGAGGGTTTTGAACCGTTCCAGGAGTTGGCAAGTCTGTGGGGGCATATCAAACGCCGCCAGATTCTCATCACCAATGCGTTGGGTTTGAATCAGGAGGATATTGTGGTCAATGGCATATCCCTGGCCGAAATGCAGCTTGATCTGAACAGTTTCTTGGAAGAAGCCGCTAGAGCGATTAAAGATGGCGATTGCGTGCTGCTCGGAGACTTGCTCGAATATGAACTTGCCCCCCGCGCAGAACAGGAATCATCCATTGTGGCAGTATTAAAGGAACATGCCAAAGCGCATCCCGGGTGATTATGGCCCAGCCCCGCATTCTCACTTTCAATTTTCATGAACCGTATCTGTGCTTGATGGCCAGGACGGGGCTCGCGTTCGATGTCGGTCAATACCTCGAAGGCCGGCTTGCTTATGCGTGGCATACTGCCTACCGCCCAGTCCCTTCCAATCTGAATCTACTTGAGGAAAAGGTATGGCGGGAGCGTTTGAACGCGGGAAACTACGATGTTGTAATCGCCCACAATGAGATGAATGCACTCGACATCGTGAAAGCGCCCGGCGCTAAATTGCTGGTCTGCCATAACCGGGCCACCTTTTTGCGCACGACGGTTGGAGTCAGTGAAGGGGATCCGGTGGAGGCGTTTAACCGGCTTATCAGCCGTTTGCGGCCTCATTTCGAGTTCATTTTTATCTCCGAGTCCAAGCGTGATGACTATGGCCTGTCCGGACGAGTGATTCTACCGGGGATTGATGTAGAAGATTTTGGAGGATACACTGGAGAACAGGAATGTGTGATCCGGGTGGGCAACATGATGCGAACCCGCGCCCTCATGTTTGATGTGGATTTTCAGGAAACGGTATGCCAGGGCCTGCCTTCCCAGGTTATCGGAAATGATCCTTTGATTCCCGGCGCGCAGCCTGCCCCATCCTTTGAGGCATTGCTGGCGAAGTTCCGCCAAAACCGGTGTATGTTGCACACCTCCCGCGAAGGGTATGAAGACGGTTATAATCTCGCTATGCTGGAAGCCATGGCCTGCGGCATGCCGGTGGTCTCGCTCGCCAACAGAACCTCTCCGATTACGGATGGTGTGGATGGTTTTTCCTCTTACAACGCTCCTGCTTTGCATAAACATCTTGTGGAGTTGTTATCCGACCGGGATCTGGCTTATGAGATTGGCAGTCGCGGCCGCGCCATGGCCGCACAGAAATTTCCCTTAAGCGCATTTGTTGAAAAGTGGCGCACGGCCATTTTCGAAGCAGCGGATGGAAACAGGCCGCGGCCACACCTTCTACGACCACAGAAACGGCATGGCATACTGCTCCATTACCTATCTTCTCCCTTTACGACGGCCCGGTATTTCGAGGAAAGTGCCCATGGGCGATGTAACGTGTTAACAGTGGGGCCGCGCCTGCCCGAGGAAATACTGCGGCAGTGGGGATTTGGTCCGCCCATTCCGCCGTATCCGCCGCAGCGCATTCCATTTTCCTTTAACGGCACGTATGCTGATCTGTGGAAGGCCCTGCCTAATGGATATGCGCCGGACCTGTATTTATGGGTGGATTCTGGTATTGACCGGGTGGCGGACGATATACATTTGTTGCCCATGCCCAAGATTGCGTATCTGATAGACACCCATGTCAATTTGGAACCGCGGCTTGAAGCGGCGCGCCATTTTGACGTCGTGTTTCTGGCGCAGAAAGCGCAAGTGGAACAATTCCGCGCCGCAGGCATTTCCTGCGTCGAATGGTTGCCGCTGGCTTGCATGCCCTCGTTATATCCGAAGGAATCCCTGGAACGGGTGTATGATGTAGCGTATGTGGGGAGTCTCAATCTGGAGGATGGCGGGCGCCGCGCACGTTTGTTTGAAGAAATTGCGCGCTATTTTCCCAATAATAAAATCGGGCGGTTCTGGCCGGAGGACATGGCCCGTATCTATTCACAGGCAAAGATTGTGGTCAATGCCAGCCATAATAAAGATGTGAATATGCGGGTGTTCGAAGCGATGGCCGCGGGGGCTTTGCTGATCACCGATTCCGCTATTGGCTTGGAGGATTTGTTCGAAGACGGCAATCATCTGGTCATTTATCGGAGCGATGAAGATGTTATCGAATTGATTCGACATTATTTGGATAATCCGGAAGAACGGGAACGCATTGCTAAAACAGGACAGGAGTTGGTGCAGTCAAAACACACCTATGCCCAGCGCCTGGAAGTCATTTTACGCGAAGCGGAGAGGATCGGGGAAGAATATGCAAAACGGCCCTCTGCTCCCAAGGACCGCGAGTATTATGAGCATCCCCGATATGAAGTCATTCAGCATATTCCGTTTCGTACCCGGCGCCTGCTGGATGTGGGATGTGGCGCGGGTGTTCTCGGCGCGACCTTGAAGAAAGAATTCAAGGAAATGGAAGTTACTGGGGTTGAAATGGTGGAGGATGCCTGCCGCAAAGCCCAACGTGTTCTGGATCGAGTTTTGCAGGGCGACATCGAAACGATGGAATTCCCCTTTGATGAGGGATATTTTGATTCGATTGTATGTGCGGATGTTCTTGAACATGTGGTTCATCCGGAAATGGTGCTGAAGAAGTTGGCGCGGTATCTTGAGCGGGAAGGCGTGATTGTCATCAGCCTGCCGAATGTCCAATATCATGAGGTGGTGGCCATGCTTGTTTCCGGGGCGTGGACCTATATGAATGCGGGTATTTTGGATTCCACGCATGTTCGTTTCTTCACGCGCCAAACCGCCATAGACATGGTCCGTGATGCGGGACTGGAAGTGGCCCATATCGGCCCTCTGAATATACAGGCGCCCGAAAAGCTCCCATGTAACCCCGATAGAAGCTTGTCGCTGCACAAACTCACGATGGAGGGGATTACGGACGAAGAGTACGAGCAATTTTTAGTGTATCAATGGGTGGTGTTGGCATGTCATCCGGGGGTGGATCGCTTGGAAAAGGCGCGCAAGGCTTTGGACCTTCAACATGATGAAGCGGCGTATCTCCTGGCGGCGGATGCGGTCGGCGTGGATGAGCGTGATCGGCATCATCTCATGGCCAAGGCCTTGGTCCGTTTGGGGCGATTGGACGAAGCGGAAACCAATTACCGCGAAGCTTTAAAGGGAAGTGAAACACCGGGATTACTCGCGGAATACGGAACCTTGCTGGTAGGCATGAACCGTCCCAGTGAAGCTAAGCCATGGTTGGAGAAGGCCTTGGCAACAGACGCCGCGAATCATCGTGCATTGGGGGCGTTGGGGTTGGTTATGCTCGCCGAAGGGAACCAACTCGGAGCCTTCGAATATTTTAAGAAGACGCTTTCATCCAATTTTGATCAACATGCGTTGGTGAAGCCGTTTGTGGAGTTGGCGCAACACCTGAACCGGCGGGAAGAAGTGGAGCCTATTCTGCGCGGTTTTGTGGACTTCTATTCCGGCAATCTGGAATTGATCTACCTGTATGCCGCTTTATTAATCGACTTAAAGCGATGTACAGAAGCACGAGAACATATCGATACCTTGTTGCTCTTTGAGCCCGCCAATGCACAGGCGCTTGAACTCATGAAGCAGGTTAACTCGCAGGAATCATGATAAGAATTCAAAGGGTTGCCGTTTCCGCAGGAGCACGTGACGCAGGCTGATCAATACACACACTGCGGCAAACGCGCTGATCCATTTCCCCACTTCAAAGGAGAGGGGCTCGTAGGAGAAGGCCACCAGATGTTCCCCTTCACCTACTTCGATGCCTCTGAACATGCCGTCTACGGGAAAGATATCGATTGGTTTTCCATCCAAGGTGGCGGTCCATCCTGGATACCAGGCGTCTGCGAGCACTAGAACGCCGGGGCGTGTTTTTTCAATTTGCACCGCTACCTCAGTATTCGCCTGACCACGCTCCAACGCCACATTGGCGATGGGGCCTTCGTCTTTTTCCGGCAAGGTGGATCCTTCCAAAACAGGCGGCTGCGATGAAGAAATCTGGGACGGATCATACCGTTCAACGCGCCGTCCCTTATAAATCATGCGCGCTTTTGGCATGGCCTTCAGATCCCGGAAAAGCGCGGCGCCCGTGGCATACACGCTTTGCATTTGCAATTCCGGGCGCATCTCCGCAAAGGCCCCGCGAATATCTTCCTTTGTGAGCAGCATTGCCTGGATGCCACAACGCCGCAGCAGGAGGGTGTCGTTTTTTATACGCTCGATAAACGATTGATAGCGAAACAGCGATACCCCGGAGGGGTTGTACACTTGTTCGATGGTATTGGAAGCAAGGGGCCATTGTTTCAAGACCTGGCTGCCCCCGATGCGTGTTCCCATGGAGCGCAGGGACGCGGTAAAGGAAGTATCTGGAAATGCCTGGTCCTTTGGTGTATTGGGCAATGCAGGCGCATACGCCCACAATAAGGCGAGTGTAGAAATAAGGCTGAGTCCATATCCCATTCCGCGGACGGAGGGATGAATCAAGGTTATCCCCAAAATAATGACCAGTGCGAAAGCCACGCCTAGCGGAACCAGCAGTGCCAATGCGATAGAGCCTGCTGGTGCAGCCAGCCAAATTAAAATGCCCCAAAGAACAAGGCCACCGCCCCATAGCATTGGAATCATCCATTTTAAACGTTTTAGCGCCTGCCGGCATTGATCCGGTTTGAGTTCGTTCCATTCCTGAGCCCCTGCCGCCACCATAAATGCAAAGGCGAGGGAATGTGCGATTAAGAAGTGCTGTGGCCCCAATAATTCCAAAACATACACTCTGGAAATACTGTCGCCGAATAAGACGGGGAGTGCCACAAATGCCAATGAGGCCATGAACAGCGCTTCCATGCGGCGCCGTAATGCTTTTCCCACGAAACTTCGGAGGGACCACCACAAGGGTAACAGCAGGAGCGGGACCAGCCCCGCATGCAGCAACCGAACGCAGTGACCCGCATTGCCACGCGCGTTTCCAATCAGGCCGGGGGTTACTAGGGCCGTCAAATCGCCAAAATTAAATGCACTGCGAGGCAGTTGGTTCTCTATGTGTCCTTGCATAACAAATTCTGCGAAGGGGATGACTTGGATAGCAAGCAGGCCCAGGGTGAAAACAACCGCAACAACCAAACCGCTTAGCGTTACCCTCAGGTGAATCCAACGCCGGTCCCGCACCCGCCGCGCAAGCATATACAGCACAATGAACGCGATGGACGTCGCCATGGTTTCGGGGCTTCCCCCGAATCCCATTAGCGCCAATGCCAGTGTAGCCAGAGGCCAGGCGCGGAATTCTCCGAACATGAGCCGTTCCGCCGCCACCACCAGCAGTGGGAACCAGGGGAGCGCATCGGCCATGGTATCCGCGGACCACAAAAAAACAGGACCGCTGAGTTGATAGGCCAGGCCCACGAATAACGCCATGGCAGGTTCGAGACGGAACCGCCGCGCGGCGTAGTAGGCGGCCCATCCCGCTAACAGCAGTTTCAATAGTATTGACCAGCGCAAGGCAGTTGCGAGGGACAGAAAATAGAAGGGAATGGAGAACGGCGAAAAAACACGTGTGCGCCACAAGGCCATGAATGGCGTTCCAAATCCTTCGTTTGGATTCCATAACAACGAATCGTGGTTTTGCGCGGCTTCGTGTAGAAACGTATACCATGGATACGTTTGCAGGATATGCTGGGCAGAAAAGGGATCCGGTGTGATGGCAAGTCCGTCTGGAAGGGCTTCTTCCCAGGGGGGCAACACCAAGGCGCGTTCCAGTGATAATGGAATACCCCGCGTGAGACAAAGCAGGGCGGGCAGCGCGGCCAGCAGGGCAAAGCAGAGGAGATTTTCGAGTAGAGTCCTTCTCGATCGCATCGTTCTGCTCCTGATGGTGCCTTAATCGTAAAAACGGAAGCGCCCAGACAGGGCGCTTCCGCTATTTGTTTCTTAACTCTTTTTAGGGCGCGAATGGATGCTGAGGCCGTAATAATCTTCGGCGGCTTCATGCATCACTTCGGACAGCGTTGGGTGCGTGTGGATGGTGTCCACAATCTCTTCGACCGTGGCTTCCATCTGCATCGCCAGGGCGGCGGTCGCGATCATTTCGCCGGCTTCCGGGCCCATGATGTGGAATCCGATAATCTCGTCGGTCGCGGCGTCACCCACAATCTTCACCATGCCTTCGGTCTCGCCGATGGCATGTGCGCGGCCATTACCCATAAACATGAACCGGCCTGTTTTGACGTTGATGCCCTGCTCCTTGGCCTTTTTCTCGGTTAGGCCTACACTGGCAACTTCCGGTGAGGTAAAGTTACAGGCGGGTACGACACGGTAATTCATCTTTTTATTGCCGCCCGTGACATTCGTGGCGGCCACTATTGCTTCAGCGGAAGCGCCATGGGCAAGCCAGGTTTTGTCAATGACATCGCCAATGGCATAAATGCCGGGTACGCTCGATTCGAGGCGTTCGTTCACGAGAATGCCGCCGCGCGGACCGACTTTGACGCCCAAATTTGGGTTGGCGGCAACCACTTCGGAGTTGCATTGCAATCCAACGCTGACCATTACCATGTCCACTTCGATTTTCCCGGCTTTTGCGCCTTCGAGATCGAGTGTCACGGAATTGCTCTTGGGGTCGGCTTTGGCGACTTTGGTTCCCGTGCGCACATCAATGCCTTTTTTCTTGAAGACTTGTTCAAGACGCTTGGTTAATTCCTCGTCTTCCCGCGGGAGGACTGTCGGCATCGCCTCGATTAAGGTCACTTCCGCGCCGAAGGCGTTCCATACACAGGCAAATTCAGCGCCCATGGCGCCCGCGCCAATTACGGCCACGCGCTTCGGGATATCAGTCATTTCCAGCGCACGCGTGCTGCCGATAATGGTTGTGCCGTTAAATTCCAGCCCCTTTAGGATGGCCGGACGCCCGCCCGTGGCCACGATGATGTTCTTCGCTGTGACTTCCTGGTCACCCGCGGTGATTTTACCGGGGGCAGTGATCCGGGCTTCACCCTGGACTACCTGAATGCCGTATGCCTTGAACAGTGCATCGATACCACCGGTATTGACGCTTACGACCTTGTTTTTGCGTTTCAAGAGACTGTTCATATCAACACGGACATCGCCCACTTTCAGACCGTAGTCTTCAGCATGCTTAAGCCGCCGGTACATTTCTGCGGTATAGATAAAGGTTTTCGTGGGGATGCAGCCTACATTCAAGCAGACGCCCCCCAGGAATTTCCGTTCAATCACAATGACTTTTGCGCCGCGCTGAGCGCACCGAATGGCCGCGACATATCCGCCGGGTCCTGCGCCAATGACTGCTACGTCACACTGTGGCATGTTCTACTCCCGGGTCGTTGGTGCATAAGCGTATAGTTCTTTCCAAACCCTATACCCTAAACCCTAGACCCCGTTTTTTAAAATTCCGCTGCTTCCATGATTTCTTTAACACGGCCCATGAATTGCGCCGCGACTGAACCGTCAATGACTCGATGATCGCTGGATATCGTCAGTTTCATGATCGGACGGATGTGAATTCCGCCATCGATGGCCACTACGCGATCTTTCATTTGACCGACTGCGATAATCGCGCTGTCCGGCTGATTGATAATCGCCGTGAAACTCTCCACGCCGTATGCGCCCAGGTTGGAGACTGTGAAGGTGTTGCCCACGTAATCGTCCGGGAGCAACTTGCCGGTCTGGGCCTTGGTGGCCAACGTTTTGGCGGCGGCGCTGATGCCTTCGAGCGATAGCAGTTGTGCCTGCTTGATCACCGGAACGATCAGCCCGCTGGGTAATGCAACCGCCACGCCGAGATTGATGTCCGCCACCTGTTCGATGGCATCGCCCACCCAACGCGCATTCACTGCCGGGAATTCTTTCAGGGCACGCACGACAGCGCACAGCACGAGGTCGTTGTACGTAAGTTTATAGGTTTTGATGCCCGCACGGAAATCCTTGGCCTTTTGCATATCGATTTCGATGGTGATGTAATAGTGGGGGGCGGCATATTTGCTTTCTGACATACGGGTCGCGATGATTCGGCGCATGGGGGTTAATGGCACGCGCGTTACGCCGCCCACCGGTGCGGGAACGGGAGCTTTCGCCGGGGCTGGCGCTTTACCGGTGGTGGCGGCGCGTGACACGTCTTCCTTCGTGATTTTCCCGCCGGCGCCAGTGCCTTCAATGCCGCGAACGTCCATGCCCGCGTTTTCCGCCATGCGGCGCGCCGTTGGGGTAATCTTCACCTCGCCTACACTGGCAGCATAGGTCAACACGTCTTCTTCCGTTATCCGTCCACCGACGCCGGTACCGGTGATTTTACTGACATCCACGCCTTTTTCCTCGGCGGCTTTACGCGCGCGGGGCGAGGCAAATCCCGTGCTTTCCAAAGCGGCGGAGGCTTGCGGGACAGGCGCCGGAGTGGGGGTAGTTTCCGGGACAGGGGTAGGTGCGGCTGCAGCGGGAGCACCACCGGCCACGCCATACGTACTTAAATCAGGCAGGGTTTCATCGGCAGTACCGACCAGCGCGACTACGGTCATTACCGGAACGTCGATACCCGGTTCCACCAAAATCTTGCGCAAAATGCCGGAGGCGGTGGATTCACATTCGATCTCCGCCTTGTCTGTTTGGACTGTAAAGATGGGCTCGCCTTCCTGAACAGCGTCGCCTTCTTTTTTCAGCCATTGCACAATCTGTGCATCTTCCACCGATTGGCCCAATTTGGGTAATAAAATCTCGTGCATACCTGCCCTTACGTTATCCAGCCTTGCCGCTGAAGGTGTTCGGCACCCTTTTCAATGTACGTTACTAATGGAGAATCCGGACCCAGTTGACAGACTTCCCGCAGTACGCCTGGGGTGCCTTGTTCCTGACGGATGCGCTGGAGGGTCTGCGCGGCCGGATCATCCCCCTGATCGTACCGAAATGCAGCGGCAACTGCAACTCCGATGCCCTCCGGAGCCACGTCTTGGTTCAGACACATCAGCCCGGAACCGATCAAACGGTCCTTTTTCCCAAGTTTCCGGAGGGGATCCCGGGCCACGCGTGCAATCTGATCGCCCAGTGCCCGGTTATGATACCGGCGAATCAAATCGTCCCGGTGCGCCTGCAATTCTTCAAGATTTAATCCATGTTTTCGGTACAATCCTTCACAGCTTTCCGATGCTGCGGTATAAACTACAGTCCGGATTGTGTCATCCCGAATGGCCTGCCAGATATATTCATGACCGCGTAAAAAGCCGAGGTAGGCCGTGGCCGCGTGACTCAGGTTGTGCACGAATAGTTTTCGCTCGACATACGCCCCGAAATTCGCCAAGGCTTTCATGTGCAGGATCTCTGGGATGTTTCCTTTGAATCCGTTGGCGTCGACAGGTAAATCGCAATAGGGTTCCACGCAGACCAAGAGCACATCCTCCGCCTTCTGTTCCTCGGTCATTACAGGGACCATGCGCCCGATGGAGGCTTCCACAAAGCCTACTCGCTCATCGAGAACGGCATGATATGCAGGGGGTAGATGTGCACGGACCTTTTCCCGCATGAAGGACCCGGCATCAATCAGGTTTTCGCATAAAATAATGTTGAGCGGGGGCGCATCCGGACGATGAAAACGGCCTTCGATGCCTGCCGCAAGCGCTGGGGCAATGTATCCTAGCGCATTCACGCCCACCGCCGTAGAGGCGATATCCGTTTCGGCCAAGGCCTTTACAACGGCATCGCGGTCTTTGCCGTGCACCGCATCCACGCCCTCCACCAGAATCGTTTGGCATTCTTCTTCCACGATCCGGATGGGATAGGAATGCCGCGCCCGAATCGCCTGGACCACTTCATCCACCACGTCCACAAAGGTAGTTTGATACCCGGACTCATAATACAACTGGCCCAAAAAACCGCGGCCAATATTGCCCGCGCCAAAATGTACCGCTCGTTTTGTCATTTAAAAGTCCTTACAAATGGTTTCCGCCCCTGCCACGGTTTTCGAGTATAGCAAAATCAGATGGGAGAGGGTAGGCGGTAGGGAGAGAAAAGAAATGGAACCACCGATGCACACGGATAAACCCCGATTAAGATGAGTGCCAGAAAGTCGTTATTGGGAGGGTTGGCGCCTCGTTAACCGTTGGATATGCGATTCTTTTAGCCCGGGAGGACGCGTGCTCTCCTGTTCTAGGCTTCGGGGAGTGACAGGCCGTGTTGTCGAAGAAAGGTTAGTTTGTCCCAGTATCCTCTTTGAAATACGATTTTTCCGTTGATAATGTGTAAGACTCCGCATCCGCGGAGTCCAAGGGGGTCGCGCCATTCCAGGATGGCCCATTCACCATCTTCGAACAGGTTTTCGACGATGCAGGTCATTTTCGCCCGTGCAAACTCATTTATAAACATTTCGCGGATTGCTTCGCGCCCTGATACAGGGGATTCAGCCACCTGGTGGTTTACCGCATCTTCCGCGTATAGGTTTGCCAGGGTTTCGGTGTCGGCATTGTTAAATGCAGCGACAAATCTTTTCACGACATCTTTGGGGCTCATTTTTTATCCTGATCTGTTTTCGTTTCAGTAATGTGTTTTTGGTTTATGCATCCATTAGGGAAGCAGGTCTATGGG
>ERZ795059.2480-NODE-2480-length-19086-cov-16.218906_pt1 | contig 19086 bp, 16 predicted proteins | sample MGYA00375143_ERZ795059 | MGnify/ENA primary metagenome ERZ795059 (study PRJEB30188, sample SAMN05720168) | activated sludge metagenome | isolation source: Anaerobic digester | place: USA | collected 2015-01-07 ... | reverse complement strand
TGGAGCGGATGTTGGATGTGGCCACTGGGATGAAAAAGAAGATCACGATCAGGTTGGTGAGCGGGAAGGCCAGCTTCATATGGAGGTCCACTATTTCGCGATTGGCGTCTTCGCCCATTTTTTCCAGTCTGGCGATATAGTCGCGCAGTTCCATAAAGTTCAGCGCGATAGTCTTTTTGGTGATGCGGATGAAGTCGTCGGGCTCCACGTCAAGCAAGTCTTTATCGGTGTTGGGATAATACTCCCAGCCCGTCTGTCTGCCTCCAGTGAATCTTCGGATGCCGCAATCCATCAGCACCCAGTTTCTGCCATTCCAGGTGGCGGCGCTGGCAGTGAGGTGCTGGGTAACTTCCCGGGTTTTGGGGTCAAGCTTCACCAGATCGATCACCCGCAGAGTTTTCTGATAACCGTCAAAGAAGCCGAAGTAATAGAAATCGTTGTTCTTACCCTGATAATGCACCCGCGCCTTCAGCATCTTATCTTCCGGTTGCTCGCCTTTGATCTGCACGTTATACACATAGCTGCGTTTGGATTCCGCCCAGGGGAGGAGATATTCTCCAAACACGGCCACCCCGATGCTGATCATCAAACCGATGGCAAACAGTGGCAGCATGGCCCTCTTGATACTCACTCCCGCGGCCCGGATAGCGACGCTCTCGTTATGCTTGGAGAGCGAATTCATCATGAAAAGTCCCGTCAGAAGCACCGTTACAGGAGAGGTCAGCACCACCAGAAACGGCAGCCTGAGAAGGTAATAGGTTATTGCCAGTTGAGTGGTTGCGCCCGCTCTCATCAGTCTTGGGAGGTTGTCGATCACGTCGATGACGATAAAGACAACGGCGAATGAGAAGAAAATGATCAGATAAGTGCGCAGGAATTCACGGATGATGTAGCGGTCGAGTTTACGGATCATGGCTGCCTCAATGGATCAGCTCATCCGGCGCGGAGCTTGGCTTGCTCTTGAGATGTGTGAGCCGCCAGGCCAGCAGGTTGAGGTTGATGAGGCTCTTTTCCTTGATCGAGGCCCAGATGAGCGCCAAAGCCAATATCAGGAACACAATATTAGATATCCACATCGAAGTGAAGGGATTCATATATCCTTTATCGGCAAGGTTTTCACCACCGTTGAGAGCAACGTAATAGACGAGGAAGATGATGGATGAGACTGAGAACGCCATGCCGATTCCGCTGGAGCGGGTCATCAATCCCAGCGGGACACCGATCAGAATAAAGATGATGATGGCAAAGGAGAGGGCGAATTTCTTGTGAAACTCCACCTGCAAAGCGCGATTGCCCTGATTGAGCTCACTCACTCTGTCCAAGGCCATCTTGCGCATAATGCCCAATCTGCGGTACTCCACGTCCTCTTCATAGTTACGGGGACGGTTTTCCAAGCCTTTGATCCTGGCATCCAGAGATGCCACCTCAGCGCGTTTCTGTTTCAGCTCGCCGCTTTGTTCTTTCATAGAGGCGCGCAGCTGGCCATAGTTCATCTCGCGGTCGCTGCGATAGCCGCTTTCGCCGATGTCGAGCTCGTTGCCGAGGTTGCGGATATTGACCACATATGTCTGGAAGCGTCTGAGAGAGTATTTGGCGGGATCTTTTTCGCCCCGTTCGTGCATCTCGCCGTTGAAGAGAGTGAGCTGCAGGCTGTTACCTCTGTCCATCTGTTTCACTACTCCGCTCTCGGCGCTGATCAATCTGGGAAAGGTGGTCTGGCTGCGGTCGTAGATTAAAAGGTCACGCAACATCTCACCCTCGTTGGCTTTCACAAACACGGTATAGTCCGTCACCTGATTGAATTCGCCGGCTTTGATGATCGTCATGGGCTTGTAGTAGGCGATTTTGATCATGAGGTTTTTGAGCTTGTGATTGGTCTCTGGCAAGAACCAGTGATTGAAATAGACCATCAATCCTGTGAGCAGGATTGCCACCACGATGAGCGGCTTGATCATGGAATAAACGTTTACCCCGCTGGATTTTATGGCGATCGTCTCGCGATCCACCGTCATGCGTCCAAAGGCCAGGATCGTGGCCACCAGCACCGCCATGGGAATCGACAAAGCCAGCATATAGGGAAGCGACAGGCCAAACAGCTCCAGGACTATTGAGGCTGCCAACTTCTTCTCTATTATAAGGTTAAGCAGATCTATGATGCGATCGATGAGCAGCACCATCGTGACCACCAGCAGCGAGATGAAAAAGGGCGCCACATGCTCTTTGAGGATGTATCTGGAGAGGATTTTCACCGCTTAGTGCTCCATCATATCCAGCGCCTCGTCTTCCGAGAGGATTTTGACGCCTTCGGTTTTCTGGGCTTTGGCCAGCTTGGAACCCGGTTTGGAGCCCACGATCAGATAATCCAGCTGCTTGCTCACGCTGCCGAGGATTTTTCCACCGTGGGAGACGATCATGGCTTCCATCTCTTTGCGGCCATAGTTTTCCAGGCTGCCGGTGATCAGAAAGGTCTTTCCGTCCAAGGCATTTGATACCTGTGAACTCTGCCAGCTCATGTTGAGACCGATCGCCTCCAGCTCCTCCACCAGTTTACGATTTTCTTCGATGGAGAAAAAGGCGGTGATGGATTGCGCCACTCTGGGTCCCACATCCGGAATCGCGGTCAGATCATCAATTTCGGCATTCATCAGAGCTTCAATACTGCCAAAATGAGCTGCCAGCGCGGTGGCCGTCACAGAGCCTACGTGTCTGATCCCCAGGGCAAAGATAACTCTGTCGAAAGATCTGTCTTTGGAGTTTTCGACCGCCGTTTTCAGATTGGCCGCGCTCTTGGCGCCGTAGCCCTCGAGTGATGCAAGTCTATCATAATCAAGCCGGTAGATACCTGTGATGTCTTTGATGAAGTCGTATTCCAGCAGTCTTTGCACCATCGCTTCACCCAGACCGGTGATGTCCAGTGCGTCTCTGGAGGCAAAATGCTCCACCCTTCTCTGCATCTGAGCGGGGCATATCGCGTTGGGGCAGTATGTGATAGCTCCGTCCTCATCCTTTGATAGCTGAGTCGCGCAGGCAGGGCAGCGGCTGGGGAACTCGATAGCAAGAGCCGTTTCTGAACGGTGGGCCGGAACTGCCTCGATTATTTTCGGGATGATCTCTCCAGACTTGATCAGACGCACTCTGTCTCCCAGGTGCAGATCGAGCCGGCGGATCTCGTCCTCATTGTGCAAAGTTGCGCGGGAAACGGTGCTGCCGGAGATATATACCGGCTCCATGATGGCAACGGGAGTGACGGCACCGGTGCGGCCAACTTGGAATTGCACTTCCAGCAGAGTGGTTTCCTTGATTTCGGGCTTAAACTTATACGCTATAGCCCACTTGGGGCTTTTGGCCGTGAAGCCGAGGCGTTTCTGGATAACGAAATCGTCGATCTTGATCACCACTCCGTCGATCTCGAAGGGTAGATCATAGCGCTTGCTTTCCCACTCTCCGCAAAAATCCTCGATTTCTGAAAAGGAGACAGCCGTCCGGGAGGCATCCGAAACCGGAAATCCCTGGCCGTGAAGCCATTCCAGCAGGCCAGATTGCGTTGACGCGGGCAGGGGATCGGCATAGCCATAGCTGTAAAACAGGGCCTGCAGTTTGCGCTTACGCACGGCCTGGCTGTCTTTTAGCTTGATAGATCCCGCCGCGGCGTTGCGGGGATTGGCAAAGGTCTTTTCTTCGTTGGCCGCCCTGGCTTCGTTGAGGGCAATGAACTCCGCCACAGGCATATAGATCTCGCCGCGGATTTCTATGGAGCCTTGGAACTCAATCCTGTCAGGAATGCTTTCTATCGTTTTAACGTTTACGGTGACGTCTTCTCCGGTGATGCCGTCACCCCGGGTGCTGGCATACTGAAGTTGACCGTTTTGATAAAAGAGGTTGATGCTAAATCCGTCGATCTTGAGCTCCAGATTGCAGGCCGGAGGCGCGCCAAGTTCCTGGCTGAGTTTATGATACCAGTCTTTGGCTTCCTCGATGGAGTAGGCGTTGTCGAGGCTATACATCCTCTGTTTATGAGGGATTGTCCCACTGCCTTGTTTCAGATCGTTGCCCACCCTCTGAGTGGGTGAATCTTCTGAAGGAGTTTCGGTTAGCTCCGCTTCCAGGGCTTTCAGACGCCTGGCCAGCTGATCGTATTCATAGTCACTGATGGAGGGATTGGCAAACTGGTAATAGAGGACGTCGTGGCGCTCTATTTCAGCCTTAAGCTTGTTTATTTGGGATCTCAGTTCATCTTTGTTCATAGCTGATAGAATTCGGGGCGGCGGTCTGAAAAGGCGTCATTGCGTTCTGTAACTTTCTTGGAGGCAGCCAGATCGGGATTGATCTCGCAGGCAGAGATACCGCTGCCGGTGGTCTCCATCCTGACCAGGATTTCTCCTTTGGTGCTCAGGATTTGACTGGCACCGGTGAAGGTCTCCTGCAGATCGCCGTTGCGTTCTGTGCCCACCCGGTTTGAGGTGATGATGAAGACGCGGTTTTCGAGGCTGCGGGTGATCATCGCTTGCTGGCACCAGGGCAATACGAGATTGGAGGGATGGCAAATGATCCGCGCGCCTTTCAGAGAGAGGGTTCGGGCCGCTTCCGGAAACTGCCAGTCGAAACAGATCATCATGCCTATGGGGACCTCGTGCTTGGCTTTATGAACCTCAAAACCGGTATCACCGGGGGTGAAAAACAGCTTTTCCCGGTTGAAGAGATGCGTCTTGCGATACACATGCCAGCTCCCGTCTGGATTGATGAGGGCTGAAGAGTTGTAGAACCTGCCATTGACATGTTCCGCGAAGCCGTAGACGAGGCTGAAATCCCTGGTCATGGAGATATCTCTAAGGGCTTGGAAACAAGCTCCATCGGGGATAGACTCGCTCACTTTGGCCACTTCCTCCCGGCTGGCGAACACGTATCCGCTCAAAGCCAGTTCCGGAAGCACCACAAGGTCCGTCTCCAGTCCTCTCAGCATGTCAAGCAGCTTTTCTAGATTTGCCTGCGGCTCCAGAAGTCTGGGCTCGTACTGCAGCACCGCAACCCGGTATCGCATCTCTTTTCTCCTCATATAATTATCTGTATCATACGTAATATGTAGCACTGGCTTTAGCCGGTCGTTGTGCCAGTCTTCAGCTGGCACCCCACGCGACCATCCTGGATGTAACAACTGGATGCCATACAAGCAAATAGACATCACATCACGCACCGACTAAAGTCAGTGCTACGGCCGGCTAAAGCCAGCGTTACAATCGGCTAAGCCAGCGTTACAATCGGCTAAGCCAGCGTTACTTTTACCACTCTCATAGAGGGGGCAGAATGGTCAAGTGCTTTGTTGTCTCAGCGCCTGTAAGCTTACTCGGGAGTCTTATGCCTCTGCTGATCTGACCTCACACCTCCCGTAGGACGTTCGGGAAGTGCACGCTCAGTTCAGAAGGGTTACGGGCATCACAACACATACAGGAATATGGCGCGGCATATCCCTAATCTATTTCAGGGATGGAAGATATCCATTATCTGCAGAACTTCCCGGATCGGTCCGAAACTCATGCGGTGCGCTTCACAGGGACCATGTTGCCGGAGCGCTTTCAGATGAGCGGTGGTACCGTAGCCTTTATGGCGATCAAAGCCATAAAAGGGGTTTTGGGGATGGAGTTCGATCATCAAGCGGTCACGAGTCACTTTGGCAAGGATGGAAGCGGCCGCAATGCAGGCATGAAGAGCGTCTCCATCCACCACCGTCTGCTGAACAAGCTGTGGATGACGGGACTGGCAGTGCTTGAAGGGAAGCTGGTTTCCGTCTATGAGGCAGAGACACTGCCCGCAAGCGATGCCGTCGATCGCCTGCCTCATACCTTCCATAGTAGCCTGGAGGATATTATGCGCATCAATATAAGCGGGAGAGATATTTATGATCCTGAAAGCCAGAGCGTTAGCAAGAATCTTGTCGTAGAGCTGATCCCGCCGTTTGGCACTTACAAGCTTGCTGTCATTGAGGCCTTCGATTTGCTCCCCATAGTTCAAGATCACCGCCGCGCATACCACCGGACCTGCCAGAGCACCTCTTCCCGCTTCATCGACTCCCATAAGGAGAGGATGATCTGTGAGGAGTGCGAGGTCTCTGTTGTAGAGCTCGCTCATAGGGGACGTCTGAGCATGTAAAAGAGCCGCGCGTATTGCTCGTCGAGGTTCTGATGCCTTTTGCTGAGAAGATTGGAGCGCGTATCGGGATTGAAGATACCCAGAAGCTCCATCTGGCTGGACGCGATCACGGAAAGAATCTCCCGGTGGCGGTAAACCCTCTGAGTATGATGCTCTTCGCTCATTACAAAGCCCAAATGACGCTTGCGGTAGAGTGTCAGGGAAGATTTTTGGCGCATTCCCAGTTCGTCGAAGCTGGCGTGATGGACGATCAGGGCGTTACCGAAACGGTGGTGCTGAACCAGATCGTCGAAGTTTTCACGGCTGTTCTGCAGGGTGGAGATATCGAAAACGAACAGAGCGCCAGGCTTGAGGGCTGCTCTGACGTGTGTGAGGGTGGCTTTCAGCTCTGCAATATCGAGCAGGTAATTGACGCTGTCGAAAAGGCACAAAACCAGATCATAACAGTCCCAGTGGGGCAGAGGCGTATCCAGTGACGCTCTGAAGAGATGGGGTTTGAAACACTTGCGGGCCGCTTCCCTCAACATAAAGGGCGAAAGATCGCAGGCATCCACTTCCATGCCCTTAAATACAAGCTGCTCAGCGATATTGGCGGTCCCGCAGGCTAGTTCCAACGCCCTCACCAGGGGGCCAGCGTAAAACCTCCGCGCCCAGGAAAGGATCATAGTCAGCCAGGCGGAGTAATCCACATGGGCCATGTAGCGGTCATAGAATTCCGCGAAAAAGGAGTAAGATCCGTGAATTTTATCATAGTTTCGCCGCAGGGCTTCCAGACTAATTTGCTGAGATTCCGAGAGCGCCTGGCATAACGCCATCAGCTGTCGATAAGCCCTCAGATAGGCTTCCGCGCTATCATCCAACCTCAGATCGAGGAGATTGCCTTCCGCTGTGATCAAGATATGCCAGAGGTCTTCGGGAGAGTCGATAAACAGTGCTTGCCGCAGTTCCGGAGAGCGCGTCACGAGGATGTCTGTTTTTGCCTGACTGGCGATGCCGGTTGACAGCTCTGGCCAAACCTGCAAGGGCTCTATCCCTTTGAGATTCAGACGTTCCGAGTCCAGACAGTAAAAGCGGTAGCCTACACAGAACTCACGGGCTTGCTTAAAGAGGCTCGGATCGCGGCCCAGTTCTATGCAGCTAAGAGCGTTACTACTCCATAGTTGGAGAGATTCGCGGGCAAGATTGCCAGCGGAAGAGGAACATACTACCTGGACCTGATGCTCAGGTTTAGGCTTATCTGTAGTGATTTCCAGCCACTTATGCTTCAGCTCAATGTCTTTGCGGGCTTCGGGAGGACACAAGAATCGTAACCTGACGCCTTCCGGGGGGTCGAAAAAGCTCAGCAGTTCAGCCAGGAGCTTCGCTTCCGAAGCAGTGGATGCCGTCAGATCAATCCGGGGCAAAGTACTCTACCTCAGATACTTACCTTGCCGCTGCTGCCGGGTTTGCGGATTGGGATGCCTTCCGCGCAAAGGGGACAGTCGGATGGCTCCCAACTGGGGATATCGAGCTGCAGCAGACTCACGAAGGGGAGGCCGAAATCCACTTTGCCACTGCCTCTATCGACGAGGGCGGCCACCACGCTCACTTCCACGCCGCGGGCGTTGAGGCAGGCGATTACTTCTTTGACGCTGCCTCCCGTGGTGACGATGTCTTCAATCACGGCAGCATGTTTAACGCCGCTGAGGTCAAAACCGCTACGGATGCTCATCATCCCATCCTGGCGCTGGCAAAACACGAAGCTTTTATCCAGCAGGGAGGCCACTTCAAAGGCCAGAGCGATGCCGCCATAAGCGGGGCCCACTACACAGTCAAACTCATGTTCAGAAATCAGTTCCGCCAGTTTGGAGCATAGCAGTTTGGCCACGGCGGGATTCTGGAGCAGACGGATCTTTTCCACATAGAGGTTGCTGTGGCGTCCTGAAGTGAGTTGAAAATGCCCTTCCAGGATGGCACCTTCGCTCTTCAGCATGTTCTCGGTTTCGTTTTCGGAGACGGAGCCAGCCAGAATCTCGAGAGCAGCGGCCTCCTGGCTTTCCGGCACCTGCAGCTCCAGATTGAGCTTGGAGCTTGCCAAACCTGGCGCCATGGACATCATGCGTTCATTGAGCAAGCTGGCGTCGATTCCGTTGTCGATCAACAGCGATTTGGCCAGTTCGGCTTCAAAAATATCTTCAAATCTAACTATGGTCTTGTAGTTATCCATAATAATCTCCGGCGTTACATTAAGTATGTTGGTTTATCTATTTACAGGGTTTACATATTGGCGGTGCTGGCCAGCGTCACCAAGGCCATAATCGCCTCAAAGATCACGCCGTAATCGGAATCAGAGTATTCGATCACGCGTCCATCCAGACGTTTCACGTGGGGCATCAGGCAGGCCTGATCGGTCATGGCGGTGGAGTGGAACTCGATTTTGAGGGTGATGGGAGCATCAAATCTATACAGAGGAATTTCCGCTTTGGGAGTGACAAGCGCTTTATTGACAGCGGTTTGGACATATTCACTCACCTTCAGGGATGAAAAACTGCGGGCCGCGAATTTAGCCACGGCGGTTTTGGTGGGTACGTATTGAATCCACGGCAGGGAGTCTTTGCTCTGCAGTTCAGCCTGCAAGGTGGTGTCACCGCTTACCAGAGCGACAGGAACTCCCATGTAGCCAGCATAGGCCGCATTGATGAGAGCTTCGTTCATGGCCTGGCCGTTGATGAATATCTTGTGGATGCGGCTGTTGGAGTAGGTGTGGTCCATGTTGCCGCGCAATGCACCCGTTCCGGCATGATAGCCCAGGAGCCATACCTGGTCAAAACCACGTTCCAAAGCCGGCATCATATACAAAGGACGCGGCGAGCCGGAAATCAGCGATATACGTGGATCGAGGGCTGTGATGTCGTAATCGAGGTTGTCTCCGGCGCTGTGGGAATCTGCGATGCGAATCTCTTCCAGGCTTGCGGAAGCTGGGTGACTGAGGATAGTCTCCAGCACGTTCTGCACATGAGCGCGGAAGTATCTTTTCACGGCGGAGCGGTCTGTCTTTTCATGTTCCCAACTGAAGGTGCCGGGCATTCCTTCCATGTCCAGTGACAGATAAAGCTTCATATATCATCCTTTAGCGCTCTCGCGATCCTTGCCGCCAGACGCGCGTTGTTTTCCAGGAGGGCCAGATTGGCTCTTATGGATGCACCTTCTGTGGCACGCGCCAGGTAGTCAAGCAGAAAAGGCGTGAGGGCCTTTCCATGGGCTCCGGCCTGGGCGGCGGCTTCGATAGCGGTGTCGATATAGGGATCGATGTCAGAGGATGGAATGCTGTGTTCCGCTGGAATGGGATTGGCGATCAGCATGCCGCTTGAGCTGGTTTGTAAAGCTTTATGAAAGCGCCAGGCTCGCACGATCTGATCGATGCTGTCACAATTGTCGATGGGATAAGGGCTTGTGGCTGTGTAGAATAGGGGAAGGGAGCCCGTCTGCCATCCCAGGATGGGAACTGCCAGGGTCTCCAGCTTTTCCAGAGTGGCTGGAACGTCCAGAATCGCTTTGCAGCCTGCCGAAACCACCATGACTGGGATGCAGGAAAGCGCTTCCAGATCCATGGAAATATCCAGGCTCTGTTGCCAGCCGCGATGCACGCCTCCGATTCCACCAGTGGCAAATACTTCAATGCCAGCCAGTTGAGCAAGCAGCATAGTGGCTGAGACGGTGGTCCCTCCGTTAACTCCACGGGCAAAGGCGAGTGGGAGCTCCCTGGACCCAAGCTTCATAATTGCGCTTTGGGTCAGGCTTAGTGTGGCTTTGATTTCGTCTAACAGCTTGGGGCCGATACCGATATGGGCTTTTCCCTCCCACACGATGATGGTGGCGGGAACGGTTCCCAAATCCGTGATAATGGCTTCCATGCGCTGGAGGAGCGAGAAATTTTGGGGGTAGGGGAGACCGTGAGTGATGACGGTGGATTCCAAAGCCACAATGGGCTGATTGCTCTCAAGGGCCTGTGAGACGGCTTCAGAACAGGATAGAGGAATGCCGGGATGCGTTTTCATAGAACCGATACCTTGCGGGAGAAAAAACTAATGGGATCAATCATTCTTCAAACCACCTGAGGAAGGATTGATCCCAGGGAAACTCACCGGGAGCTTGCTATGGCGTCTTCGGTAGTTTCTGAGGGCGGAAGCACTAGCACTTCCACCGCGAGTACGCCGGCCTGGATCATGTCGATCTCTTTGGCCGCCGCGTAGGAGAGATCCACATCTCTGCCACGGGTGAAGGGACCGCGGTCGTTAACGCGCACGGTCACGGATTTACCATTTTTGGGATTGGTAACTTTCAGGATGGTTTGAAAGGGGAGGGTTTTGTGGGCACAGGTGAGGGCGTATTGGTCGAAACGCTCGCCGCTCGCGGTTTTACGTCCATGGAATTTTCCGGAATAATAGGAGGCTACCATGCGTTCGCCAGGTGGATTTCCTGGGGGTTCCTGGGTGTGCAGGGAATCGATAACCAGGGCACTGTGGTCCTGGACGATCTCATCGCTGCCCAGACCGGCCACGCTTTCAGCTATTACTGGTGCTATAAAGAGCATATGTAATCCTAAAATCGTGGCGATCCACTTCTTGATTTGATTACTCATAATGTTTTTCCGTTTTGTTTTGCTTAGGTCTGAGCCCCTTATTTTTCAGAGGGGAGATGCTGTCAAGAAAAAAAAGCGCTAAAAGAGTTTATGTTATTGCGGGAAAGACGTTTGCGCCAGAGCGGGAAGAAGAGCTTCCAGAGGCCTCACTATTGGGTTAGCAGGTTCAAATGAATATCCTGCATAGAGATAGCACGGGCAGAATAACCGGCTGTTTCACCATCCAGAGAGTTTTTGTGAAGGATACCGCTGTTGACAAACGTCAACGCCTTGCCAGGGCCTCATAGCCCAAATGCCCTCCGGGAAAGCGTTTAAGCCTGATCGGGGGTCTGGGATCTCCAGGCTGATTATTTTGGAATTGGCTTCATCAGGGAGGCTTTTTCGGCCAGGCGAATAAATTCCGCCCGGTAGCCGTTGGGATCCTCGCCTTTGCTGCTTTTGGCGAGGCTCATCACCAGGTCCCAATCCGCCATGCCTTGATTGGGATTCTCCTGCAACAGCATGGAATAGACTGCCACGGCAGCTGCCCAGCGGAAGTTTTGGCTGCTTTCCTGCCAGGGGAGTGACTTATTTGGCAGAGGCTGGTCCAGCGGGATGCTTTCATCGCCGTCGGGCAGCTTGTAGCGCAGTTTCACAAACAGCATCTCTGCGGTGCTGGCGTCTGAAGGGACGGTTGGTTTGGCGTAGCGGAGCGAGTCAATATCCGGCAGGCTTTCTCCACTCTCCAGCGTGATGATCTCATAGAGCGCTGTTACGCTATGTCCCGCGCCCATTTCACCTGCGTCTTTGGTGTCGTCTTTAAAGTCTTCCGCCTGCAGCATGCGGTTTTCGTAACCGATCAGGCGATAGGCACCCACCACGGCGGGATTGAATTCCACCTGGATTTTCACGTCTTTGGCGATGGTGAGCAAGGTTCCGCTCATTTCGTTCACCAGCACCTTTTTGGCCTCGAGGATGTCGTCGATATAGGCATAGTTGCCGTTGCCCTGATTGGCGATCTGCTCCATGCGGTTGTCTTTATAGTTTCCCATGCCGTAGCCCAGGATGCTGATAAAGATGCCGGAATCCCGTTGTTTTTTTACATAGTCCACCAGCTCGGCGGTGCTGGAGATTCCCACGTTGAAGTCGCCGTCGCTGCAGAGGATTACACGATTGTTACCTTCTTTGATGAAGTTATCAGCGGCGGTTTTATAGGCCAGCTGGATGCCTTCTCCCCCGGCAGTGGAACCACCCGCTTCCAGATCGTATAAGGCCTTCTTGATCTTATCTTTATGCATTCCTGACGTGGGCGGCAACACCAATCCCGCCGCCCCGGCATAGACCACGATCGACACATAGTCGTTTTCTCTGAGCTGATCTGTGAGCATGCTGAGCGAGCTTTGCACCAGCGGCAGTTTGTTGGGCTCGTCCATAGAGCCGGAGACGTCGATCAGAAACACCAGATTGGAGCTGGGAAGGTCTTTGGTTTCCAGTTCCATGCCTTTGAGGCCGATGTGAACAAGCTGGTGCTGGTCGTTCCAGGGGCAGCTGGCGAGCTCGGTGTAAACGGAGAAGGGATGTTTACCATCCGGTTTGGGGTAATCGTAGCTGAAGTAGTTGATCAGTTCCTCGCTGCGGATAGCGTTGGCAGGAGGCAGCTCGTTGTCGTTCAGAAACTTACGGACGATGCTGTAGCCTCCGGTGTCGACATCGATGGAAAAGGTGGAGAGCGGCTGCAGGTCAGCCCTCTGAAAGCGGTTGGGCTCGATGGCGGCAAATTCGTCGGTATTCATTTCCGGCATGGGAGCTTTCATGGCCACGATAGGTATGTAATTCTCATAGGCTGTGGCAGTTTCGCCTCCCACATAAAAATCAAGCTCCGGACGTTGTTTCTTTCCCCGCCAGGTTGAACATCCCGCCGCCAGTAAGGCGATCACGAGCAGTCCGATTACACAAATATTCTTCATCTGATCCTCCATGTATATATAAGGATGGGGCCCAATCCCACGCTGTCGAGGTTTCGGATCGGGCAGTGTGAATATAGACAGATTAACAATCCCCGCCTGGTAGTCAAGTTATATTTCATCTCCAATAACGGCATTCATCATTACGCGCAGGATACTGCCGCTCTCAAAGCTGACTGCGACGGAGCGGACAAGAAAAGGTTTGACAAAAAAAGGGGCTGTCAGGCTTTATGAAATCAGTAAAAAAATACGAATGGAAAGGAGCGCAACCATGCCCAAAATGACGGTTGACCCCAACTATTGCAAAGGTTGTGGGCTCTGCATTGCAGCTTGTCCGAAGAAGATTATCCGCTTCTCGGAAAACATCAATGCCAAGGGTTACCACTATGCCGAATGTTTCAATCAGGAAGCGTGTATAGCCTGTAAGATGTGCTACAACACCTGTCCGGACGTAGCCATTACGATCGAGAAGTGAGGGAAACATGAGTAAAGTATTGATGAAAGGAAACGAAGCGGTGGCCAAAGCTGCCATCAACGCAGGCTGCCGGCTTTATTTCGCCTACCCCATCACCCCCCAGAGCGAATTGATCGAGTACATGGCCAAAATGATGCCCACCGTGAAGGGCACCTTCCTGCAAGCGGAGAGCGAAGTGGCTGCCATCAATATGGTTTACGGTGCCGCTGGCTGTGGAAAAAGAGTGATGACCTCATCCTCTTCTCCCGGCATCTCACTCAAGATGGAAGGGATTTCCTACATCGCCGGAGCGGAGCTTCCAGCCGTGATCGTAAACGTCCAGCGTGGCGGTCCCGGCCTCGGAGACATCCAACCCGCCCAGGCTGATTATTTTCAGGCCACCAAAGGCGGCGGTCACGGCGATTATCACTGCATCGTGCTGGCCCCCAGTTCCGTGCAGGAATTTGCCGATATGGCTTCCGATGCCTTTGATCTGGCGGACAAATACCGCAATCCCGTCATGATCCTCGCGGACGGCATGCTGGGCCAGATGATGGAACCAGTGGAGTTTAAGGCCCCCAAGACGGATGCCGAGATCGAGGAGCTGGGGCATCAGCATGAAGACTGGTGCATCTGTCCCAATCAGGACGGCGACGCCAAGCATCATCATGAGATCAACTCCCTCGAGATCGATCCTCTGGTGCTGGAAAAGCACGTGAACGATCTTTACAAGAAGTATGACGTGATTATCGCCAACGAAGTGCGTTATGAGACCCACAAAGTCAAGGACGACAACGAGATCCTGGTAGTGGCGTTTGGCACCGCTTCCCGCGTGGTCCGTTCCGCGGTGGATGAGCTCAATGCCGAAGGTCACAGCATCGGGTTGATCCGTCCCATCACCGTGTGGCCTTTCCCTTACGCGGAGATTGCCAAAGCTATCGGCCCCAAAGTGAAGAAGGTCTATGTGTTTGAGCTCAATACCGGCCAGATGCTGGAAGATGTCAAGCTGGCTGTCAACGGTAAGGTGCCGGTCGATTTCTGGGGCAAGGTGGGAGGCATCGTCTTCACCCCCGCTGAGATCAAAGCAAAACTGGAAGCCTGTTTCTAAGGGAGGAAGTAATGGAAGTTATCGCGACAAGACCTCAATCGTTCACCCAGACCCCCTTCACCTACTGTCCCGGCTGCCTGCACGGTGTGGCGCATCGCCTCATCGCGGAAGCGGTTGACGAGTTTGGATTGATCAACAAGATGACGGGTGTAGCCCCTGTGGGATGTTCCGTCTTTGCCTATAAATTCTTCAATTTTGACATGGCCCAGGCTGCTCATGGCCGTGCTCCCGCTGTCGCCACCGGCATGAAACGCGCCCGTCCGGATATGCATGTCTTTACCTATCAGGGTGATGGAGATCTCGCCGCCATCGGTACCGCCGAGATCATCCATGCCGCCAACCGGGGCGAACACATCTCCGTGTTCTTTGTCAACAACGCTATCTACGGCATGACGGGAGGTCAGATGGCCCCCACCACTCTGCCTGAGATGAAAACCACCACCAGTCCCTATGGCCGCAAGACGGATGACATAGGATTTCCCATTCGGGTCTGCGAACTGCTCTCTTCCCTGGTGGCGCCCTACTATATCGAGAGAGTGTCGCTGCTCTCACCGGCCGACATCATCAAAGCCAAAAAAGCCGTGAACAAGGCCATCCAATATAACAAAGAAGGCCGCGGCTTCACCTTTGTGGAGTTCATCAGCACCTGTCCCACCAACTGGGGCATCGATCCCATCAAATCCCGCGAGTGGGCCAAAGAAAACATGCTGCCTTTCTTCAAGCCCGGCTGCTTCAGAGACAAAGGCGAGGGAGTGGAATCATGAAGACTGAGATTATCTGTGCCGGATTTGGCGGTCAGGGTGTCCTGACCATCGGTAAGTTCATCGCTCAGGCAGGGATGAAAGAAGGGAAACACGTCTCCTGGCTACCGTCCTACGGACCCGAAATGCGGGGTGGGACCGCCAACGTGGCCGCCGTGGTTGCGGATGAGCCAATTGCCTCTCCCATTGTGAGTTATCCCGATGTGCTGGTGGCCCTCAATCAGCCCTCCATCGATAAGTTCGCCCCCTCTATCCGTCCCGGCGGACTCTTGATTATCAACACCAATATGTGCCCTCATGGCTGCAAACGCACCGATATCAACATCATAGCGGCCCCCATGAACGATATCTCCATCGAGATCGGTTCCATGCGGGTGCTGAATATGCTGGCCATCGGCATCGTGATCGGCAAGACCGGCATCATCAAATATGAGACCATGGAAGCGGACCTTACCGCCTTTCTCAAAGCCAAAGATCCAGGCCTGCTGGAGCAAAACCTCAGCGCCATCAAACGTGGGATGGAACTGGGCCAGAACGCCTGAACTGCTTGAAACGCAGATAGATGATAAGCGGGACCTCGGTATGGGGTCCCCTTTTTGTATGTAGCGTAGATTTCCAAAACGGCGGCGTGGTTTCACTATTGAGATACAGAGATTTCCTTTTTCACTACAGAGCTACGGAGTCAACAGAGAGAGTTACAGAGAGAGGGTTTGGGGTATTGAATTCAAAGTAGTCTGATACCCAAGAGTTTACCATATTCCTATACGAGCGCAATCACACATCCGTAGAACAACTCTGTCCCTCTGTTTTAACAAAAGAATACCTCTGCTTTTCTCTGTGTTTTATGTAGTTAAACTGATAACGCCGCTGGATTTGAACTCGACGCTATGTAAATGACAGATCCCGTCAATCATCTCTGTAGCTCTCTCTGTTGACTCCGTAGCTCTGTAGTGAAGAAGGAAATCTCTGTAACTCAGTAGTAAAAATCACTCGCCGAAGTGGAGTCCGACGCTACGGCACGCGCCTACTGCAGCTTATTGAGGATAAACTCGCTCAGGTTCACCGGCACGGTTCCGCTGTATTGATAGGGTTTGCGGATCTCCATGCCGAAGGCGTCGATGATCACGGTGCCTTTGACGCTGTAGGGGATTTCCCCTTTCACCACGCCTTTGACGGCAGACCATAAAGCCTTGAAATTGGATATCTTAAAGATCATAGCCCCGTCTTTGGAGTGGATGTTTTCATCGAAGCGCAGCTGCGAAGCCAGGTTGCCATTGCCCACTTTGGTGTCTCCCAGCCAGACTTCGGCGGGAAAACCTTTGAGGTTGAAGCCCAGTCCGAAGGGATTCATCAGGATAAATTCCACTGCCAGTTCCGCTTGCGTGAGCCCCATCTCTTTGACATAGCTGCGTTTGAGCTTGAAGATATTCTCGCCTCCCGCCTCGAAACGGGGGATCAGCTCTTCCAGGTATTTCTTGAGGTCCAGCTCGTAAGGCTCTTCAAATTCAAACTTTTTGCCAAAGCCCAACACCTTGCCATGGCCCTTGCCCGAGATATAGAAATAGACGCTCTGATTGGACAGGCTGATCATCCTGGCGGTGGGGCGCGTATCCAGCGAAACGCTGAAGTAGAGCGCGTTGGACTTGCGCTTGGGGATAATCACCGTCTTCTGCAGGGCGGCGGAGCCTATCTTGACGCGGTCTTTGCTGAGCAGGTCCACATTCAGCTTATCCAGTTTGAGCTTGTAGCAGTTGGGATTGTGGATGCTGAGTGAAAGCTCCATCTCGATCTTGTCTACCCCCAGCTTGAGGATTTTGACGTCGTGGATCTTTTCCAGGGTGGGCTGCTTGAAAAGCCTGCATCCGCTCACAGAGAGCAGGATGAGCAGCAGGGTCGTAAGGAGGGGAATATTTTTCATTTTGTTACCTCAAAATATCGCTTCATCGGGTAGAAAGTGGCGGAACCACAGCTCCAGCGCCACGACGTTGAAGATCATCTCAGCCTGAGTGGTTTTGCCGTCCAGATAGCCATGCCACTGTTTCATGATCTGGGGAAGGTCCCATAAACCTCTGGAGCGGAATGCTTTGGATGCCAGCAGCGCGTCGATTTCACCTCTCAGCGGGCCTCGCATCCAATCACGGTGAAAAGGCGTGCCAAAGATGGATTTATCGCGGCGTTCATAGATCTCAGATGGGACCAGCGTTCCGATCGCCGCTCTGTGAATGCGTTTTCCGCCGGGAGGATCGATCTTGTAGCTGGAAGGCAGGCTAAAGGCAAGCTCCACAAGGCGATGATCCAAAAAAGGCACCCGGCTCTCGACGGAGTGGCGCATCGCCATCCGGTCTTCATAATGCAGAAGCGTCTGCAGTGAAGTGCTATAGATCATATTATAGAGAAAAGAGTTTAACCTGCTGCCTTTAATATCTTGTATCTGAGAGAGTTCAATCTTTCCGGTATGCTCTCCAAAGCGGCGGTTGAAGGGTTCAAAGCGCAGATACTTGAGCTCCAAACGATAGAGCAGGGATTCGGGCACAAGAGCGCTCATGCCGGTTTTAACGAGGATCGAGGCGGTCTCGAGGGCGGATTTGGAGGCGGAGTGGGCTTTGAGTGAACTGCTGAGACCGCTCAGCTTTCCTCGCCGCAGCAGATCTGCCATAAAACGGTACTGGGCATGACGGTAACCGCCTGTCAGTTCGTCAGATCCCTGTCCGTCCAGCAGCACTCTGATGCCCGTCTGGGATGCGAGTTTCATCACGGCGTCCTGAGCGGGGCAGCCTGCTCCCAGGGGCAGATCGTTGTTCCAGGTGCCCTCATACAAAGCCTGCCAGGCTTCCTCAGGGGTGGGGGAGATGTAATGGGCCACGCTGCCGCTCTGCTTCACCACCAGGTCGATCCAGCGGCGTTCATCGAGGGCGGGATCGCTGCCGAAATAGGCGGAAAAGGTCTGGGTGGGCAGGTCTTTGAGGGGTGCCATGCCGCAGACGATGGCGGAGGAATCAAGGCCGCCGCTGAGGCAGGAGCCCACTTCCACATCCGCTCTGGTCTGCAGTTTGAGGCTGTCCAGAAAGAGCTCGCGATAGGCCTCGGTGGCCTCTGTGAAGCTGAGCCTGGAGGTCTCAAAGCCTTGGGGATCAAGCTGGTAGTGCCAGTCTTTGTGGACGGCTCCGTCTTTCAGGGTGAGATACTGCCCCGGCTCCAGGCAGCGGATTTCCTGCCAGATCGTCTCGTCTCGGTAGTTGAGCATGGCGTTGATTTTCATCAGGCGTCTTAGCAGGCTGAGGTTGAGAGTCCTGGTTTTCAGTAGGGGCAGCAGTTGTTTGATCTCGCTGCCAAAGGCGAAGAGGCCGTTCTGAGAGAGGAAGTAAAAGGGTTTGACGCCAAAGCGGTCGCGGCTGCAGAAGAGCTCCCGGGCGTGCTGGTCCCAGATGGCGAAGGCCCAGATGCCGTTGAATCTGGATTGACAGCCCTTTCCCCAGGCGGCGTAGCTTTTGAGGATCACTTCCGTATCGCTATGGCTGTCAAAGTGATAGCCGAGGTCCTCAAGCTCCGTCCGCAGCTCTTTGTAGTTGTAGATTTCACCGTTGAAGACGATGTGGAGACCGCTGGCGGGATCGCTCATGGGCTGATGTCCCGTTTCGCTGAGATCGACGATGGCCAGACGGCGGAACCCCAGGCCCATCCTGAGCTGAGCGTCTTCCGGCAGGAGGGGATATCTGGCCTGGACCGCCTCAGTGGAATCGAAGCCGCCAAAGCCTTGCGGGGCATCATCCAGGCTCGAAGCGCAGAGATAGCCCTCGTCGTCCGGACCGCGATGCCGGATCAGGCTGCACATCTGCCGCAACAGCCCGGCAGAGAAGCCGCGTTGCTTGTCAAGCGAGATGATTCCAGCGATTCCACACATAATGGGCTCATGCTTTCAGGAAGGGGGCTGGAAGTCAAGAGAATTATCCGCGCGACCGTAGGGCTTCGGAGGAGTGTGTACCTTCGGTGGGCTGGTCACTTGGAGTTTACATGAAAACTTAACCTTGCTACCTTGGGGTAATGGTGACCATCCT
>ERZ795059.2478-NODE-2478-length-19097-cov-5.307321_pt1 | contig 19097 bp, 20 predicted proteins | sample MGYA00375143_ERZ795059 | MGnify/ENA primary metagenome ERZ795059 (study PRJEB30188, sample SAMN05720168) | activated sludge metagenome | isolation source: Anaerobic digester | place: USA | collected 2015-01-07 ... | reverse complement strand
TTTAGCCGGAACGGGAGATAGTTATCGTTCAACTTTTACTGTTCAATCGGTAACCAGTATGTTAAAACGTTTTGGTATAACGGTACCGGAAACTAATTTACGAACAAGGAACGTATGTGCCGTGATGGTTACGGCAACAGTGGCAAATGCATTAAAACCGGGAACCGAGTTTGATATTACCGTTTCATCTATGGGGGATGCAACAAGTTTAATGGGGGGAACGTTATTATTAACTCCCCTTTCGGGAAAAGACGGTAAATTATATGGTTTCGGACAAGGACCTATTTCTATTGGAGGTTATGATATTAATACCGGAAGCGGCGGAAGGATGGCAAAAAATCATTCGTTGGCAGGAAGAATACCGAACGGTGGAAACCTCCAATTTGATATGCCGTCAAGTCAGTTTTCAACTGACCAAATTAGTGTTTTATTACGCGACCCTGATTTTACTACAGCAAACAATATTGCAACATCAATAAACACAAAATTTGGAGACGGAACGGCAATTGCATTAGGCTCGACAGAAATAAAAATTACCGTGCCAGAAGCCGAAAAAGTTAATATGACCAAATTTTTAGCAACTGTAGAAGCACTTGAAACACAAAAAGATGCAATTGCAAAAGTAGTATTAAACGAAAAAACAGGTACAATTGTTAGCGGTGCCAATGTTAAAATTTTACCCGTTACAATTTCGCACGGAAGTTTAAATATAACGGTAAATTCATTTCCTATAATTTCCCAACCCGAAGCCTTTTCGCAAGGTCAGACAGTAGTGTATAATAATTTAGTTCCGAAAGTAGAACAAGAAGATAATAGTACAATTTCAATTCAAGGTGCAAGTAATGTTCAAGAAGTGGCAGAAGCATTAAATTCGCTAAAAGTTTCGCCACGCGATATAATTGCAATTTTCCAAGCATTAAAACAAGCAGGAGCTTTATCTGCTGAATTAATAGTGATTTAAACCATGGATGATTTAAAATTAAAAATAACAGATTTAAGCAAGCACATTAATCGTACTCCGGAATTGTCGGATAGTAAGGGTATAAAGGATAAAACAAAGCTTGCAAAGGCATCAAAAGATTTTGAATCCTTGATGACTTCTATGCTTATAAAAAGCATGACACAAAACTCAAAAGGGATGTTTGGTGGAGAAGAGGAAGATGGATTTGGAAACGATATGATGAGCGTTTTATACGAAAGTCAATTAGCTGATATGATTACTAAGAATAAAGGACTTGGAATAGCCGATATGATTTATAGAAAACTTACCGGTGAAAACTTGCCCTTAACAATACCAATTAAGTCAACAGAAAAAACATTAGACATAAATACAACCGATAAGGCAAATTACAATAAAGTAGAGCCAAGCCAATCCTCTATTAACAGGCTTAAAGCATATGAAGATATTATTCAAGAAGCTTCTGAAGAGTTTGGTGTACCGGAAAATGTTATTAAATCGGTTATTTTAACCGAATCTGCCGCAAATCCACAAGCAATATCCCGGTGTAAAGCAAAAGGATTAATGCAACTAATGGATGGAACGGCAAAAGATATGGGGGTAAGGAATGTATGGGATGCAAGAGAAAATATTTTTGGAGGTACTAAATATTTATCTTTAATGTTACGACAATATAATGGTGATTTAAAATTAGCTTTGGCTGCTTATAATGCCGGTCCCGGAAATGTTGATAAGTATAACGGAATTCCTCCGTTTAGTGAAACTAAACAATATGTTGCTCGAGTATTTGGATATTTAAAAAATTGGGAGAGCGAAAATGAATCCTAAAGATTTACTGATAGTTTTAGAAAAATTACGTTTAAGTTTAGAACAGTTGTTGGAAAATGCACAACTTAAACAGAAAGCTCTTATTAAAATGAATGACGAGCAACTGGTTAAAGCAATTAACGATGAAGAAAAATTAATAAGATTGGTTAAAGTTGCCGAAAACGAGCGTATTAATAAAATGAACGAAATATATAAACTAAACGGAATAAACCAAACAAATTATAAATTAGCCCTTTTTATTAAAACCTTTAAAAATTCTATTGATGAAAAAGGGATTAAGTTATTATCTAACTATGAAAAAATACTTAAAAAATTAACGGTTGAAGTAATGAACGTTAATAGGCAAAATTTATTTTTAATTGAGCATTCAAGAATGTTTATTACAAGTTTAATGGGTATAGTTTATCAAGATAAAAACCGTTCATTATTTGATAAGAAGGTGTAATTATGGCTATAAATTCATTATTTGATATAACTACAAAAAGTTTATCGGTTTATCAAAAAGCATTATCGGTTACTTCTAATAATATATCTAATGCCAATAACCCTAATTATGTAAGACAACGGGTTATTTTAGGACCCGAAAAGCCCGATTATTATAGTAGTTTAACTATAGGAAAAGGGGTTAAGCTGGAATATATTCAGCGATTAAAAAACCAAGCTTTGGATAACCAGATTGTTAGATATAATAGCCTTCAAAGTCAAGCACAAAAACAATCTACAATAATAAGTCAAACCGAGTCATTGTTATCCGAGCCATCGGATTTAGGTATTTCAAACTTATTAAACGGATTTTTAAACTCATTTGAAGAATTGTCGGTTAACCCTACTTCTGTACCGTTAAGAACAAGTGTGGTACAAAATGCACAAAAACTATCGGTAAAAGCAAGAAGTGTTTACGAAGGATTGGAAACTCAAAAGCTTGATATAGGTAAAGAAGCCGTAGATATAGTAAATAATATAAATAATTATTTAACACAAATTAGTACTTTAAATAAACAGATTTACGAAGCTTCCATACTGGGTAACCAAGCAAATGATTTATTGGATAACCGAGATAAAGCTTTGGAGGAATTAAGCAAACTTACCGATGTAACTGTAATAACAGATGAAAACAACGTTGCAAATGTTTCTATTGGCGGAGTATATGCAGTAGGAAGATTAAATAAAATAGAGCTTAAGGCAGTTCAAGAAAACGGAAAGTTAATTATAAAAACTTCGGATAATGCGGCAACAATTAGTCTTCAATCCGGCGAGCTTGCTGCTATGCAAAAGGCATATAATGTAAATATTAAATCATATCAAAAACAACTTGATGATGTATTACGAAATGTATTTGAGCAAGTAAATGAACTGCATTCAAAAGGTTATACAACAACAAAACCGCCTGAAACAAATGTTAACTTTTTTAGTAATTACGAAAACGGATATTTGGAAATAAACAAAGATATATTAAATGATGTTAATAAAATTGCGGTAAGTTTAGACGGTACTGACGGAAATAACGAAATTGCAAAAAGCCTTGCAGCATTAAAAACAAAAAAATTATCAAATGGATTAACAATAAGCGATAGTTATTCTAATTTGGTTAGCTCAATTGCATACGAAAAAGTATTACAAGACCAGAATGCGGAATCGTTTGACTTGGTGGTTTCGCAGCTTCAAGAACAAAAATCGAATTATTCCGGTGTATCGTTAGATGAAGAAATGACCGATGTGTTAAAATTTCAAAGGTCATACGAAGCTTCTGCAAAACTAATTAATATTGCAGACGAAATGTTACAAACATTATTAAATATGGTGTAGAATTATGATACGTGTATCTGACAGAAACATTCAATCAACTTATTTGAATATTTTGGCAAAATCAAAATCCGATTTGGCAACTATTCAAAAGCAATTGGTTTCGCAAAGCAAAATTAATAAACCCTCCGATGCTCCGTTGGGAACAAGTAGGGTTATGCGAATGAGCGGACAAATTGAATCGTTTAACGTGTTTGAAAAAAACATAGATTCTGGATTGGCATATATTGATAACAGTTCATCTGCCCTTGAAGGGATAAAAGATGAAATTCAAAAAGTATTAAAAGATTTAACCGATGCCAATAATGCAACCGTAAGCGATAATTTACCACAATATTCCGACAAAATAAAAGCATCTTTAAATTCAATTTTAGATTTGGCTAATACTTCTTTTGACGGTCAATTTTTATTTGGCGGTTCGGATAACAGCACTACACCTGTTGGCTTTAACTCAACGGGACAGTTAGTTGAATTTAAAAGTAACCGAATAGATGCAGATCATAAAATTAAAATATCTAATTATACCGAACAAAAAATTAATATTAACAGTAAAGAAGTTTTTGCAAGCGTATTAAAAAATACCGGAAATTTAGATAGCACCAGTGCAATTGGCAATACGCAAACAGTAACGTCTTCTATTTATAATTCAGAAGGAACTGAATATAGTTTTGTTGTAACATATACAAAAACTGCCGCCAATAATTATACAATGAATTATTCGATATTAGATCCTTCCAATGCAGTAGTAACAAGCGGCAGTAATGCTCTTACTTATAACAACATTACCGGAGCTTTACAATCTATTGACGGAAATTTACCAAATGATATAAAAATTTCGGACGAAACAAATAAAATTAATTTAGTTTTTGATACGCAATCTTTGATGGAAAAGAATAGTCCTGCAACTGTAAATTCCAATTTATCGCAAAAGGCAGATATTTTTAATGTTTTAAAATCAATTTCCGATACGTTAAATACAGGAAAAATTCCGGAAAAAGAACATATACAGTTAGTATCGGACTTTGAAAAGCATTTGATTAATAAAATTTCGGAATTAGGCAGTTACCGAAATAGGTTAACCGATACACAAGACTTAAACAAAAGCCAAAGTGTAACATTGCAAGAATTAGTATCTAAGGAAAAAGATGTTGATGTAGCCCAACTGGCTATTGAATTGCAAGAAAAACAGTACAGTTTAGATTTAACTTACAAAATTTCTTCAACACTTTTACCAAAATCATTGTTAGATTACTTATAATTTAGTATATTAATTAAATAAAAAATAATATAGTTCATAAACTTAAATTTTAATATGGAAATAATAACAAAACAATTTGGCAAGTTAGAATTTGATGAAGAAATTATCATCGAGTTTAAGGAAGGTATTTTTGGATTTAGCGAATACCATAAATACATCTTAATAACTGAAGAAGAAGGTTTATTTTACTGGTTAACCAATATCGAAGAACCTGAAATAATGTTTCCCTTGTTTTCGGTTCGTTTATTAGAAGAAAATTATCCTTTAATAGAAGGTTACGAAGCTTTTGGGATAGTAAGAATGGATAAAAATCCGTTGAATATTACCGTAAACTTAAAAGCTCCTGTTTATATTAGCCAAAACGAAAAAATAGGTTTTCAAAAAATTTTAGATAATGATAATTACCAAATTGATTATAAGTTATTTGTAGAAAAATAAGATGCTTGTACTAACCAGAAAATTAAATGAAAAAATACGTGTCGGAAACGATATAATAATAAATGTTTTGGCTATAAACGAAAATCAGATAAAACTTGGTATTGATGCCCCAAATGATGTAAAAATATATCGCGAAGAAATTTACGAAAAGGTAAAAGATTATGCGGTAGAAGCAGCCAAAAGGAGCACCGATAAGCCCGAACAGGATATTAAACAACTTGCGGTTAATAAATTAAACGTACTTGATGTTAGAAAAAAGGAAGATTAAAGTACTAATTGTTGATGATTCGGATGTAATTTTAACCTCGTTAAAATCATTTTTGGAAGATTATGATTTTGAAGTAGTTACTTGTGCAGACGGGTTACAGGGGATTCAGAAAACTTCTGAATTTAAGCCGGATATTATATTTTTGGATTTAATGATGCCAAATTTTGACGGTTTAAAAATGCTTCAGGTTAAAAGCGTACTAAAAGAGATTAAAGATATTCCGGTTATTGTTATTAGCGCCAATACGGCTAAAAGTAATGTTTTAGCCGCAATAGAAGCCGGTGCCGATAGAGTTATATCTAAACCGATAAAAGACGATGCTATAATAAAAAATATGAACGAACTATTAGGAGCAGATTTATTTAAAGCCAGCAAAAAAACATTTACATCAACGGATACACGAGAAGTACAAAATCACTTGCGTAAATTTTTTATTGAGTCTTTTCCTGCAAAACGTCAGATGCTTACCGAAGCGTTAATGAAAAAAAACCAATCATTGTTAAAAATGATAATTCATGAAATTAAAGGTGCTGGGGGTACAATAGGATATCCTATATTAACAGAAATTAGTAGTGATATTATGGATAGAAATATTGAGAACCAAAACGATTGGATGTTTGTTGAAATGAAAGTAGGACAATTATTACAAAAAATAGAACAAATTAAAAAAGACGTTAAAAACAATAGCTAAAATTTATGTTTATAATAATTGGTGCAGTAGTAGTATTAGTAAGTATTGTGGTCGGCTTTACAATGGTAGGCGGTCAGTTAGGTGCGTTAATTCAAATAAATGAATATATAGTAATTGTAGGTGCTGCGGTAGGTAGTTTGTTAATTTCTGCTCCGTTACCCGTTGTTAAAAAAATTATTGGTGCAATTCCTAAAGCGATGGGGGCAAAACACCCTCATAAAGAAGATTATATGGAGTTGTTAAAATCGTTTTACGATTTATTTTTAGTAGCACAACGCGATGGTTTATTAGCCGTAGAAAAACATATCGAAAAACCCGAAGCGAGCGAAATTTTATCTAAAAATCAAAAGTTTTTAAGCAATAAAACTGCGGTTACATTTTTTTGCGATACATTAAAGGTTATGCTTTCCGGTGGCGTTCCACCTCACGAAATTGAAGCACTAATGGATACAGAAATTGAAACTTTTGAAAGCGAAACAAAACCGATAGCTGCTATTTTACAAAAAACCGGCGATGCTTTCCCCGGTTTGGGAATTGTTGCCGCTGTGCTTGGAATTATTATTACAATGGGAAGTATTAACGAAGGTGCCGAAACAGTTGGTCATCACGTAGCAAGTGCATTGGTTGGTACATTTTTGGGCGTGCTTATTTCTTATGGATTTGTTGGTCCCTTAGCTACAAATATTGAGCATATGTACGAAGATGAAGTTAGATATTTGGAAACCGTTAAAGCAGCTTTGGTAGCTTATGCAAAAGGTAACCCACCTATTGTTGCAGTAGAAATTGCCAGAAGAACTATTCAAAGTGACCAAAGACCTTCATTTGGCGAGCTTGAAGCTTACTTACGCGGTAAAAAGGAATAAGGCTAAATGGAAGGCCAGAATAATGAACCCATCATAATAAAAAAAGGAAAAAAGGGGGGGCATGGTCATCACGGTGGTGCATGGAAAGTTGCTTATGCCGATTTTGTTACCGCAATGATGGCGTTGTTTATTGTGCTTTGGGTATTAGGACAAAGTGAAGAAGTTAAAGAACAAGTTGCCAATTATTTTAAAAATCCCTTTGGTGTTGGAGTTGGACAAGGCTCAAGCCCAATTAAAGGTGGACCTCGTACGCCTCAAACAGAAGTTGATGATATTATGAGGCAACGCGAAATGGAAAGACAGGCACTTAAAACTATGGGGGATGATATTATTAAAGAATTATCTACAAGCCCCGAGTTTCAACAGATTATTGACCAAATACAAGCCGAAATTACGGATGAAGGATTAAAAATTGAAGTAATGGATACTCAAGAAGATGCTTTTTTTGAGGTAGGCACGTCAACATTAAAGCCAAGTGCCAATAAAATGTTGCAGATTATAGGAAAAGAATTATCTAAGTTAAATAATAGAGTTGTAATTGAAGGACATACGGATGCCCGTCCTTATTCAACAACGGGGCAAGGTTATTCTAATTTTGAGTTAAGTAGCGATAGGGCTAACTCGGCAAGAAGATCGCTTATAGCCGGGGGTATTTTAGCAACACAAATAGAGCAAGTGAGAGGATGGGCAGATAATAAGTTAAAATTACCTGACGAACCTTATTCCGAAAAAAATAGACGAATAAGTATTATAGTAAAATTCAAATACTAAATTGATATACTTTTATGAGTGATATAACTACCTTGCTTGTTGTAGAAGATGATCCTTTTACACGTCAGTTTTATGATTTCCTATTTTCTAAATTTGGCTTTAATTTAATTCAAACCGAAGACGGTGATGAAGTGTTTAAAGTATTAAATGAGAAAAAAGTTGATTTGGTAATAATGGATATTAATTTAAAAAACACTTTTTTAGAAAATAAAAAAGCGGACGGGGTAATTATTACTCGAAAAATAAAAGAAGATCCGCAATTTAATAATATTCCGGTTATGCTTGTTACGGCATACCAAAAAAAAGGTGGGGAAAGAAATTACCTTGATGATAGTTTGGCAGATGATTATATTGTAAAACCTATTACCGATTATAATGAACTTATGAATAAAGTTAATAAACTAATTAGCAAGTGATGGATTTAGATAAAATACTTATTGTTGAAGATGAGGAAGATACTCGTTTTATTTTACATCGACTTTTAACAAAAAACGGTTATGAGGTAAAAACTGCCGAAAATGGGGCAAAGGCTTTGGAAGTATTAAATAATTTTAAACCAAAAGTTGTTTTGGCAGATTGGACAATGCCGGTTATGGATGGTTTGCAGCTTTGTAATTTAATAAAAGCAAAAGAAGAATTTAAAACAGTATATTTTATTGTATTAACTGCTCGAGCATCATTAAAAGATAGAGTTGCCGGTTTGGATGTTGGAGCTGATGATTTTTTAGTTAAACCGATAGAAAATCAAGAACTGCTTGCGCGTATTCGTTCGGGAATTAGAATTTTTAATTTGCAAAACGAACTTAAAGGGATTGAACATAATAAGGCTTTAGTAGAAATGGCTTGTACAATTGGGCATAGAATTAATAACCCGTTAAGCAGTTTAAAAATGAGTATTGAAACCTTACACTCCGACCTTTCCGACAATTATAAAAAGAAATTTGAAGACGATTTTGAAATTATTTCCGAATCTATTAAACGAATTGAAAAATTTGTTAATACTTTACAACATCTCGAAAATCCCGAATTATCGGAATATGCAAGCAATCGAAAAATGCTAAAAATTGATTAATTAAACTTTTATCATTATTTTTTCGATAATAAGGAGGGAGATTATATATATGTTAGAAAAAGTAATAAATATTGATGTTACACAACCTTATGCCGATAAAAGAAAATCTGCTGCCACTTACGAAAAATTTATTAGGCAAACACAAATAGCGGAATTTTTTCCAAAAGATTCTATTGCCTTTTCGCCTGCTGCAGTTTATTTATCAAAATTAAATTGGTTTGCAAAAGAAGTTAGATTTACCAACGATAATAAAGTATTTTTAATACTAATTATATCTGACTTTGAATTTAGAACATATATAGATTTTCCTAACTTTTACAGAAATTTAAGACAAGTATATTATGTTACAAAAATCACAAAAGATAATTATAAAGACACAATATTATCTGCTCAGGTCTCATTTAAAAAAGAGAAAATAAAGTTGGACGAAGTTATAGAGAACTTTAGATTAACCGGCTTGAGAAATCTATTTGCCCGAATTGGCACATTAAATACGGGTACAATACTTACTATTGAAGAAAGTTATACATTAAACGGTCTTTTAGACGGAATTAGAGATGAAATTTGGTCTGAATTAGAAAAAATTCAGAATGCGGTATATACTTTTATTCAAAAATTTGATAAATTTAAATTCAATGAAAATCATATTTTTGAATATGACGGTTACGAACCGATAATTTTAGAAAGAATTTCTAAAGAGTATGCAAGGTAATTATAGCGAATTTGAACCCGAACAAAAATCTTTTGAATCAATTAAAGAATTTAAAAGCTTAATTGAAACACCCGAAACTAAACCGTTGGCATTAGTTGCCGAAGGCGGTTTCATTCAATATTGTAATAAATCTTTTTCAAATTTGTTTAATTTGCATGAAGGGGATTCAATTAATCAAGTTCAGTCCGAACCTTCGTTATCAATATTTGTTGAAAGTTTAACGGTTAGTAAATATAGCAGTTTTCATTTTGAAATATTCTTGTTGCAAAATCTTTCCTCTATACCTAATAATTATTATATAGATATTGATAGAGTTTTAGTAAACGACTCGCAATTAATGGTTTTTGTTTTTACCAGTGGGTCTGAAAGAAGAAGAATTGAAGATAGAATAAATAATTTACATAATGCTTTAGAATATGGCGATGTAGCAGTTGTTATTACAGATGACAAAGGTATAATTAACTATTCTTCCCGTTCGTTCGATAATTTGTTAAACTCTTCTATTGAGTACATTTACAACGGTTTTTTACCGGATGTAATGTATAATATTTTATCCGAAAGCGAAATTAATTCTATTAAAATTGCCATTAAAAATAAAACCGAATGGATTTCGTTAGTAAATACTGTTATAGATGGCAAAAAATATTATAAAGAATTAAAACTAAATCCGGTTGTAAAAAATTATGTAGATAGTGTAAACTTTATTTTAACAGTTAACGATATAACCGAGTATATCGAAAAAAATCAAATAATTTTGCAAGCTGCCGAACGGCAAAAACTAATTATTAATAACATATCCGATCCTATTGTTATTATTAAAAGAGAAAACAATATTTATAAATTTGAAAGTGCCAACGAAGCATTTTTTGCCGATTTTTTAATAAATAAAAATGTTATAAAAGAAAGTTTTGAAGAGTATAATAATCACCATGTTTATAAATTTTTAATAGAAGTTATTACCGAACTTGATAACTTGCAATTAGCAGTATTAAGTAAAAATTTTTCGGATACCACCAGTAATAAAAAATACATTAGCAAAGTTAGTTATTTTGAAGAAGGGAATACCGGCTTAAGGCTTTATGTAACTAATTTTACCGATTTAACAGAACAAATTAAAGCCGAAGAACAATTGCGAATTGCATATGAAAAAGAAATTCAGCTTAATAAATTAAAATCGGCTTTTTTGGCTAATATGTCACACGAGTTTAGAACTCCGTTAAATGCAATTGCCGGTTATAGCGATTTATTGGAAGATGATATAAAAAACAAAGAATATGATTTTTTATCTGAATATACCACATATCTAAAAGAAGGAGTACAAAGGTTAGTTAAGCTTGTAGATAATATTCTGGAAATATCGTTTTTAGAATCGGGTATTGATGATTTGGAAAAAGAAGCTTGCAGCGTTAATTATATAATTCGCTCGATATTTAATTTACATTTACCAAGAATACACGAAAATGAACTGATAGGAGAATTGGATTTAGATAATATCGAACCATACATTCTTTGTGACGAAAATAAGATAATTAAAATTTTAGATAATTTGGTTGATAACGCAATAAAATATAACAGTAAAAACGGCAAAGTTATTCTTAGAAGTACTATTTATGAAGATTTTGTTTATTTCCATATTTGTGATACGGGAATAGGTATAAGTGAATCTAAATTGGAAAAAATATTAAAACCGTTTGAACAAGAAAGTGATTTGGCACATACAAGAAATTACGAAGGTGCAGGTTTGGGTTTAACAATTGCTCATCGTTTAACGTTAAAATTAGGCGGCGAGTTTTATATTAATAGCATACCGGATAAAGGAACTGAAATAAAATTAAAATTTCCTCAGCTTAAGCGATAATTATAATAATAAAATTAAAGTATTGTAGTTTACTAAATTAAATAATTCTACAATATCTTCGTTTTTCATTCTTATGCAGCCGTGGCTAACGGCTTTACCAAGTTCTGCTTCGTTATTTGTACCGTGTATATAAATTCCCCGGTAAAAAGTATCTATAATTTTTCCTTTTGCATTCTTACCCTTATTTATCCCTTTTTCTATTCCTTCCAAAACTAAAACCCTCGTCATTATTACATCTTCAACATTATTTGGAATTAATTCCCCCTCTCGGTAGATTGTACCAATCGAGTCCAAAATTTTTTTCATTTTAATTATATTACCTATTGGCAGGTTATCACCTATTTTGCTTTCAATTTTATGCAAGCCGAGAGGTGTTTTGTTACTGTTAAACTCTGCAAAAAAAGAAGAGCCGGAATAAGACGAACTTATATAATACTCCTTTAATACATTAGTATCGGATATTACAAATAATTTTTGCAAGTCTATATCTATATATACTAACGAATCGGGTATGGCAGTAAATTTGGATTTAATATACGGTTCTAATTTATCTTTAATTTGGAAGTAATTTGTTTGCGAAAACAAACAACTAACGCTAAAAATATAGACTAAACAGAATTTACTAATAGCTTTTAATAACTTAGTCATAAATCAATAAAAATGATAAGCAAAATTAATTAATCTTTAAGTTAAAAGTATTTAATAAAAAAAGCAAACAAAACAATGTTTTAATTTGTCAATTAATCTATTTTTATTATTTTTATTTGTTAAATTGGCTTTATTTGGATAATTTGAATGAATACACCTTTGCGTAAAATAATTGTTATTTTACTTTCTACACTTTTTATATTTAATTTTTATGCTTTGTATAACGAAGATATTTCCATATCAATTAAAAGAAATGAGGCACCCGATTTTATTGATAAAAAAATAACTGCAAATTTGTTTAATTCCGAAGAAAATTTTGTGGAAGACGATTCGCTGAATAATGTAAATAACGAAGAAGAATTTGATTCTACATCGGTTGCAGATACGGGAAAGGTGAAAATTTTAATGATTGGCGACTCGATGTTGCATGGATTGGCAATTCGATTTAACGATTATTGTTTGGAGCAAGGGTATGATTTTAGCGGTGTAATTTGGTATAGCTCTTCAACAAAATATTGGGCACAAAAAGATACTTTAAAACACTATATTAAAAGATTTAAACCTAACTACTTAATTTTTGTAATTGGTGGCAACGAATTATTTGTGCGCGATTTAAATGACCGAGCAGAATATATAAGAAATATTGAAAAACAAATAGGTAAATTAAAAAGTATTTGGGTTGGACCGCCTAATTGGAAAAAAGATACAGGAATAAACGATAGCATTGTTAAAATAGTCGGAAAAGAGAGATTTTTTGCTTCAAAAAATTTAACTTTTGATAGATTAAGTGACGGTGCTCATCCTACTATTAAAAGTGCGGCAAAATGGATGGATAGCATTGCCGTTTTTATTGAAAAAAAGAGCAAATATCCATTAAAACTAACTTTGCCTATTAAAAAATCTAATAAAAATCCTAATTTGGTTTTATTAAAACCGCCAAAATAATATATATGGATATAACCAAAGCTTTAAACGAACTGTTTTTGTATCACCCAGATAACGTAATGCTTTTTAATAGCGGCATTTTTTTATTCTTTTTTACGTTTTTTTTGCTTGGTTATTCTTATTTATATAAAAATAAAACATTACGAACATTTTATGTATTGGCATTTAGCTTTTTCTTTTATTATAAATCAAGCGGTTTATATTTAGGAATATTATTATTTACAATAGTTTTTGATTATTGGATAGGGTTAAATATTGCAAAGGCAAATACTAAAGCAAAAAAACGTGCATGGCTTTTGCTTTCGGTAGTTAGCAGTATAGGATTATTGGCATATTTTAAATACACAAATTTTATATTACTAAATTTATCACAAATTTTTAGTTTTAAGTTTACCGCTTGGGATATCTTTTTACCTATCGGGATATCATTTTACACATTTCAGACTTTAAGTTATATAATAGATATATACCGAGGTGAAATTGAACCGACACATGATTTTTGGGATTATGCGTTTTATATGACTTTTTTCCCTCATCTGGTTGCCGGTCCAATTGTTAGAGCAAAGTTTTTTTTACCGCAATTACTTCAACCGGTAAACTTGGATAAAGCCGAAATAAACGAAGGTTTATTATTAATAATTAAAGGTCTAATAAAAAAAGCGGTTATTGCAGATTATATCTCTCAGTATTGTGATATAGTTTTTGGAAACCCTACCGGTTATGGTGGTGTTGAAAATTTATTTGCTGTTTATGGTTATACACTGCAAATATATTGCGATTTTAGCGGTTATAGCGATATAGCAATTGGAATTGCAAAACTAATGGGTTATCAATTAGGCGATAACTTTAAACGTCCTTATCAGTCGTTTAATATAACCGAATTTTGGAGAAAGTGGCATATTTCTTTATCTTTTTGGTTACGCGATTATATTTATATTCCGATGGGAGGAAATAGAAAGGGGGTAGCAAAACAATATTTATTTTTAATGTTAACAATGTTAATAGGTGGTTTATGGCACGGGGCAAGTTGGAAATTTGTTTTTTGGGGCGGGATGCACGGTTTAGGGTTGGCTATTCATAAATATTTTTCAAGTAATATTAACGGTAAGTTTTTTGAGACAAAAATTTGGAAAATATTCAGTTTAGTTTTTACTTTCCATTTTGTTGCATTTTTGTGGATATTTTTTAGAGCTTTAGATTTTACAACCGCCATGCAAGTTATAAACGCTATTATTTTTAATTTTGATCTAAATTATATTTTACCTTTTATTACTTCAAAAACTTTATGGGTATTTATATTGTTTTCGGGTTTTGCAACTCAATTTATTCCTTTAAATAAAAATCCTTTTATCAGTAAACGATTTGCAGAATTACCGGTAATAGTTCAGGCGTTAATTTTTATTATTACCGTTCAATTAATCATTCAACTTAAATCGGCTGAAGTTCAACCCTTTATTTATTTTCAATTTTAAGTAAACTTTTTTAATTACTTTATTGTTAAAATTTAGTTGATACAATTTTTAACATTGAATTAATTATTAATAGTTTTTAAGTTTGTTTAAATAAATATTAAACTTATGTATAAAGATTCCAAAATATTAAAAAACAGTTTTTTATTAACCGGTTTATTCGGCTATTTATTAATTGTTTTTTACACAGGTATTCACCATCATACATTTAATATTTTATCTTATACAGAAAATAATGTAATAGATGTACCTTTTTCTCATGCAGACCATGATTATGAACATTGCGAAAAACATTATTTAGTTAATTCATCAATATCAACATTACTTCCTATCTTTAAAAATATTGTTGATTATAAAAGTGTTGTTGTAAAGTCTGTTCAATTAGTTAAACTTTACAATTGCAACTTAATAAACAACAGTAGATTACGTGCCCCTCCCGAAAATTTATAGTGCCCCATTATTTTTTATTTTTTAACAAATTGCATTAGTAAATACTTAATGTAATAGGTATTTATTTATTAAATTTTACGGAGATTTTATGTTTAAATATATATTTAAATATTTTGCTATATTTTTATTAGTAATTTTTACTTTAGCATGTGATAAAGATAGTGAAACTATAACACAAACCACACATTTTGAGGCAATTGGCACTGCTATTACCGATGCTTCCGGTGCTTTGGTATTTAAAATACTACGAGGGGTTACTACGGATACACTGTTTGCCCCATTTAATGCACGGAGCGAAGCAATGTTTATTAAATTTTACGATAATAACGAAAAAATTATACAACCGCCAACAGACAAAGATAAATACTTGGGATATGAAATAGCCGACCCCACATTAGTTAAAGTATATCAACATGAAGGTGAAGAAGGTGGATACGAATTTCACTTGGACGGATTAAAAGAAGGAAAAACTACTATTCAGTTTTTTATAATGCACAATGGTCACGCGGATTATAGAAGCGGAATAATTCCTATTGTTGTTAAAAATATTGAAGGGACGCACGGCGAACCGGTTAGTATTTTAATTAAAGATGAAGAAACTGATTCGCTTTTAGCAACTGTAGATATTAACGGAAACGGTAACGGAAGTATTAATCTAAACAACAATGAAACAACCGACCATATGGTTGTATATTTTAAGGATTCCGAAGGAAGAGAATTTCAACCATCTATTGCCGAGCATTCAATTTCTATTGTTTTAGATAATGATGCATTAGCCGAAGTAACCGGGCTTGTTGTAAATGAACCTTATGCATTTAAACTTAATGGAAAAGCTACGGGTTCAACTAAATTAGCCGTTAAATTAAAACACGGTTCAACGGTAGCTAAAACATTTTATCCTATTAATGTGGTTATTAACTAATATGATTAAATTAAATTTTAGCGGTAAACTTAAAATGTTTACCGCTTTACTTTTTATAGGCGTAAATATTTATGCCGAGGTTTTTTCTGTTAAAGGTTTTATTTACGATGCAGAATCAAACAAACCTATTGGTAATACGGTGGTTTTTATTTTAAATACCAATTATTATACAACATCTAATAACAATGGGTATTTTTATTTTACTTCAACTCCCGAAGGGAAAATTAAATTAAAAGTAACCCACGTTGCATATAAAGAAAAAATAATTGAGTATGATTTTATTGAAAACAAAAAAACCGGTGTGGTAATTTATTTAATACCCAATACAATAGAAACCCCAACAATAATTATTAATGATTACAAAATAAATAATTACTTTGATGAATTATATAATTTGACAGGAGCACTAAAAGGAAAGGAATTAGAAAAGGATTTGGGATTAACATTGGCTGCTACTTTAAAAAATGAAACGGGTATTGCAATGCGTACTATGGGACCGGCACCTGCACGCCCTGTAATTAGAGGGCTTGGCGGAGATAGAGTTTTTATTAGTGAAAATGGAATAAAATTAAACGATTTATCTGCAACATCTCCCGACCATGCAGTAGGTGTAGAGGCTTTTACGGTTGATAAAGTTAAAGTGGTAAGAGGTCCAAAAGTATTAACATTAACTTCTACAACATTTGGTGGAGTTGTAGATGTAGAGCGTAATGAAATAACCGAAGTTTTGCATAATAAAATTTATAGTACTGCGGGCTTTTTTACCGAAACCGCAAATAAAGGATATTTGGGTTCGTTTACTTCCGAAATACCTATTAATCCTTTTTCGTTATATTTAGAAGCAAGCTTAAGAGATGCGGGCAATATTTATACTCCTAACGGTTATTTGCAAAATTCAATGTCGGATAACTTAAATTTGGCAACGGGGATAAGTTATGTGAGTAATAATATTATAACGGGCGTTTCTGCAAGAAAGTATTATCTTAATTATGGCATCCCCGGTGGTTTTATTGGTGCTCATCCGTTTGGTGTAAATATTGAACTGAAAAGAAAACAATTTAATTATAAGTTTATTTATAATTTTAAGAATAATAGTAAAATTCTTTATGATTTTGCATACTCAAATTACGGACATTTGGAATATGAACATAACGGACTGGCAGGAGCAGAATTTAAAGTTTCGGATTATTTAAGCAAGCTTGAATTTGAGCATGGGGAATTAATTGGTTTTAACGGCGGAATAATGGGACTATCATCCAATTATAGAGATTTTAATGTTGGCGGTTATGTTTTTACTTCCCCAGCCAAACTATTAAATATTTCGGCTTATTTGTATGAAAAAGCCGATTTAGGAAGGGCTGCATTTGAAATTGCCGGAAGGTATAATTACGATTATATTAATCCTGAATATAAAAATACTATTACAAGCATAGGATTAATTAAAGAAAAACGATTTAATACTTTTTCACTTTCTGCATCGGTTTTATACCCATTAAGCGATATTGTGTTTGTTGGGGGTAATATTAATAAATCTTCACGAGTGCCTACAATAGAAGAGTTGTATTCAAGAGGACCGCATTTGGCTGCATATTCATACGAAGTAGGTAACCCAAATCTTAAGGATGAAACAGGCTTTGGAACGGAAATATTTATTTATCATAAATTTGAAAACTTATTTTTTAATATAACGTTTTTTAGAAATTATTCCTCTTATTATATTATACCCCGTAATAGCGGAAAAATTAATTATGCTACTTTTTTGCCTATTTACGAAAGTCAGGGAATAAAAGCATTGTTTTACGGTTATGAAATAACTGCAGATATAAAACTTAACCAATATTACAAATTGAAATTATCATCATCATACACAGTAGGTAAAAATAAATCGGATAACATATATTTGCCTCAAATACCACCATTAAAAGGTAATGCGGAATTAAATTATTCAATTAATAATCTTTCAATATATTTGGATTGCGAATTTGCTTTATCACAAAACAAACTTGATAGATTTGAAACTTATACTTCTGGATATTTTATTGTTAATAGCACGATACAATATAGTTTTGAATTTTTTGATTTTGTGAATAATTATTCGTTAAACATTGATAATATTTTAAACAAGGAATATAGAAATCATTTAAGCCGAGTTAAATCAATTATGCCCGAAACCGGAAGAAATATTAGACTTACTTATAAAGTGTATTTTCATATTTAACAGATGTTAGACTATAGACTTGAGATTTTAGACTGCAGACTTGAGATTTTAGACTGCAGACTTTAGATTTTAGATGATAGGTGTTAGTTAAAAATATTATAAAATAACATAGTTGTTATAGGGAATTAATATTATTATATTTGATAATAAAAAAAATTAATAATGATATTATTACAAAAACAATCAAGTAAAATTTGTTACATAAATTAAGGAGAGGGGAATGTGTATAATTATAATTAACGAAAATAATCTATTGCCTTATGAAAGTTTTATTGGTAATAACGAGATAAATCCTGACGGAATTGGTATATTTTATGCGGAAAATAGTAATTTAATTGTAAAAAAGTTTCCGCCAAATCCAAATTTAGAAGAAGTATATAACTATTATTCCGAAATACGAGCAAAAACCAAAAATACTATTGTACTGCATTTTAGGAAAAGAAGCAAAGGGGAAATTAGTATAGATGGTGTTCATCCTTATTATATTAACAAAAATTTGGTGATGGCACATAACGGTACTTTTGCTAACTTGGGAAATGACAAAATATCTGATACTGTAGAGTTTGCAGATATTCTTAAAAGCTTACCGAATAACTTTTTGGACAACGATTATTTACTAAAACTAATAAAAATGGCTTCAGGTAAAAATAGATTGGTTTTTATGGATAACAAAGGTAAGGTAACAAAAATAGACGAAGAGAAAATGGGTGAGGAATACAAAGGGGATTGGTATAGTAAAGAAGAATATTTTAGATACTAAGTGTAAATTAAAAATTAAATACAAGGTAAGTAATTTAAATTCTTGCAACTGTAATAACAGAAGTGAAATTATTGTAACACTATATATTATTATTATTTCCCCATGACTGAAGTCATGGGTTGGCAAAACAGACTACGCTCCCATAAATAAATTTATTGGTTGGAA
>ERZ795059.2477-NODE-2477-length-19117-cov-7.047267_pt1 | contig 19117 bp, 17 predicted proteins | sample MGYA00375143_ERZ795059 | MGnify/ENA primary metagenome ERZ795059 (study PRJEB30188, sample SAMN05720168) | activated sludge metagenome | isolation source: Anaerobic digester | place: USA | collected 2015-01-07 ... | reverse complement strand
ACAGCTAATACAATTAAGAAAATAATGGTGAAAGCGCGAATGAGGCGTGAGTTATTTTTTAACATATAGGTGTGGAAATTGCTATTGATAGGTAGTGGTGAGAGTTAGTGTAACATAAATTAAATGATTTAGCTTGAATTCTCAAGTTTATTCAAGCGTTTGCAAAGAATTGAGAATTAACCACTCTTCTAAAATAAAGGCGGCAGCATAGTGATCAATCTCTTTAGGTAAAGGTTTATGCCTCAATTTTAATCTTTCTATCACTTCAACTGAAGATAAAGTTGCGTACTCAAGGCAATTTTACAATGACTCTATCTTGGATTACAACAATAAGTGTAAGACTTTCCCAGGAAAGATGTTTGCAGGATTGTTTGGATTCAAGGAAAAAGAATATATCAAGATAACTGAGGCTGAAAGAAAACCTGTTAATGTTAAGTTTTAAGTTTAAGTTTCAATGTTCTATATAAATATTTATTAATTTTACCTACGTGTTTTTTTTATGATATGTAAATACCTAACAAATAATATTTCTTTTGACCTTTTAGACAATAATCAGGCAAGGGATTTTAGGAATTTAAAAACTTATTTAGAAACTCAAAGTCCCCCATATTATATAAATATTGAAAATATATCCAAACAGGAATTTCATTATTTTTGTTGTGATTCCCCTATTCTTATAACAAAATATCCTGAAAGGGTAGATATTAAGATAATCTCTCCAAGATTTTCTTCTTTAGAGCATATGAAGTCAAAACTTGGAAATGTATTAAATAGGGTTATTAGTTAATTTTCCATACTTCCCAAAATTATAAACCCCATTTATTCCAATAACGTAAGTTTCAAAAGATTTGAGTTTGTTTTGGGGTATTAATTGTTTGTAGGATTCTCCTTTACTATACTCAGATATTTCTGTCCCTTCTGTTATACTAAAAAAACTTGGGAGAATTATACATTGTTTTTTCTTGTATTTGCCAACAAGAAAGCATTTGTATTTTTCACGTTTTATGTTTATTTTATCTTTAATTAATACTGCTGGATGAATATGGCTTGTGATTAGGGTTTTGATATTTTTGTTTGTGTATAATTCTTGAAATTCTTGTTCTCCATGTGTAAAAGCAAGTTCGTTTTCTATATGGAAATCATGGAGTTGGTAATCTTTAAGTGTAAATGTGTCATGATTTCCTTTTATTAGAATTATATTCTCTTTTGGTAAGTGTTTCTCAAGAAATCTTAGAAAATTTCTCAGATCGGATATTTCTTGTTTTTGGAATTGGAAATGATGTTTAATATCTCCTAAAAGGATTATCTTTTTTAGAGTGTATATTGCTTTTATTCTTTTGATTATAATTTCAAGTTCTTTCTTTGTTTCTTCAAGTTGATCAAATAAAAGGTTTATTCCTTGGTCTTTTATCATTGAATCATATCCTAAATGTAAATCTCCAATTGCGAGTATTCCCTGCTTTGGAAAGAAAAGGGTTTTTGAGATGAATACGAAATCTTTACTCATTTCCTACCTCTTGTAAAAACTCATCATAACTAAATTCTTCGGGTTTATGTCTTCTTTCTATTTCTTGTAGATATACTTTATGCATTCTTTGAAGAAAGTCTTGTTTGTCTTCTATTTTCATTAAATCAAGATGACCTTGGAGTATTAAGTTAAGTGAAAAAGGAGAGGGAATCTTAACACTTTCGTAACTTAGTTTTACTTTTCCGGAATTTATCCAATCAAGCACTAGTTTGGCTTTTTCAATATCCATTAAATCTTCTAAAACCTCACGTTTTGCCTCTTTTAGTATTGGAAATTCTTTGGATATTTTTTTAACTGAGTTAATTAAAAAATGAGATTTCATTTGCTGTTTTCTAACTGATTTTGTTGCTCCCTTATATGTTCTGAGTATCATTAAACCTCTTGTTGCACAATGTCTGAATTTTTTTGTTAGAACATCTGTCTTTTCAATAGCTTCTTTCAATATTTCTTCTATGTTTTCTGAATTTAATTGTTCAAATGCCTTTTCTATTTTGATATTTTCAGAAGATAAATAAAATCCCCTATCTGAAATCCCCACTTCAACATCTCTCTTTGAACTTCCCTTAGTTCCCATTAAATAAGCAATAGCTCTTGAAAGAGCATCATTTACTCTACGACCATACATTGAATTTACTAGGAGGTATTTTTTGTCATCTCTTTCATCTGTATATTTTTCAATTGTTATTGTATCAATATCTGGTATTTCAGAGAAATTATATTGTTGGTAGAAGTACTCATAAATCTCGTCTGAAATTTGTGGGGAGGTGTAAGTATATTTCATTATAAATTCTTTTATTTTTTCTTTTTCAGTTTTCTTTTCAAATTTTTTCTTTAATTCTTTTCTAAATTTAGATATTTCAAGTGCAGAATCAAAACTTAAAGGTAGAGTTTCTGAGAACCAAGAGGGTATTGTTGGGGAACGTTCTGGAGAGGGTTTAACATATAGATTCATACCTTTAGTGTAAAGGTAAGCATATTTACTTCCTCCCAAAACAAAAACGTCTCCTTTATGCATTCTATTCATGAAAGATTCGTCAATGACTCCTATTTTATCTCCTGTTTGTAGTTTTACTGTAACAAACGATTCTTCTGGAATTGTTCCAAGATTTGTTAAATAAAGTACTCTTGCCAATTTTCCTCTTTTTCCAATCTCTTTTGTATCATTATCATACCATATTTTTGCATAAACCCTATCTTTATCTAAATCATATTCTCCGGATAGGTAACTTATTACAGAAAGGAAATCATCTTTTGTTAAATCATTATAACAATAACTTTTTCTTATTATTCCAAGTAAATCTTCTAATTTCCAGGGATTGTTTATTGCCATTCCAAATATTGTTTGGGAAAGAACATCTAGTGCATTTTTTGGGAAATGTATATTGTCTATTCTTCCCTCATACATTTCTTTTTGTATTACGGAACATTCAATTAAATCATCTCTGTCCATTACAATAAATCTTCCCTTTGCCGTATCATGTAGCTTATGTCCTGCTCTTCCTACCCTTTGGAGGGCTCTTGAGGAGGCTTTTGGACTTCCAAGTAATATCACTAAGTCAATAAACCCTATATCTATTCCCAATTCCAGAGAAGTTGAACAAACAACCGCTTTTAATTTTCCTTCTCTTAAGTTCTCTTCAATTGAAAATCTATGTCCCTTACTTAAAGAAGAATGGTGTGCTGCAATATTTTCATCTGTATAATCTACTGGAAATTTATCTTTTAGATAATTAACAACTCTTTCTGTTGCCGAACGGGTATTTGTAAAAATTAAGGTTGTTTTGTGTTCTTTAACTAGTTCATGAATTAAATTATACATATGCACATAAGGTTTGTTTTCCCATATAAGATTGGTTGTTGGGATTAAAACATCTAAGTCTAATTTCTTGTTTGCCTGTACCTTTGCTATTTTTACTTTTCTTTCTTCTGATATTCCAACTAAAAATTTAGCAACCTCATCTAATGGTTCAATTGTTGCACTTAATCCCACTTTGACTGAAGGGGTTTTCGTTAAACTATTAAGTCTCTCTAAATTTAAACTTAGGAAGGAACCTCTTTTATTCCCTAATGAGTGTATTTCATCAACAATACAATATTCTACTTCATGAAAAGATTCAACGAATTTTTTTGTTGTTAGGACTATTGCAAGAGATTCGGGAGTTGTTATAAGAATATGTGGGGGATTTTTTGCCATTTTTGTTTTTTCAGAAACAGTAGTATCTCCTGTTCTTAATCCAACAAGTATTTTTTGTAGTTTTATTCCCTTTGATTCTGCAAGTTCAGTTATCTCCTGGAGAGGTTCTAGAAGGTTTTTGTGAATATCATTATTAAGTGCTTTTAAAGGAGATACATAAACACAGTAAACTTTCTTTTCAAGTTCATTTTTTTCTGCAAGATAAACCAATTGATTCAATATTGAAAGAAAAGCAGTTAGGGTTTTCCCTCCTCCTGTTGGGGCAGAAATAAGGATGTTTTCTTTGTCATGAATATTCATCACTCCGAATTTTTGTGAATCTGAAAAGTCTTGAAATTTCAAGAAAAACCATTCACGAATAAGAGGGTGAAGTATCTCTTCAATTTCTTTCTTTGAATATTGTTTTGCTTCTGAAATAGTTGTCATATTTTTATTATTCCTGTTTAATTAGTATAATCTTCTTAGAACCCTTAATTTAAATTAATTAAGTGTCATTATTTAAGGGTTTTGGTTTATTTTGGTTAATCTTAAAAACTCTTTTTTTCTCTATTTAATATGGAAAAATATTATAGAATTGATTTTAGGGATCAAATTGCTACTAACAAGAGGAAATCATTTTTTTTAATACTAAGTGTATTTGTTGTGCTTGTTTTGCTGGGTTATATTATTTCTATGGCATTTGATCCAGGGTATACCTTTTTTATTATGATTATTGCAATCATATTTTCATTATCCTATACTTTAATTAGTTATTATAATTCTCATAAAATATCTGTAATGAGTGTGGGGGCCAAGAAAGCAGATAGAATTAAGTACAAGGATTATTATAATTTGGTCGAGGGATTGACTCTTGCTTCTGGATTGCCTATGCCTGAACTTTACATAATGCCTTCTAATCAGATAAATGCTTTTGCTTCCGGAAGAGATCCAAAACATTCTGTTGTTTGTGTAACCGAGGGGGCTTTAGCTAAGTTGGATAGGAGAGAGTTGGAAGCTGTTTTGGCTCATGAATTAGGACATATTGGGAATTACGATATAAGATATATGACTTTAGTTGCGGTTATGGTTGGGATGGTTGCAATCATCTCTGAATTATTTTTGAGAAGTTTATGGTTAAAGGGAGGAGATGGAGATAGGGGAAAAGCAGGATTAGTTTTTTTAATTATAGGAATTGTTTTGGCAATTCTTGCTCCAATCGTTGTTCAGCTAGTTCAGCTTTCTATCTCAAGGAAGCACGAATATTCTGCAGATGCGACAGCAGTTAAATTCACAAGGTATCCTCAGGGTTTAATAGGAGCTTTGAAAAAAATAAGACAGGATTATCAATTTGAATCAAGGGAAAAGAAAGTTAGTAAGGCAATTGCTCCGTTGTTTTTTGCAAGTCCTTTTAAGAATTTAACAAGTTCTCACCCCCCTATTGAAAAAAGAATAGCTGCTTTGGAGAGGATGTGATTTTTAATTACTTTTAAAAACTCTTTTTATTTATTTTATTTATGGGTTTTATAAGAGGATTGGTGGTTACTTTTTTTAGTATAATTCTTTTTTTATCTCTTTTTTTAATGAATCTGACCGCAATATTTTCTTTTTCATTACATTATGATACTCTTCAACCTGCACTTAAAGACTCTGTAGGAAATATACTTTCTAGTTTTTTAGATGAAGGAAGTTTATTTAGTGAGGAAGAGAAGGAGGTTATGAAATATGATTGTCTTATTGAAAGTGAGCATATCTTTGTTTACGAAAATTACACTTTTGTAATTCCTTGTCAGATTGTTGAACAAGGTGAAAGTGCAATAATAGGTTATGTTATAGATGATTTTACAAATCAGATTTATTATGATGATTATAATTGTAAATTTTGGGATTGTGTTAAAAATTCGGAGATGCCTTTTGTTCTTATATCAAAAAAATCTTATGATTATTGGAATGGGAAGTTTTTATTATTGTTAGCTCTCTCCTTAATTCTTTTTTCTTTGGTATTTTTTGTATCAAATAATCGTCCTGGAAGATTTATTACTGGAGGTATTCTTTTAATATCCTCTGCATTACCTTTCAAGAAGTTAGATTGGTTATTTGGATTTATTCCTGAAAATATTTCTCAGGTATTTTTAGTGTTTTTTACAAAAGCGCATAGTGTATTTATTGTAATGCTTGTTCTAGGAATTTTGTTTATTTCATTTGGGATTATCTGCAAGGTATTTGGATGGAAATTAAAACTTAAGAAAGATGAAGAAGTATTGAAAAAAGAAGAGATATTAAAAAAAGATGAGGTCTTAAAAAAGGATATCTCTATATTAAAAGTTAAAAAGAAATCTTTAAAATAGTTTTCAATAAAAACCTTTAATAAGGGATTTTGGATCTGTGCTTGTATTTTGTTTAGAATTTGTATTTTCAGGTTTTATTTTACTCCCTTCTTCCGCTTTTTTATTAAGGAAACTTTGCATATATCTTGAATGTCCTTCATCGTGGTATTTTATATCTTTTATTTTGTAGAAAATTATTTTTCCGTTGTCTTGTTTTTCTGTTCTTACATTAATTAATTTATCTTTTATCTTTTCTCCAAGCAAAACCTCTCCTTGAGATGCAGAAGCAACTTTTCTAGCATTGGACATTAAAGTTCCTAAGCTCATAAACTCCACAATTCCTTTTTCCGTTTTCTCTACTATTGATCCATATTCTATTGATATTCCAAAATCCAGTTTGTATTTTGCTATTCTGTTATAGTTTGAAAGTATTTCTTTTGCATCTTGTGCAATCTCCAGGGCAGTATTTTCATTTTTTAACGTTCTTGTCTTTGAGGGAATGAGTATAAATGTTAAATTATTTTGGTTTTCATACACGAATGCCTTTTTATTTTCTGCAAGGTTTATTATTTTCTGAAGAGGCTCTTCTGAATTTCCTTTTTTTGCTTGTACTTCAGCAAGATTTTTTACTGTTAGATTAACAATACTAACCTCTTGTTTATTCCCCTTTATTGAAAGAGATAGATTTGCTTTGTTTGTTGTCTTTAGCTTTGATTCTTTAGATAGGGGTATAACTCTATTTTCCCAGGCAACGTTAGTTTTGGGTTGCTTCGTTATTTTTTTTTTAAAAAGTCCCCTACTTCCCGTTCCAGTTTCTTTTCTTTTTCTTTGTATATTTCTAATTACTACGAATGCTATCCCAGATATTATTAATAGTATAAATATCCATACTAGAGGTCTTGAAAAGAAATCTCCTATTCCTGTTTGAGAGGTGTCTTTTATTCTTATTGCATTTCCGGTTATAGAAGATCTTGTTATTGTTATACTTTCTTTAACCTTGCTATCTCCATTTTTATCTAACAATTCAACTTCGTATTCCCCTTTTGGGGCTATTAATTCATATCCCTTTTTTCCATCTACTGTTAAATAGATTGGATATTCTTTAGATTCGTTTCCTATTTTTATTATTACTGTGCTATTATAGGGTACATTTCCTAGGTTTGTTACAAAAATTGTTTCATTTATTATCTCTGCTTTTATTTCTTCATTTTTTGTTATAATAAAATTTGTTTCTGCGGTAAGTTGACCAGATATTGCAAATACTGTCCAATTTCCAGGAGGCTCGTTATAAGCCATGTCCAATTCCATATATTCTCCAGTTGATTTCTCTAATGGCCCCCCTCCCTCTACAAGCGTTCCTTCTCCTATTCCTTTTTTAATTGTTATTATTGCTTTTGAGTTTATGCTTTCTCCAGTTTGGTCATGTAGGATTGCCTTTACTTTTACTTCTGTTCCTGGTTCTATTTCATTTTCCTTTAATATAAGCTCAAGTGAAGTAGGTATCTGTTTTATTTCTATATTATAATTTATGAATCCCTTGTTTGTTTTTGAAGAATCTAGTGCAACCTCATAAACGTTAAGTTTTACAAGGTATTTTCCAGCTTTCATTTTTTCTGGAAGAGTGATATTCATTGAATACATTCCATTATTTATTGTACCTTTCTGTAAAATATTGTTTTCTGAGGAATTTTCAATAACTATCTCCAATTCTATAAAACCATTAGCTAATTGTCCGTTTTCTTTAACTACATCCCCAAAGAAGAGTACACTTTTTCCAGGTTCGAATTCTGTTAATTCTGTATTTGGTTTAACAGTTAGGAGATTTGAAATTTTAAATTCATTCGTTAGAATATACTCAGAACCAAGAACACCCTTTATTTTACATGTTCCAACATTATCTCCTAAGATTTCTTTGGTCAAAACAAGCGAAGCATCCATTGTCTTTTCCTCTCCAGATAAAAGATTTACTCCATTTTTGTAAAAATTAATTTGTTTACTTCCACATAACAAATCCATACTAAATACCCCCGATACTCCGCCTATGGTCTTTATTGTAATTGGAACACTAATTGAATCTCCTAGATTGTATGCTTTGTTTGGTTGTTGATTTATAATCATCTCAGAAGAAACAAGTGGAAGAACAATCAAAAGTAGTAATATTATTACCAAAGTTATTAGGGGTGTTCTTCTCATTAGAATATCAATTAATATTTATTTATAAATATTTGTAAGAGATTTCAATTTTACATTTAACTTACTTTAGGTAATCTTCTATTGTCTTTACCACTGCTTTTTCTACTCCGGATTGGTTTAGAATCTTTCCTTTATCTTCTTTGTTGAGGGGATATCCGATATCTATAAGTATTGCAGGACACTTAACATCTTTTAGTACCAAATAATCTTCTGGCATGATACATCTGTTAGAGATATCTGCTATATCTTCAAGGTTTTTTGCTGCTAATTTTGCCAGTTCTTTGCTTTTATTTTTTAATTCTTTATCATTGCTTTTTCTATAATAAACTTCAGAACCACTTATGGTTTTCCATCCTTCATAATCGTTTGTATGTACACTGATAAAAAGTGCTGCGTTGTTCGTATTTGCTATTTCTGGTCTGGATTCTATTGGACAGGGAGTGGTATTATCTTTTCTTGTTAAAATTACCTTATATTTTGTTGAATCTATACTTTCTTTTATTTTTTTTGACTTTTCCAATACTATTTCTGCTTCATTATAATCTGGATAAATCATGCCCCAATCCATTAATTTCTTTGCCCTGTTTCCCATCCCATGTCCAGGATCAATAACAATTACTTTTCTTGTATCTTCTTTTACTGGTTTAGAATAGATTATTTCAAGAGTATTTCCTCCTGGAGCAATTGCATTTTCTCTTGGACTTGAGAAGTATAGTATTGGTGTAAGTAGGGCAATTCTTCCAATTTTCTTTATTAGGTAATTTTTCATGTTGGTTTTTAAGAAGGTTTATTTTAAAAGAATTGTTGTTTGAATGTGTTTAGTTGGACAATCTTTTTGTTGCCAATCTCGCTAAATCTTTGCTGGGGTTATCTCCATAGTTTGCTATAAACTGGCTTTCTGCTTTTCCAACCTTTAAAGAATCAATTTCATTCATTGCTTTATTATAGGGAGTATCTAAAATTATTGTTGGTTTTAGATTTTTCCTAGCTTTGAAGTCTTCTATCGTTATCTTTTCTCTTTGGTTTATCCATTGATGTAAGAATTCTGGTTGTTTTTGATCATTTATTCCCAGATATAATATTACATGTGTTTCTTCTATCTTGTTACCCATTTCATCTTTTCCAGGAGTTCCATAACTTTTGTATTTTCTGTACTCCTTCGATCCCATATCTCTTTTTGTAACTATCATCATTCCAGGTTCTAATGTTCCATCTACGATTTTATTTTTTAGATTTTCATATATTGTAGAATCATTAGTTGTTTCTTCTTCTTTGAATTGGTAGACTATTGAGTTATCATACTTCAAATCCCAAGCATGTCCTGGGTTGTATTTTTTATCGAATATTTTATTTGCAGATAGTCTTGCATATTTTGAACAGGAGTTTGGAGACAATTTATAATAAGGGACTTTTATCTCATCTGAGCTTTGCTCTTCCACTTTTTGATTAAATAAATTCTCTCTATGTTCTTTTAATAATTTTTCCAACCTTGAATTTTCATATTCCTTATATTTTGCTTCTTTATTGCTTAAATCACTCGAAATAAAATTTCCACCAGTATACGAGCCTGCAGCTAACATTGCCATTCCTGTAAGAGCTATTTTTTTTAGATAATTTCTCATTTTAATTTATTACTATTCCTAAGTGACAACTATTTAAATGTTTCGATGAATTTGTATATAACAAGCTCTGTTTAAAAGTTTCTAAATTAAAAGAAAAATGCCTTATTTTTACAAGATTTACACTAAAAGTTTTACTTTCAATTAAACTTCTCGGGATCACTATCTAATTCTGACATACTGTTCACCTCCCGATAAATTTGTTGTTTTTTTGAATATATTTTTAATTTTTTCCATATTTGCTTTTTGACAATTACCATTTAAAAGCTTTGTGTATGTTTAGTCTATACTTTTTTATTTTTTATTTCAATAAAAATTAGTTTTATAAACATCTATTTCTTAAAACCAGAATGAAGACTTTAAACTTGCATGTGGATTATATCAAGTTCAAACCTTTGAAAAAGGCGCTTAAAAGTATGGGGGAGCTTCTCGAAAAGGACAAGAAAGAGAAGGAAGTAAAAGAAGCACTTGTTGTCTTGACTGCAGTTGAGAAGGGGGATACCGATGTTTCTGGAGTTGTCAAGCAATTGGTGGAGAATATAAAAGACATTGCATCACAGGTAAAGGCAAAGAATATTGTTCTTTATCCCTATGCTCATTTGTCCAAAGATTTAGGAAGTCCAGAAATAGCACAAGAAGTTTTGGAGAGTGCTGAGAAAGCTTTGATTAAGGAAAAATTTACTGTTACAAGAGCTCCTTTTGGATATTATAAAGAATTTGAGTTAAAAGTAAAGGGACATCCTTTGAGTGAATTGTCAAGGGAGATAAGATTTGAGGGAGCAAAAGGAGGAGTTTTGAAAGGAAAGGAACTTGAAGAAAAATACGATTCAAAACAATTGTTAAGAGAAATTTCGAAGTCTAAATTAGATAGTTCTAAACTTAAAGATAACGATCATAGAATAATAGGAAGGCAGATGGATTTGTTCAGCTTTTCAGAAGTTGCCCCTGGAATGGTTTTTTGGCATAATAATGGTTTAATTATAAGAAATGAACTTATTAATTTTTGGAGAGAAGAACACAGAAAAGCAGGTTACCAGGAAATTCAAACTCCACAAATTTTAGATAAAAAATTATGGCAAATTTCAGGACACTGGGAAAAATATAAAGAAAATATATTTTTAACAGAATATGAAAAGAGAAGTTTTGCGGTTAAACCAATGAATTGTCCGGGAGGAATGTTGGTTTATAAAAATTCTCCAAAATCTTACAAAGATTTGCCTTTGAGAGTAGGGGAACTTGGGATTGTCCACAGGCAGGAATTATCTGGGGTTTTGGGAGGTTTATTTAGAGTGATTCAGTTTACCCAGGATGATGCACATATTTATTGTACTGAGAAACAGATTGAAGATGAGCTCTTTAAAGTCATGGATTTGGTAGATTTATTTTACAAAAAGTTTGGTTTTAAATATAATATTGAGCTTTCTACTCGTCCAGAAAAAAGAATCGGGGATGATAAAATTTGGGATTTGGCAGAGGATACTTTGAAAAAAGTTCTTGAAAAAAGAAAAGTAAAATTCAAACTTAATGAGGGAGATGGAGCATTTTATGGTCCTAAAATAGATTTCCATTTAAATGATTCTTTAGGAAGAACTTGGCAGTGTGGTACTATACAACTTGATTTTGCAATGCCGGAAAGATTTGAATTGGAGTATACTGATAAAGATAATAAGAAAAAGAGACCAATTATGATTCATAGAACTATTTATGGAAGCTTAGAAAGGTTTATTGGAACTTTAATTGAACATACAAATGGTAGACTTCCAACTTGGCTTGCTCCTGTTCAAGTTAGAGTCTTGAGCTTTACAGATAGGAATGTTCCATATGCTGAGAAAGTTATTTCAAGAATGAAAGAGCTTATACCTGGAATTAGGATAGATCTTGATTTTGACCAAAAGACTGTTCAGGCAAAAGTGAAAGAAGCTGAAGAAATGAAAATTCCTTACATAATTGTTATTGGTGATAAAGAAGAAAAAGAAGAAGTTGTTGCAGTTAGAAAGGGAGGAGATAAAGTTATAGAGACTCTTGATAGAGATGAATTTATTTTTGATTTGAAGATGAAGATTGAGAAGAGGATTTGATTTAGCTATCTATAACGGCTTTTAAATTATTTAATTTGAATGATTGTACCTCTTAATCTTTTATTCTTATCCCCTCTTCTACGGCTAGTTTTTCCAATTTGTTAAATATCTCTTCTTTTTTTTCACATATACTTTGTCTGTATACTAACTCTCCATACTGGCTTATTATTTCATAAGGTAGATTATTTTCAGGATTTTTATAAAGACCTTTTGCTGATTCTAAATTTAAATAAGTTAAATTAACATAAGCATTTCTCCCTATTGGTTTGAAATATTTGTATTCCCCATTTTCAATTTTTTGAACTCTGGGTTTTACTTCTTTTAGTTTTTCAGATTCCCTACTTTTATATCTTCTACCTATAGTAAACCACTTGCCCTTTTCAATGTCAAGTATGATTCCACCTACTTTTATTACAGGTATTTCTGGAGCCATACTGGTTACTTTCATGACTTTAGAATGGATTTTCTCTTTAAAACGATTTATATTCTAAAACCTTATAAATTGGAATATACTAAAAATTTTATGAATTTCCAGTTTTATTTTGAAAAGCTGATTGACTCTGAAGACTTTCAAAAATTTTCTAGTGAACACAAGGATGCATTTTTTTGTTCTGGATTTTTTTCAGTTGATAAAAAAGGAGAGGACAACAAACAAAACTTAGATTATTTTGTTCCTTCTATAAATAAAATGTTTAGTTTTAAGATGAATAACAAAGTTGAAATTGTACCTGTTGAGGATTTTGGAAAAAACTTCAAACCAGAGAAGATACCGGATAATGTTAATTTTGATTTTACAGAAATTGAGGATATGATTCAGGATAGAATGGAAAAAGATAAGATAAAAAATAAAATTGAGAAACTTCTTTTAAGTTTACAAGCAAAAGATAAGAAGAGTTATATTCTAGGAACAATATTTATCTCTGGTCTTGGACTTATTAAAGTGAAGATAGATTTGAATGATAAGAAGATAACTGACTTTGAAAAGATGAGCTTTTTTGATATGGTTAAGATTGTGAAGAAGTGATTAATTTAAGATTATTTAGTTATCACAAATCTAAAATTTGTTTGAGTTTTATTTATATTAAGCTGTTTATCATTGTGGGTTGAACAATATTTGATTTTACCCTCTTAACAAAATTACTTTTCAGCAATAAAATTGATCATCATCTCAGAATTATTAGAAGAGAGTATTTTAAATCCTGAATCTTTGAATAGTTTATGTATTTCTTTTTCTTCAAACAGATAATAATATCTTTCTCCCTTATCAGTCCATTTTATTAGTTTTTCTTTTCCTTGTTTTTGATTGAATCTTTTAGAATTAAAATTCCAAACTCCTATTAATGATTTTGAGTGTGGTTTCATTACTCTATATAACTCAGTTATTGCTTTTTTGTGATTTTTAGGTTGAAGGCAATGAAGAGCTGAAATTGAGATAGCATTATTGAAAAAATTATCTTGAAATGTAAGTTTTGTAATATCTTCAACAAAGAATTCGGCAGATATCTTTTTGTTTTTTGCTTTTCTTTTTGCAAGTTCGATCATTTTTTCAGAAAAATCTACTAAATACATTTTTCCATTTTTTATTTTAGTAAGATGTCTTCCACTCCCACTTCCTAAATCAAGTACATTTCCAGAACAAGATTCAAGAAATTCTTTGCTGAATTCTGAAGGAATCTCCTTGAATTTATGCCATTCTTCCGCAATATTATTCCAAACTTGTTTTTGAGGGTTTGAATTCATTAAAAAGATTAGAATAATGAGATTAAAAATTATTTGTTTTACAATTCGCTTTCCTTGAATTTTACAAGAGTGAATGAATGATAGTTTTCTTTTTTTAGTTTCTCAATTCCTCCTAATTCTTCAAGTTCAATTAAGAATGCACATTCAACTATTTCTCCTCCGAGCTTTTTTATTAAGTTGCAGGAAGCCAGAGCAGTTCCGCCAGTTGCAATTAAATCATCAACGAGTAAAACTTTTTGTTTTAACTTTATTGCATCTTTGTGTATTTCTACAGTATCAGTGCCATATTCCAGAGAGTATTCTTCTTTTACTGTTTCGTATGGTAATTTTCCTGGTTTTCTTATTAGTGCAACTCCAGCGTCTAATCTCTCAGCCAGGATTCCTGCAAGAATAAATCCTCTTGATTCAATTCCTGCAATTACATCTATTTTTTCATTTTTGTATCTTTCATATATCATTTCTGTAAATCTTTTTATGCTTTCTTTGTCTTGCAATAAAGGAGTTATATCTCTGAACAACACCCCTTGTTTAGGAAAGTCTGGGATTGTTCTTATTTTATTTTTTAATTTAAGAATCTCTTGCTCCCTTGAAAAAGAATCTATTGTATCTAAGAGTATTTTTTTAACTTTAACTGAATTTTCTTTCATAATTTCTCTTATAGTATTCCAAGTAACTGGTTCTTCATCTTCTTTCCAACAATCATAATCTGTTGTCATTGCTATAACTGCGTAAGGGACTTCAGCTTCATTTGCAAGTATTGCTTCGGGGGATATTGACATATTTATTACATCTCCTCCCCATTGTTTGAATAGGTTGCTTTCTGCCTTTGTTGAGAATCTTGGACCTTCTATTGTTATTACTGTTCCTTTTCTGTGGTGCGGTAGTTTTAATTTTTCACAGCTTTCAATTAATTTGTTTCTTAAAATTTCTGAAAAGGGGTTTGCCATGGGGGTATGTATTGGTCCAAACTCAAATTTATCGAAAAATGTAAGTTTTCTTTGTTTTGTGAAGTCTATGAATTGGTCAATTACAACAAAATCTCCTCTTTTTATTTCTTCACGTAATGATCCTGCTGCAGTTGTAGATATTATATACTTACATCCTTCATCTTTTAAAGCAAAAATATTTGCCTTATTGTTCACTTCAGTTGGCGTAATTTCATGCTTTACACCATGCCTGGAAATTATTACAACATCTATATTTCCTATTCTTCCCATTGTTAATGGAGAAGAGGGCTTTCCAAAAGGAGTTTCAACTTCTTTTGTTTTGAAATTTTCTAGAATATCTGGGTTTTCAAGTCCAGAACCTCCAATTATCCCTATTTTCATTGTTTATTTAATTATAAAAGATTTTATAAGTATTTTCGGTGTTGAGAATATATGTTAAAGCCAATAAAAAACGAAGTAAGAAAACCTACAAAGACAATTTCAGGAATAACTCCCTTAGCAGTTATGCTTCCTCCACGTAAATGTCAACATGGAAATTGTATTTATTGCCCTTCTATGGACGTTCCACAAAGTTATACTCCAAAAAGTCCAGTTGTTTTAAGAGCTAAATCTGTAGGATATGATTCTTATAAACAGGTAGTTTCTCGTTTGAAAGCTTTTGAAGTTATGAATCACCCAACTGAGAAAGTTGAATTAATTATTATGGGGGGAACATTTTTAGAATATCCTGAAAAATTCCAGTATAAATTTATCAAAGGGCTTTATGATGGATTAAATGGAAAAATCTCTAAAAATTTAAATGAAGCTAAAAAAGCAAATGAGGGGGCTAGACATAGATGTGTTGCCCTTTGTATTGAAACAAGACCCGATGTTTGTTGTGAGTTTATTGAGAGGATGAGAGATTTTGGGTGTACAAGAGTTGAGTTGGGTGTGCAGTTAATAGATGATGAGGTTTATGAATTTGTTAAAAGAGGACATAAAGTTAAAGATGTTGTTCTTGCAACAAACTGTTTAAGGGATGCTGGTTTTAAAATTGGTTATCATTTAATGCCGGGGCTTCCTGGAAGCAATTTGCAGAAAGATTTGAAATTATTTAAGAAAGTTTTTTCAGATGAAAGTTTTAAACCAGATCAAATTAAGATATACCCTTGCCAAGTTTTGCCCAACTCAGAATTAGAGAAACTTTACTGGAGTGGAAAATACAAGCCTTATACTCCAGAAGAAATTCAAAAACTTTTAATTAGTATGCTTAAGATAATTCCGAGATATTGTAGGGTAATGAGGATTATGAGAGAAATTCCTTTAGAATATTTAATTGCAGGAAGTAAACATATTGGAATTAGGAAAGATGTTGAAGATGAGTTAAGAAAAGAGAAAGTTAAATTGAAAGAAATCAGGTATAGAGAGGTTGGATTCAATAAAGAAAATATAAATCTTAATTTAAAATTTAAAAAAACAGAGTATAAAGCTTCCAAAGGAAAAGAATATTTTTTGGAAATTATAAATAAACAGGATGTTTTGTTTGGATTGTTGAGGTTAAGGATATTTAATGAAAAAGGAAAAAAAGCAATCATAAGGGAGTTGCATGTTTATGGACAAAGTTTGAAGTTGGGAGAGGAAGGTAAAATGGGGCAACACACAGGTTTAGGTAAATGGCTTATGAATGAAGCAGAGAAAATTGCAAAAAAGGAAAAATGTAAAGAAATCAAAGTTATTTCGGGAGTAGGGGTTAGAGAATATTACAAGAAATTGGGTTACAATCTGGATAAAGAAATGGGTGAGTATATGCGAAAGCTTTTATAAGAACGTTGTTTTATATGATTATGAGAAAACTGATTGTTTGTGGACCTGTAATTGTTGAAAATAATATGCTTCTCGTTACAATGGATGATAAGGACGATTTCTATAAAATTCCTGGAGGAAGATTGAAAGAAAGAGAAGATTCTGAAGAGTGTGCAATCAGAGAATTAAAAGAAGAAACAGGATTTTTATGTTCTATAATTAAAAAACTGCCTACAATGAAACTCCAAAAAAGACTAAATTCAAATAGTGTGGTTGATATTGAATTGTATCATTATCTGGCTAAATTGAAAAATTCTCCTTCTAATTATTATTCTTTTAAGTATAACAGGCATATTGTTCAGTGGTTGAGTATTGAAGAGATAAAAAAGGACAAACATCCTGTAGCTCCAAATATCAAATTTTTGATTGAGAAAGGAGTTTTAAAATCTAAAGTTTAATCTTTCCTGTTTGCCAATCTTTGATTATTCCTCTTGCCGTTGCATCTTCATTAACTTCTCCCCCTTTTTTCAAGAAACCTTTTCTTTTTCCAAGTTCTTCAAGTAGAACTTCTGGGTCTCCTTTTGAATTTATTTTGTAGAAGTTCTCTAACAAATTTGGATAACTTTTCATAATATTAACCACTACAAGTTCAGGTTCTTTTACTTGGCTATAACTTCTTGCTCCTAACTTGGTATTTAGGGCAATTTTTTCTTTATTTTGTGGAGAGTACTCTTTTTCTGGAATTATTCCAGGCGAATCAATTAGAACTATATTCTGAGAAAGTTTTATTTTTTGAAGACTTTTTGTAAAGCCCGCATCCGAACCTACTCCTGCCGAACTTTTTCCAATTAATGTATTTATAAGTGAGCTTTTTCCTGTATTGGGGTAGCCTATTATTCCTACAATTATTTTTTGATTTTCATCATCTTCTTTTTCTTTGTTTATTTCTGCTGCTTCCCTTTTTATTCTATCTCTAAGTTCTTTTATTCCTTTTCTTAAAGTAGAAGAAACAAATACGTAAGGGATTAATTCTTTTGGTATTTTTAGTTTATTTTTATCAATTAAGTCTGCTTTATTAAATACATATATAATTTTTTTTCTTTTCTTTTTTATTTCTTCTTCAATTTCCTCATTTCTTGTTTCTTGTATAAATCTTGAATCTAGAATTTCTAAAATTATATCTGAATCTTGGGCTATTTTTATTGCTAGTGAAGGATATTTTCCTCTTTGCTTTCTTATATTTCTTATTTTCCCGGTATGTCTTGATGAAAAACTATATCTTACTCTCATATTAATTGTAAGTAAATTGAGTTTAAAAATATAGAGAAAGATAAAACGCCCCGACCGGGATTCGAACCCGGGTCACGGCCGTGAAAGGGCCGCATTCTTGGCCTCTGAACTATCGGGGCTTATGCAGCAAATTATTTGCTGAAAACTTAAGATGAAAACACTTTTTAAAGATAACTAAATTAAAAAAAGAAAATGCCCCCTTTTTGAGGGCAATTTAATTGTTTTATTCTTTACTCCAAGCCGCAATACCGATTAGTATAAATCCTACTATTGGTATTAAGCAAAGTAAAGCCCACCATCCAGGTCTTTTTATAACTTCAAACATCTTCCACTGCCAAATTACCATAAATACTGCAAAGGCGAGACTAAATACAAACCCTACAACTGGAATTAATGTTCCGATTATAAGAAGCCAGGGCCACCAGTGCATTTTTGATGCTTGGAAAGCTATTATTGCAGGACCTACTCCAGGTATCCAAGATAATTCTGGGGTTTTTAGTTTTGCTTTTCTTCCTATTGCCATGAAAGCAAAACCCATGTAAATATACATTACAATTGCAATAATTATAAATACAAAAATCATCCCCATTATTAATCCTACCAAACCTGCTGTAGGGTCCATGGTTGTTGAACCTACACCTGATAAATCTAATGCCATTTTCTTTACCTCCTTTCAACTCTTTTTTCAAACATGAGCCTACTCGGATTTGAACCGAGGACCCCCGCCTCTCTTAGATTTTTCTGTGAGAGATACAATTCCAGTGAATTGTAATCATATAAGAGCGGTGCTCTGGACCAGGCTGAGCTATAGGCTCGTTTTATTATTTTCTACTTATTTAATCAAGCGTTTGGAAATTTATAAGTCTTGTTGTTTTGGTATTTTTCATTAAATTCTTTTATGTATTTTTTTATAAATATTATAAATTTTTTGTATTTTTATTTGGTTTTATTTCTAAAAATATTGTTCTTTTTTTATAAAATTGTTTACCTTACTTTTATCTTACCATTTTTTATGTAAGTAAAAGTTTTCCCTACACTTTTATCGAGTATAAAAAGATTTATAAGAGATTAATCCCAGTATATATTATGAAAAGGAGCGTGGTGTTAACTGTAGTGTTTTTTCTTTCTTTATTTCTGCTAAATTTTGTTTCTTCTGAATCAATTTCTGAGGATTTACATTTGAATATACAAACAACATATACCAATGGAACAGTTCGCCCTGGAACATTTGCATTTGCTTTTAATATTTCAACAGATGTTGGTTGTTCAAATATTATTTATTCTAACTCTACTAATTTAACTACAGATTCAAGGGGAATTATTTCATATTATCTTTCAAATGTTTCTTTGGATTATTTTGAACAATATTACTTATGTTATTACAGAGATGTCAATCTAACTAATCCCGATTACGATTTAATTGACTCATCTAAAATTGCAAGA